>Ga0182030_10010527_pt1 | contig 18772 bp, 21 predicted proteins | sample 812S3MmetaG_FD_121299 | JGI IMG/M metagenome (GOLD analysis project Ga0182030, IMG submission 121299) | Permafrost microbial communities from Stordalen Mire, Sweden - 812S3M metaG (Illumina Assembly) | ecosystem: Environmental > Terrestrial > Soil > Wetlands > Permafrost | place: Sweden...
AGGCATGGAGATGGTGATGCCGGGCGATAACGTCCAACTGGTGGTCGAGCTGATCACGCCGATCGCCATGGACAAGGGCTTGCGGTTTGCGATCCGCGAGGGCGGTCGCACGGTGGGCGCGGGTACGGTTAGCGAGATCCTGGAGTAAGAAGTCAGGAGACAGGAGTCAGGAGACAGAATTTCTGACGATCGGCCTGTCGTTACGCTTCTTTGTTAATAGGTTTTAGGAAATTGAGGTAGTCGATATGGCGCGCGAACAAATTACATTTCAGTGCACCGAGTGCAAGCGGAAGAACTACACCAGCATGAAGAATAAGAAGACGACGACTGAGCGTCTCGAGATGAAAAAGTTCTGTCCGTTCTGCCGCAAGCATCATCCGCACAAAGAGATCAAGTAACGATACTAAGGAGTGGCTGGTGCTGAGTGGCCGGTAGCCAGTGTACACTGGGATGGTCATCGAACTGCCAACCGCTGCACTTAGGGGCATAGGCTAACGGTAAACCAGCGGTCTCCAAAACCGCCTTTGGGGGTTCGAATCCCTCTGCCCCTGCCAGTTCCCCTGCGGGATGACGGAGATGCCAGGCCAGACGGCTTGGCCTTGAGTGAGAATTTAGGCTGCGAAGGTTTAGGCTTTAAATATGAGCGAAGACGCAAGCGTCGTAAAAAGCGGAGTGGGCAGCTGGCCTGCCCAGACGAAAGAATATTTCGAGGAACTGCGCCTCGAAATGCGCCGTGTCACGTGGCCGAGCTGGCCGCAGGTGCGCGCCACCACTGCCGTCGTAATCTTCGCCGTGTTCGCGTTTGCGGCCTACTTCGCGGTGGTCGACGCGATTGTCGGGCGTGGGATTCAGAAATTGTTCGATACGTTTACCAAGTAATCAGGTCATATCCATGTCAGATTCATCGCCAGAAGATTCCCTGCCAGAGCAGATTGCCGCGGAGCAAAACGAGGGCGGCGCGAGCCAGCCCGAACCGGCGCAAGCCGAGTCCGCGCCCACCGATGCCGCGATTGCCGTTGAAGAAGGCGAGCCCGCCGTTGAGGCCGCGCCCAAGCACTGGTACATCATCCACGCGTACTCCGGATTTGAAAACAAGGTGGCCGAATCGCTGAAGACGCGCGCGGAAGCGTTCGGATTCGCCGACAAGATCGGGCAGATCCTCATCCCCATTGAAGAAGTGGTGGAGCTGCGCAACGGCAAGAAGGTCACCAGCAAACGTCTGCTCTATCCCGGCTACGTGCTGGTGGAAATGGAAATGAACGACGAGCTGTGGCATGCCGTGAAAGCCACGCCGCGCGTGACGGGTTTTGTGGGCGGCGGCGATAAGCCGGTGCCGCTCTCGGCCGATGAAGTGAACTCGGTGCTCTACGGGCAGCAGGATGCGGGCAAGCGAGTGCGTCCGAAGCTCACGTTCGAAAAGAACGAGAACGTGCGCATCGTCGACGGGCCGTTCAGCAGCTTTTCGGGGAAAGTGGACGAGATCAATCCGGAGCGCAATACGCTGCGCGTGATGGTCACGATCTTCGGCCGCTCGACGCCCGTGGAGCTCGATTTCTTGCAGGTCGAAAAGGTTTAAGCCGAAACGGCTTTAGAGATTCATTTAGGTTTGAGGCGAGATCGCCCAGGAATAGGAATTCGCAATGGCAAAGAAAGTTACCGGATACGTTAAGCTGCAGATCCCCGCAGGCAAAGCGACGCCCGCACCTCCCGTAGGTACGGCGCTTGGACCGCAGGGCGTCAACATCATGGAATTCTGCAAGGCGTTCAACGCCAAGACGTCGGCAAAGGATCAGGAAGGCCTGATTATTCCCGTGGTCATCACGATCTTCTCGGATCGTTCGTTCACATTCATCACGAAGACGCCGCCGGTGCCGGTGTTGATCAAGCGCGCCGTGAACATCGCCAAGGGCTCGGCGGAACCGAACAAGAACCGTGTCGGCAAGATCACACTGAAGCAGGTGGAAGAGATCGCCAAGATCAAAATGCCCGACCTGAATTGCTTCAGCGTGGAATCCGCCATGAATTCGGTGAAGGGCACCGCGCGCTCGATGGGCGTGGACGTCGTTTAGTTTAGACGTCTGTCCGAGGTCAAAGTTGTAAGAGGGACAGGCTAACCTGTCCCTTTTTTGTCGCTTTTCTCGGATGGCGGGAATTGACAGTTTCTGCCAGTAGATGTAGGGTGGAGTTATGACCTCCATGAACGTCTCCCTGCCGGAGGAACTCAAGGAATATATTGAGGCCCGAACCAAGAGCGGCTATAGCACTCCGAGCGAGTACGTCCGTGAATTGATCCGCGAGGATCAAAAACGCCAGGCGAAGGAAAAGCTCGACGCGTTGCTTTTAGCAGGCCTCAGCTCCGGCGATTCGCTTCCCGTCGACGCCAAGTTTTGGAACGAGCTGAAAAAAGAAGCGCTGGCCAAGCTGGAATCGCGCAAGAAAAAGTCCGCGAAGAGATGACCCGGCCCGTTACTCGGCGATCTGTTCAGCAGCGGCCAAGAGCCCGGCTCGATCTGATTGAGCAATTTGTCTATTTTGGCGAGCGGGATGGCGTGGAACTCGCTGAGCGCTACTTCGTCGCCGTCGAGGAGACCTGCCGCCGATTGGCGGAACATCCGCGCAGCGGGACCAGTTACGACTCCGGCATTGCCAAATTGAAAGGCTTGCGACGATTTCCGGTGAAAGGCTTTGAGAATTATCTCGTCTTTTATTTCCCGAGGCGGAGCGGGATTGAGGTGATCCGAGTTTTGCATGGTGCTCGGGATATCGGCGGAGTGTTCGCGATGGAAGAGTCCGAGGGCTAGTGAGCCGTCGCAGCTGGAATCCGCCGTGAGCTCGGTGAAGGGCACCGCGCGCTCCATGGGCGTGGACGTCGTTTAGTAAGCACCCTCTTCCGGCGACGACCCGAGAAAACTCGCGTCCTTACACGTGGTCACTTGGTGCTGGAAAATAATTACCCCCGGCTCCGGCGGCGAAGTCCCGGCCGTTCGTGAAGGTGAATATTCTATCCTCCGTTACGGTGAAGTGGAAGTTGCAATCGGTCTCGATCAAACGCTCACCGCCAACCGAGAAGTACTTGACAATAAAGTGTGCGGATGCGGAGCTCCCGTTGGGGACATCGAGCACCTCTCTATTCGCCATCAAAGACACCTTGTGCATGAGTTGATAAGCCACATTGAAAGACGCCGCCTCGCCGGATTTTATTAAACATTGCGGGGTGAGCGTATCCGCCCATTCCCCGCCTGACGGCGCATCTTTCACTTCGATCGCGACCTCCATGACCATGATTGTTGGGCCGCTCGCATTCCAAACGTCAAGAAATACTGGGGTGCCGCTTCTGTACTGATAATTTCCTCGACCGTATTGAACTTGGTTCTCGCCGGTAAGCTGGTCTGGGACTCGGAACATGACGAGGGCTTTCGGTTCTCTGAGCAGTTGGAGCTCCCTTACTTGGTTCGCAGCTTCCGTCGCAGCTTTCGCTCCGGCTTCGGCGGCGCGTCTTGTGTAGAGGGCAGCATAAACCGCGGCCGGCGCAGCGACTAGCGCGGCCACCACGGTGGCGATAGAGCTCATCCAATCGGTAATGCTAGGCATGTCCTCCCCTAACTAATTGTCGCAACTGAGCTTTGAAACAGTCTACATTGTGGGGCGGGGCTTCGCCCGGCAGCCGTGCTCCGCGCGGCCAAAACCCAAAGAAAGAGCCGGGCAAAAGCCCGGCTGCCGCCCAAAGGGCCGCCCCACACAAACCCGGAAAAGCCTCAGCGCTTTGATCATCGCCAAGCGTCTTTCATCGCATGGATCTCATCGCGCACCTGCGCGCCGTCGATGAGTTCGCCTTGCTCGGCCTATTGATAGCCTTCCTCTATGTGAGCCGACAGCGCGCGGCGCTCTTCGTCGGTCCAGCTCTCCTCGGCGTCCTGAGCTTCCAAAGCGCGGCGCAACACATCTTCGGCGTTCGCATAACTTCCGGTCGATAAGCGTTTGTTGATGAGTGTTTCCAGATCCGGGGGAACGTCTAATCGCATCGCCGGGCCTCCACTTCATATTTATCGTAGCGCTATTCGGGGACGCCGCTAGTTCGCGACCTTCCTCAATGCAAGTGATAGCGTTCCACTAATTCCCGCGCCTGCTGGACCGTCAAGGGCGAGGGATCGAAGCGAGCATTTGGCGAACCGGTTTCGATGGCGGCGCGAATGTCCGTTCCCCGCTGCGTGGTCCACACGTCCAGGTGTCTTTTCCACGGGTAGCTAATCGCCCCCAGCCATACGAAGATCATGATCACAGCCACTTCCTTGCGGAGGCTGGCGACGGCAGCGCCCAGAAATGGCCCGAAGCACAACAGCGACACGTATTGATAGCGCGAACTCACCGTGGCCGAATCGCCCGTCGAAGCTCTGCCGTACCCCGTGGCCAGCGCGTTCAATACATCAAACGCTAGCAGCGTCCACAAGAGCTCGCGCATCCGAGTATCTTTCGCGGTATCTTTCGCACCCGGGAACGCCCAAATCACAACCGCGATTTTGGCCGCCCCGAACAGCATCACCGCCACGGTTCCCATGTAGCGTCCCGGGTACGAGATCAGATCGTAGAGAGGATTCAGCAGCAGGATTTGTACGGCAAACGAAGTCAGATGCAGGAGTGAGGCCACGCTCGCGACCGACGCCAGATTGGCCGCGCCGCTTTCCTTGGCGAGCAACGTAGCGGCCGTCACCAGAGCCGAGGGCAACAGCGACCATCCGATCAGTTGCCATTTTTGTTTGGCGTCGCCAAAACTAAGAAATGCCGCCAGCACCGCGCCATAAAAAATGCCGCGGGTGGAAACCAATCCGCTGGCCAGCAGACAGAGTACATAGTATACGAGCCAGCGACGTCCGCCGAGAATTCCCAGGAGTAGATGCCACGCGATCAGCAGAAAGAGGACCGCTAACAACGCGCTCCACTGCATGGCCCACGCCAAGGTTTCCATGTTGCTCCACGCTAGTCCAAGTGTGGCGACCGCCGTGGCGGACGCAGGCGCGCCGAATCCCAGACGCAGCAGCAGCCGGCCGAATAGCAGCAGAATTATGAAGTGAGTGAGCCACTGCAGAGCCAATATCGTCAGATAGCTGCCGCCGGTAAATTTCACCGCAGCGATCCAGATGAGTTTATATAGCGGAAGTATGCCTTCGCCGGAATAGGGCTGAAGCAACCAGGCAGTCAACGTATGCGTGGATGCGTCGAGCAGGAGCTGCCAGTCGTCGCCAAAGAAAAACAGGCGCCGAAACTGACGCCACCACACGGCCAAAGGCAGCATGGATACGAACGCGGCCAGCACCACGAAGCGCATCCGTCGCGTTCGATGGGTGGGGCCGTCGATCGCGATGGGGATCCGCATTCGGCACTTCCATATTCTTCTCGAAACGCAAAGGGAACCGGCATCCATTCCGTCATTGCCGCTTGTGACGCAGGCTAGTCAGCGGCGCGAATGTCGTGTCGGTCCCCTTATTATTGCGTTTGAGATCCTCAAACCGGGACAGAGCTTTGCTTAGCGCAGAGCTTCTATAGGTTCGTCTAAGAAAGCGCCTTGCCGTAGAGCACCAGCAAACGGCTCCAGGCCTTCTCGGCTTGCGGCTCGTTGTAGACCTGCGAATCGGGCGGGCACCAGCCGTGGGCGGCTCCCGTATAGACCTCGATCTCCGCGGGGATCTTCGCGTCATCGAAGGTTTTTCGCAGGACGTTCTTTTCATCGGGCGCCTTCATGTCGTCGTTGGCGGCAATGGCGATGAGGTACTGCGCCTTGGTCTTCGTCGCCTCGAGGTGCGGGCTGTTGGGCTTATCGGTCGCGAGCACGCCGCCATGGAAGGAAGCCACTGCGCCGACGCGATTCGGCACGGCGACGGCCGTACGAATGGCAATCGTGCCGCCCATGCAATAACCCTGCGTGCCGATCTTGCGATTCTTCGCAACCGACGGCTGCTGGTCCAGCCACGCGATGAACGCCTTGGCGTCCGTCATCTGCGTGGTTTCGGTCAGGCTTTGCGCCAGCGGCAGCAACTGCGGGATCGGCGTGGCGGAACCTTGTTCGGCGGTCGGGGCTTTCTTCGTCCGGTAGAACGGATTCATCACCAGCACGGAGTAGCCGGATTCGGCGAGGCGCTTGGCCATGCTACGGAATGCCGGGCGCAGCCCGAAGATGTCCGTCCACATCAGAACACCCGGAGCGGTGCCGGTGGTCGGATGCACGAAGTAGCCGTCCGCGCTGCCATCCGGCGTTTTCACGGTCACGTCTCCATCGGTCACGGGAGCCGCATTCGCGACCTGTGGAAGCATCATGGCCACGCCCGCTCCCAACATCATGCCGAACTGTTTTCGTGTTACCAGACCGAGCGATTCGAACTGCTTTCGGTCGTCCTCAAAATGATCCTGATCGCACATATGCGCCTCCTTGGTTTCTGTGGTCGCGGATTGCCCGCGCACTGGCTATTTTATATCGGCGGGGCGCTCCCCGTGGTACTCGCCGCGTTTGCCGTTTTTATTTGCCGTTTTTGTTCGCTTTCTTTCATCTATTCACTATCGATATTTACGGCGTAATACGACACCGTCTTGGTGGGGACGTCCTTGAACCAGTGCCACGTCTTGGCGGGGATGGTGATCACGTCGCCCTTGGTCAAATGATACGCGGTGCCGCCATTGAGCGACGGGGCGCGCATCTGGTCCGCTGCCGTGCGTTTGGGGTCCACCTCGGTGCCTCCCACGATAAACGTCGCTTCGCCATCCACCATGATGAACACGTGGTTGGTCTTGTCGTGATATTCCGCGGGACCGGCCATGCGATGCTGCGCCAAGACGATCAAACCTGGATCGTGCACCAGCTGCCCGCCCTTGGCCAGCAACGCGTTGACTTGGTCGTGGCCGAAGTACTGCACCTTTGCGGGGACACCGCCTCCGAATGAAATCGAGACTGCGGCGATCAAAACCGCTGTGATGGCTAGCGCCGTTACCAGCGTTCGGGTACGTGGAAGCTGCATGGTGTTTCTCCTTTTTGAGTCGGACTTTTATTATAGACGCGTGCGCCGATGCTCCCCATACGGATCGTGTGCTATTCACTATTTAAAGGAGAGTTTCACCATGCGGCTTGCCATTCTCATCTTGCTTGTTGCTGGAGCGAACGCTTTGCAAGCGGACTGCGTATCGGGCGGCTCGCGTCTGTCGACGCCGGACGAGGATAAGTTCGAAGTGCAAACCAAGACCGCTTTGCAGAACGCGCTGGCCGGGACTTTGCCGCAAGGCTGGAAGGCGGGTGCGACGCCGGCGATCAAAGCGGCGGGCAGCTACTGCACGGGCGATAAGAATCCGATCGGGATGGGCTACCGTGCATCGTACGAGAACGCGGCGAAGAAGCAGGCCGCTTTCGCGAAGATCACGCCACAGACGGGCTCGAATCCGGCGGAGATGAAGAAGATCACGGAGGAAGCCAGTTTCGATACGGACGTGAAAATCGGCCTCGGCGTGAACAGTGCCTATTGTGGATTGAACGGCTCGGCGGTGAAGAAGATTGACGTTCCCGGAGCCAAGCTCGCGTTGCGCTCCACGGATACGGATAACACGGGAGGCAAGACCACAACCACGCAGGTCTGCATCGGGAATTGGCAGATCGCCAAAACGTTGCCAACGACGGTGGAGGCCAGTCCTACGTTCCCGGCGGGTGGAGCGCGAACTTCCATCCGGAACATGACCATCAACATCGTTGCGGAAGCGGACCGGGCGGATCAATTGCTGAAGACGATGAAGCTGCAGGATCTGGAGTCCATGGTTGTTAAATGAGTTGTGAAATGAGATTGCTAAGTGAGGTTGTGAAACGAGAACTTGGGAATCTGTCGACGGTGGAGCAATCCAGGCCATGAAATGGACGCCGGGGAGTTCGGACAAAGACGTTGAAGATCGCCGCGATGAAGGCGGCGGTGGGATTTGGTGGAAGTGAGATTGGCGGTGCGCACCGGAGCGGACTAACGTCTGCTGCAAACTGAAGTTTGCCCCACGCTGCTTCGGCATTCCGCGATAGAATTTACTGCGGACACTTTGCGTCCGAAGGAGATTCCATGAAGTTGATCCCGCTCTTCCTGCTGGCCGCAGGGGTGTGCGCGTCCGCGCAGGTAAACGTTCCCGAGATTCCTTTCGACGCGCCCGCCAATTATTTCCAGCTCCCCGACAACGTGAATTTCGGCGAGATCACGGCCGTCGCCGTGAATTCGAAGGGCCACGTGTTTGTGCTTTCGCGCTCCAACAACACGGGCAACGTGTTCGGAGGCGCGGCGACACAGCTGTTTGAATTCGACGAAAGCGGACGCTATGTGCGCGAGATTGGACGCGGCGTTTACGGCTTCGCTTACGGGCACGGCGTGCGCATCGATAAGGACGACAACATTTGGGTGGTGGATAAAGGCTCGAACATGGTGATGAAGTTCAACCAGTCCGGCCATATCATGATGGTCCTGGGGCGCAAGGAAGAGCCGACCGACGAGCACGTTTATCCGGACCGCACGAAGGCGTCCGTGCATGTGGACGGGATGTTCAACCAGCCGACGGATGTCGCCTGGGATTCGAACGGCAACATCTTCATCAGCGATGGTTACGTGAATTCGCGCGTGGCGAAATACGACAACACGGGCACGTGGGTGAAATCGTGGGGCAAGCGCGGCTACGCGCCGGGCGAATTCAACCTGCCGCACAGCATTGCGATCGATTACCAGAACCGCGTCTACGTGGCCGATCGCGCCAATGGACGCATGCAGGTGTTCGATACGGACGGCAAATTTCTGAAGGAGATCATCATCAATGTTCCCGCGCCTCCGGGAGCCAAACCGATGCTGGGCTATCAGCAGCCTCCGTTGGCGAACGCGCCCGTGGGGTCGATCTTCACCTATCGCCCGGGAGCTCCGGCGGCCATCTGCATCCCTCCGGGGAAGAGCGATGTGATCTTCGTCGGCGATTTGTACCCGGCGCGCATTTACAAGTTAACGCTCGATGGCAAAGTGCTCGGCGTGTTCGGCAAGGCAGGGAAGCTGCCGGGACAGATCAGCGGGATCCACGGGTTGGCATGTCCGAACGAAAATACGATCTATACGGCGGAGTTCATCAACTGGCGCGTGCAGAAATTTATTCTGCATCCGGAGAAGATGGCGAAGTAGATCAAGCTAGGCGACTTTCTTCGCGCGCAAGAGCTCCGATCGCACCAGACTTCCCAATACGGTTGGTTCGTAGTCGTTCGACTGCGCATCCCTTACCAGCCTCGGAAAATCGGCCCAACTCCACGCGGTCCAGCCGCAGGCGAAGCGATTCATATAAGCCGCCAGGCGCGAGCCCCAGAGAATGTCCTCTTCGCCGCCGCCCCATTCGCCAATGAATAAAGGCCGATCGACGCAAACGTGGCCGAAGCGGCGGCTCCATTCATGGTGCGACCGGTTCGGATACACATGCGCGGAGTAGACGATGTTGGGCGCATCCATATTGTACGAACGGACGCGGACGCCGCGGAGGTCAGATCCCCAATCCACGCCTGAGACGAAGATCAAGGAAGCCGGATGGATTTTGCGGATGGTGGACGTAAGCAGGGCAGCCCAGCGATTCCAATCGTCAGCGGTGACTTCGCGTAGGTCGTCATTGCGGAGCCCGTTGCCGCCCAGATCGTACTCACGAGGATCGGTTTGTTCGAGCTTGCCATCTTCACCGACGAAATAGATTGGATCGTAATGGTCTTCGAGCGGCGAGTGAGGCTCGTTGAAAAGATCGAACAGGACGGCGGATTCGTCGCGATAACGTTCGGCCAGTGCAGCCCAGAGTTCTATCGAAGCGCCGTTTGGCAGAGGTGCCACACGATTCACGGAGCCGTCGGGGAGCGTTCCAAGATTGGTGTCGGCGTCGAGCCACTGCAGATCGAGCAGCGTGTACGCGCCGAGTTCCGCGGCCCACGCGATGACATTGTCCAATGCCTGGCGATAACTCTCGGCGGAGAAAGTGCCGCGTCCGTGGAGTGCCCAGTCCTGATTGAACGGCAGACGAATGATGCTGGCGCCCCACTCGCGCACCATGGTTTCGATTTCGGCGCGCGAGATGGCGGCTGACGCCAGGAATCCGCGGTCACCGGGCTCGGCATACTCCAGACCGGAGCGATTCACGCCGCGTAGAGTCACAAGTTCCGCGGTGCCCGCGTTGACGATCCGGTTTCCAGCGGAACGCAGAGGCGGCAGGCCGTGTGAGATTTCACCGTTCACTCAAGTTTATTGTTGCATCGAAAGTGTTGCCTCCCGGGCCGTTCTTTCGCCCGCGGATCCTTAGACGGTGGCGAGCCGTTGCCGGTGAAAATCGCCCCTCTCGGGGGCTGGTCCTGGTACTCTGAATTATTCGGAGCGCACTGCCATGCCGGACGTTTCCAATTCGCGGCCCACGGTGGAGCGGTGGCTGGCTCTGCTGGTCCGCTATTGGGCGTTCAATATGACGCTGGTTCACAACCAAGGCACGGACTGGCCGGGCTTCGGTTACACCGACGCCGAGAAGGCCGAACTGAAATCGATCTCGGAGAAATATCCGAGCGCCGAATTTTACACTTGGCTCGGATTAACGGTAGTCTTCGCACTGGCCATTTTTGCCGGCGTCGCCATCGCGGGGACCAGCTTGCTGACGTACGCCATCGGCGGCGAGAAGAACATGGCGAATACTCCGGAGCCGCTGTTCTATCTGGCATTCGCGCTGCAACTGCTAATGAGCTTGTCGCTCGGATTTCCGCTTGCCATGCTTCCGGCCGCGGCACTGACGGGGAAATTCTTTGCCGTGAAGAACGACGATTTGCCCAATAGCACGACGACCGCGCACTACTTCCATAAGCTATGGTTTCAGATCGCCCGGATCGCCGCCTTGGTCGTGGCCGTTTGCGTCCCGCTGTGGCTCTTCGTGCCGGGCGATTCGAAATTCTATGTTGTGATGAGGCTGGTGATCCCCATGCTTTCGCCCGCCGTTGCGGCCTTGACTGCCGCCTATTTCTTCACCGCCCGGAAACCCTCGACAGAAATCAAAGGAGCTTCGTAATCATGCGGGCAAGACTGAAGTACCTATGCGCGCTGGCGGTGATTCTATTGTTCAGTTGCAAAGCGCCGCAGACCTCGGCGGAAGCAGCGCAGAAAGGGGCTCCCCCTGCGCCTCCCGGTACGCGCGACGAAATCATTACAGATCCCACGATGAATAATATGAAGGCCTTTTCCGTGACCATCCCCGCCAAGTGGCATTTTCAGGGCGTGCTGATGCAAGGCGACGATTGCGTGACACTGCCATACTTCGTGTGGCGTGCGTCCAGTCCCGACGGATTGAGTTACGTGGAACTGATGCCGCCGCTGGGCTGGCGGTTCGGATCGGGACCCATAGGCGCTTTCGCGAATCAGCAAAAAAATAGCTGCTTGCCGATGAAAGGGCCGATGCATGCCCAGGACTTCTTGAAATACCTGGCTGCGACCATGAAAGTGGAGTACGTCGCGGACGAGCCCCTTTCGGCGGAGCTCAACGCCCTAGTGCAACAGCAAGAGCGCGACGCGAAAGCGTCCGTCGCCGGGCAAATCGCGGCGACGGGGGGGCAGATGCCGAAGTCAACGATGGAATTTGCGCGCGCGATTGTCCGCGATCGGAACGGAAGCTTCACCTTAAAAGGAAGGCTTCAGGTGAGCGTGCGTTGCTTTGAGAACACCGTCCCTGGAGTGGCGACGGTTGCGCCCTATACGCGGGGCCAACCCGCGCACATGAATCCAGGAGTTCCTTCGACCATGGATAATTGCACGGCTATGGTGAACTATTTCACAAGCCCTGAGAGTCAGTTCGCCGCGCTCATCAAGCAATGGGAAATGCCCGGCATGATGGGGCATGCCGACAAGGCTTGGGGGGACGCGCTGAACGCGCGAATCACGCAGCAAGGGGAGCAGTTTAGGACGGCGATCAAGGCCCAAGGGGACAAAGCGATTGCCGATAGCAATCGGAACTTTCAAGCACAGCAGCAGATATTCGCGCAGCAAGGAGCGGCGCGTTTAGCGCAATCGCAGGAGTTCAATCATCAACAGGCGGTTCGCCAGCAGATGCACGAGGAGTTCCTATCCACTTTGCAGCGAGGCACGAATATGTCCATGGCGCAGACGCAGCAGAATATGAACGCCAGATCGACCGCGAAGTCCGACTGGGTGGATTACGCGCTGGACCGGCAAACCGTCCTTGATCCAAACACGGGGCAAGTCAACAAGATCTCGAGCTCGTACAGTTATACGTGGGTGGATAGCACGGGCAAGGTCGGCTATCAAACCAACGACGTCAACGCGAATCCAAACGGCGTCCTGCAGGGGAACTGGACCAAGCAGCAGGTGGTCCACGGCGACGGCACCACCCGGTAGGGGCGATTCTGAATTCTATGGTGTGATGAGATTGGTGATCCCGATGCTTTACGGAAATAACCGCCGCATATTTTTTTGTAGCCCGGAAACCCTCGACAGAAATCAAAGGAGCTTCGTAATCGTGCTGGCAAGACTGAAATACCTATGCGTTCTGGCCGTGATTTTATTGTTCAGTTGCAAAGCGCCGCAGAGCTCAGCGGAAGGCGCGCAAAAAGGGGCTCCCCCGGCGCCCTCCGGTACGCGGGACGAAATTATCACCGATCCCACGATGAATAATATGAAAGCGTTTTCCGTGACGCTCCCGACCAAGTGGCACTTTCGGGGCGTGCTGATGCAAGGCGACGACTGCACCGGCCTCCCGTACATGGTGTGGCGCGCGTCGAGTCCCGATGGATTGAGTTACGTGGAACTGATGCCGCAGCTCGGTTGGCGGTGGGGATCGGGTCCCATGGCCGGTTTCGCGGATAAGCAAAAAAATAGCTGCTTGCCGATGAAAGAATCCATGCATGCCCGGGATTTCTTGAAATACATGGCCGCGACCATGAAAGTAGAATACGTCGCGGACGAACCTGTTCCAGCGGAGCTCAACGCGAAAGTGCAACAAAACGAGCGCGACGCGGAAGCTTCGGTCGCGGGGCAATACGCGGCCAGGAAGCAGACGCCGCCGAAGACGACCGTGGAGCTGGCACGTGGGATTGTCCGCTATACGAACGGAAGCTTCGCCATGAAGGGAATGCTCACGGTCACATTGAACTGCACGGAGACGACTTTTCCCGGCGTGGCGACGGTTGCGCCTTATACGCCGGGCCAACCCGTGCACATGAATCCCGGAGTCCCTTCGGTCATGGATAAATGCATGGCTCACATCAACTATTTCACAAGCCCCGAGAGCCAGTTCGCCGCGCTCATGAAGCAGTGGGAAACTCCCGGCATGATGGGGCATGGCGACGACGCGTGGCAGATCGCGTGGGTGACGCGAAATCAGCAGCAGATGCAGGCGATGACAAACCAAGCGATCGCCGCCAGCAATCGGCAGTTTCAGGCCAACCAGCAGATGTTCGCGCAACAGGGAGCGGCGCGTCAGGCGCAAGCGCAGGAGTTCAATCATCAGCAGGCCGTGCGCCAGCAGATGCACGAAGACTTCCTGTCTACCATGCAACGCGGCACGAATATGTCGATGGCGCGGACGCAGCAAAATATGAATGCGCGTTCCACGGCGACGTCCGACTGGGTGGACTATGCGCTGGACCGGCAGACTGTGCTCGATCCGACTACGGGGCAGGTTAACAAGGTGTCGAGCTCCTACAGTTACACGTGGGTCGACAGCACGGGCAAGGTGGGCTATCAGACCAACGACGTGAATGCGAATCCCAACGGCGTGCTGCAAGGGACGTGGACGAAGCAGCAGGTGGTGCACGGCGACGGCACCACGCGGTAGTACGCTCGGTCATTGTTTGGCGCCTAGATTAGAGCTACGATAATTAGCTAGTGTCTGGGCCGTATCCAGGCGGGGAGCCAAACATGATGCACGGTCTGCGTTTCGGGCTATTGTCGGGGCTATTCACTTTGATCCTTGGGGCGGCGCTTCCGATGATGGCGCAGTCCGCCGCGTCGCAAGGGGCGTCTCAGGGAACGGCCACCGCGCACCCTTCGGCCGAACAACATTGCGAAGAAGTGGCGCGCCTAAATCTTCCGCGCATCGCGATTCGCTCGGCCACCATGGTCCAAGCCGGACCGTTCCGCTTGCCGAACGCTCGTCCGGATGCAACGCCTTTCAACGTCCCGGAATTCTGCCGCGTGGTGGCGGTGGTGCGTCCCGAGCTCGATTTCGAAATCTGGCTGCCGGAGAAGTGGAATCGCAAGTATCAGGCAGTCGGCAACGGAGGACTCGCCGGAACCTTTCCGTTTAACGGGATGGTGGACCCGCTGGAGCGCGGCTATGCGATTTCCGGTACGAACACGGGCCACGTGAATCTCAACGGAGGCGATGCGACGTGGGCGCTGGGCCATATGGATCGCATCATTAATTATGGGCAGCGCGGCGTGCATGAGATGGCGCTTGCCAGCAAGGCCATCATTCAGACCTATTACGGACGCATGCCTGCGCATTCGTATTTCAACGGCTGTTCCTATGGAGGGAAGCAGGCGCTGACCGAAGTGCAAAAATATCCGGACGATTTCGACGGCGTGATTGCGGGAGATCCCGCGAATTGGACCACGCGTCATTACACGGCGAGCCATATGTGGGTGACGCAGGCGCTCGAAGGCGACGGCTGGCTTCCTCCGGTGAAAGTGCAGGCGCTGGCGGATGCGGTCAACGCGGCGTGCGACGCGCTCGACGGAATTCGCGACGGGGTGCTGAACGACCCTCGCCGCTGTCATTTCGATCCAGGTAGCATTCAATGCAAGAGCGGCGAAGCGCCCACAGGCAGCACCTGCCTGACGGCGGCGCAAGTGGAAGCCGTGAAAAAAATTTGGAACGGTCCGCGCGACGCGGACGGCCAATTGCTTTATCCCGGCATCGAACGGGGTGGGGAAGCGGGCGCCACGGGCTGGGTGCAGTGGGTGACGGGGAAAGAGCCCGGTTCCGGCGGACACACGGGACTCGGGTTACCCTTCATGAAGTACATCGTGTACGAAAATCCGGAGTGGGATTTCCACACGTTCCGCTACACGTCGACGGCGGGGCTGGAAAGCGACGTGGAATACGTGGAAGATAAAGTCGGCCGCATTTTCGACGCCATCGATCCGGACCTGCGTCCTTTCCGCGCGCGCGGCGGTAAACTGATCCAGTATCACGGATGGTCCGATCCCGATATCCCGCCGATGAACAGCATCAATTATTACGAGACCGTGGTGCGCGCCGTGAGCGGCGCGCGTCCCGACGCGTTGCACGATACGAAAGAGTTCTACCGTCTGTTCATGGTCCCCGGCATGAACCATTGCGGTGGAGGACCGGGGACGTCGCGCTTCGATGTCCTCAGCACGCTGGAACAATGGGTGGAGCACGAGAAAGCTCCCGAGCAAATCGTCGCCTCACATGCGACGAACGGGCAAGTGGATCGCACGCGTCCTCTGTGTCCGTATCCCATGGAAGCGAAGTACAAGGGCTCGGGCTCGACGGACGAAGCCGCGAATTTCACGTGTGCATTACCGTAGGCGCGTGGTTACAAATTCTTAATTTACGACACCCTAAATCCTTTACGGGACCCTTTTGCTGCTGCTCAGATTGGGCTATGCTTACATACATCGAATGGGGATGGTTCTTTGTATTTTTGCGATCTTGGCTACGGGTGCGCTCGCGTACTCCGTCCTCTCCATTATTGCTGCGCTTCGTTATCGTGCCTTTAAGTGCCGAGGATTTGACGATGCCGGCAACGCTTTGGGCGGTGCGCGTCTGTCGGAGCCGATCAGCATATTGAAACCTCTTGCAGGGCTCGACGACGGACTCGAAAAAAATCTGCGCGGATTTTTTGAACAGGATTACGAGGGCCCCTTCGAGTTGATTTTCGCAGTGCGCCACCAATCCGATCCGTGTGTTCCTTTAGTGACGCGGCTGTGCGCGGAATACGCAAACATTCCGTCGCGATTCATCCTGACCGGCGAGCCTCCATATCCACACGCCAAGGTATACAGTCTGGCCCGCATGATGGCGCTGGCGAAGTATGAAGTCGTCGTGATGAGCGATAGCGATATCCGCGTGACGCGCGATTTCCTGCGCCGTATCGCCGCCGAATTTGCCGATCCCGAAACAGCGCTCGCCACGTGTCCGTATCGCGCCGTGGCGGGTGCCAGCGTGTGGTCCCGCATGGAAGCCGAGGGCATGAACACCACGTTCTGGCAAGGCGCGTTCACGGCGAAGATGCTCGAAGGCATGACGTTTGCCGTGGGCCCGACCATGGTAGTGCGCCGCAAGTTCATCGAGGAAGCGGGCGGCATCGCCAGCCTCAAGGATTACCTCGCCGAGGATTTCGAACTCGGCCGGCGCATGGCCGCCGCCGGGCATCGCGTGATTCTTTCGTCCTATGTGGTGGAGCATCGCATCGGCAGCGAAACGGCCGCGCAGAATTTCGAGCATCGCAAGCGCTGGGCGCGCACCGGGCGCCGCTCGCGCAGGCTTGGCTACATTGGCCAGATTTTTACGTATCCTTTGCCATTGGCGCTGTTGCTGTGGGCCGTCGCACCGTTCGAGTGGTGGCCGGTGGTGGCGGCAACCTTCGCCGTTCGCGCGCTCTCGGCCTGGGTCACGTCGAGTGTGGTGCTCAAAGCCCGTGCGAATTGGTTGCTCCTGCCTTGCGAAGACTTGCTGGGTTTCGTCTTCTGGATCGCGGGATTTTTCGGCAACTCCATCACCTGGCGCGGACGAACCTATCGATTGGATCGCGAAGGCCGGGCCGTGGCGTTGGAGCCCGCTGCGTTAGAGCCGGCAGCGTAACACGTTTTAGCTCTCCTCCGTCGAGCTTCCCTCGTCGTAGTATCCCTCCGAATAAACCCTGCGAATAAACCCTGCGAATAATCCGGAGCTGCGGCCACTACTGGATAATGGCGCTATCCCGGACCCGATCGGCTGCCGTCTACGGTATCGAAGCGCATTTCATCGATGTCGAGGTCGATATGTACCCCAGCTCGCAACGGGACATCGTCACCGTCGGCATGCCGGACGCGGCGGTCCGGGAAAGCCGCGAGCGCGTCAAATCCGCTCTTATTAATTCCGGATTTCCTTATCCGAATAAGGGCGTGACGGTGAACCTCGCGCCCGCCAGCATGCGGAAAGAAGGAGCCGGATTCGATTTGCCAATGGCTCTCGGAATCCTGGGAGCCATGGGAGTGGTCGTGCTGCCGGAGGATCATCTTTTTGTGGGCGAACTATCGCTGGACGGTTCGTTGCGGCCCGTGCGCGGGACCCTTTCCATCGCCGTCGCCGCGCAAAAATCGGGCATGAAGAATTTGATCGTTCCCACCGATAACGGACCGGAGGCGGCCATCGCCGGCGGCGTCCACGTCTACGCCTTGCGGCACCTGGCCGAAGTAGTGAGCTTTCTCCATAAGCAGGAAGACTTCACGCCCCAGCCCCGCTCCGCGAGTTCGCCCGGCTTGCTGGACGCCTCGCCCCTCCCAAACTATGCTCCGGATTTCAAAGACGTGCGCGGACAGACCACGGCGAAGCGCGCGCTGGAAGTCGCCGCCGCCGGTGCGCATAATGTGCTGATGATCGGGCCTCCCGGATCGGGCAAGACGATGCTCGCGAAAAGATTCCCCACCATTCTGCCGCCGCTGACGTTCGACGAAGCCATCGAAACCACGCAGATCCACAGCGTCGCAGGGACGTTGCCCAGAGGCGTGGGGCTGCTGACGATGCGGCCGTTCCGTTCGCCGCATCACACCGTTTCCGAAGCCGGGCTGGTCGGCGGAGGCGTCGGCGTGCCACGTCCCGGTGAAGTGAGTTTGGCGCACCACGGAGTGCTGTTCCTGGACGAAATGCCCGAGTTCCAGCGCAATGTGCTGGAATTGCTTCGCCAGCCTCTCGAAGACCGCTCGGTGACCATCGCGCGCAGCGTGATGACACTATCTTTTCCGGCCAGCTTTGTGATGCTGGGATCGATGAATCCATGCCCCTGCGGATATCACGGCGATCCCACGCGCGAATGCCATTGCACGGGCGCGATCATCCAACGCTATCTCGCGAAGCTGAGCGGGCCTCTCCTGGACCGCATCGATCTGCACATCGAAGTGCCCGCCGTTGCGTATCAGGAGCTGCGCGCCAAAGACGCAGGCATCTCCTCCGCCGCCATGCGGGAGCGCGTGTGCGCCGCCCGGTCCATCCAGCAACGCCGCGGATTTTATAACGCGATGATCCCTTCGAGCGAGCTTTCCAAACTCTGTGAGCTCGACGCCGCGGGCGAACGAACGCTCGAAATGGCGGTGCGGCGCATGGGACTCAGCGCTCGCGCGCATGACCGCATCCTGAAGGTCGCGCGCACGATTGCGGATCTGGACCATGCCGATCGCGTGAGCTCCAAGAACCTGGCGGAGGCCGTTCAATATCGCAGCCTGGACCGGAATTATTGGCAGTAAGAAATCTCCCCCTTGACATGCCTGTGAATAGGAGCATACTTCGCAACGGAGGTCCTAGATGCCCACCAATGATAGTGTTCGTACCGTTCTCGATCAGAAAGGGGGCTCGGTTTTTCACGTGGCTCCGGAGACGCCGGTCTATGAAGCGCTACAGGTGATGGCGCATCACGACATAGGCGCCCTGCTCGTCATATCCGGCGCCCAGCTCGTCGGCGTCTTTTCCGAAAGAGACTACGCGCGGAAGGTCATCCTGCATGGCAAGTCCTCGCGTGATACTCCCGTCGGCGAGATCATGTCCA
>Ga0182030_10010530_pt1 | contig 18769 bp, 17 predicted proteins | sample 812S3MmetaG_FD_121299 | JGI IMG/M metagenome (GOLD analysis project Ga0182030, IMG submission 121299) | Permafrost microbial communities from Stordalen Mire, Sweden - 812S3M metaG (Illumina Assembly) | ecosystem: Environmental > Terrestrial > Soil > Wetlands > Permafrost | place: Sweden...
CACGCCGCGACCGCAGTGGGCGTCCCGCCTCGGCAAGGTCGGCGTGAAGGTGGCGTTTCTCGCGGGCGTCCTGGCGGTGAGCCATCTGACCGTGGCGGCCGCGTCAATCGAGATCTACCGTGCACATCTCACGGCCGCCGGCGTCTGGCTGGCACTCGGGTGGCTTGCGCTGGTCGGCACATCGAGCATCGTGGTACCGGTCGTGCTGGTCAGCGTCGCGCCCCGGCGATACCGGCCCCGGCTCGCGCATCTGACGGCGTCGATCGATGCGCACGCGGGCGACATGGCGATCGTCATTGTCGCCGTGCTCGGCGTCTATCTGACGTATCGCGGCGCGTCGAGCCCGATCTAGCCAGACCGCGCTGGGCCAGCCCTCGACGCGTCCGGTGACGCCCTCGCAATGAGACCGACGCGGCGGTTCGGCGCGTAGGGCATCGATGCGACCTGGGGCCCGGATGACGGGAGGTCACCGCGCACCACCGGCCGATCACGGGTCCGCGCAGACCCGCCGACGACGCCCGGGGGTATGCGGCCAAGGCGCGCGCGGACCCTCGTGCATCGCAGTTTCGCGCGATTTCGCGTATGGTGCCTGGCCACACCACCGCGCCGCGCCGTTCGACGAACGGCTGAGGCGCATGCGCGATCACGCGCGAGCTTGACGGTGTGACCTCAGTGCACGCACACGTTGCGACGTGCACATCTGTCGGGATGTCTCACACTGCGCGAGCACTCCCGGCGATGTTCACGATGCGCTGACGCACGCACGCGCCGACCCTCAGATGTTCCCCGGCGCGGTCCTGTAGGCGAACAAAGGATATTGCTTGCTGGTTGCTCTGCTTTCACTGGTATTGACCTTGCCCTCCGGGCTTGCTCTCGGTGCCCCTGCGGCACCGGCGACGCACGCTGCCAAGCCGGCGACACACGCGGCAAAACACCGCCGCCGGGCACACCGAGCGCCGACCGTCATCGCGCACCTGCGCGATTGGACCTGCATTCACTCCCACGAGGCACCAACCTGGCGGATTGCCGATCCGCCCTACTACGGCGGGCTGCAGATGGACCTCAGCTTCCAGCGCGCGTACGGCGCGGCCTACCTGCGCACCGAAGGTACGGCCAATCACTGGTCGCCGGCGCAGCAGATGCTCGCCGCCGAGCATGCCTGGCGGTCCCGCGGCTTTACCCCCTGGCCCAACACGGCACGGATGTGCGGCCTGCTCTGATGAGCGTCGTGCGGCGTGGCGATACACGCTCGGCCTCCCTCGGTGCAACGGGCTCGCGGCGCCCCGTTCGTGCGAGCGGTTCGCCCGGGGCCGGCCGCAGGTGCGGACATCGCCGCCCGGAATGCCGCAGCCTGGGACGTCTGCCTTGACCGGCTCACCGGCCGCGAGCCGGACCCCGGCGGGTGGCAACCGCGCGTCGCGGCCGACTCGGCGGCGTTCGCACCCGCGCTCGCTCCGCAGAAGCGACCGCCGCCGCAGGACACGGGCTCCTGATGGGACCTCCCTCCGGCGCACGAGCACGGGATAACGTCCTTGCCCGACGGCGCCTCGAGCCCTAGCGTAGGCGCAGCATCGCGACCAGATGGAGCGCCAGGTGTGCAGCGGCAACGAGGCCGGAATGGTGTCTGCAACGTCTGCGCGGCGGCGAAATCGGCAGCCGGACAGCGGCACGCCCCGACGCTGCAGCGCCGGCGCGCGTGAGCCGGTTGGCGGCGTCCAACGCGTCCTCGGTGATCCTGGCTGCGTACGTGCGACACGGCCGAGCCTCCATGAGGTCCCCGACCAGCGGCTCCACTCACCACGAGGACGTCTGACGCGCACGGCGCGCACGCCGGTGCACGGCCCCGCGCGCACGCCGACCGCTGCCGGGCGCATGATGCCGGGCAGGGCATAGTGCAGGCCGTCGTCGGACTGCTCGGCGCCCTGCTCGCCGTGCTGATGGTGCTCGAGATCTTCTTGGCGTTCCTGGTGCCCCAGCGCGTCAGGCGCGGGCCGCGCATCGTTCGCACGGTACGCGAGATCGCCTGGCGACCCTGGCGCTGGCTGGCAAATGCTCTCCCCGACCGCGCTGCGGACACGATGCTTGGCCTCTACGGCCCCGTGAGCCTGGTCATGAATCTTGCACTTTGGATGCTCGGACTCGTAGTGGGCTACGCCGCCCTGCAGTGGGCCGGCGGCTCACGATTGGCCGTCGGACCCGGCGTGAGCTTCGGACAAGATCTCTACTTCAGCGCGGCGACTCTCGTGAGCAGCGGCACGGGCCAACTCAGCGCGCAGACCACGTTCGCACGCGTCATCCAGGTCACCGACGCCGCCAGCGGCTTGCTGACGCTGGCCATCGTGATCGGCTACCTCCCCGCTCTGTTTCAGGCCTACTCCAAGCGAGAGGCAACCGTCTCGCAGCTCGACGCACGGGCGGGCAGCCCGCCCACGGCGGGGCGCTTGGTGATTCGCTCGACGCGGCGCGGCGGGTGGCCGGCCATTAACGATTACCTGGGAGAGTGGGAAACCTGGACCGCAGAGCTGATGGAGACCCATCTCTCATATCCGATCCTCGCCTCCTACCGTTCCCAACACGTGCATCAAAGCTGGCTTGCGGCGTTGTGCACCGTGCTCGACTCCTGCGCGCTCACCGTCGCCCTCGCACCGGTCGGCACGGCCGACGCGGCGCGCTTCACCTTCGCGATCGCCCGCCACGCCGTCGCCGACTTGAGCTACAGCTTCCGAGCCGAGCCGACGCCGCCGACGCTGGATCGCCTACCCATGGCACGGCTCGAGCAGCTGATCGCCGACCTACGCGACGGAGGCATCGCGATCGGTGAGGACCCGGAGACGGCCTTCGCCCGCCTGCAGCGCATGCGCGCGCTCTATGAGCCCTACGTCAATGCCCTCGCGAACAGGCTCGCGCTGACGCTCCCCGATTGGATGGCGCCCGAGTCCCCGACCGACAACTGGCGCACGACGGAGTGGCACTGAACAGCCGGTGCGCACCACCGGTGCGCACCGGCTGTGCGCACGCGAGCCTCCGGTGCTTTGATGGTTCCAAGCGACGAGGAGCCCATTATGACCGGCGACACTCCCAACAATGGCTACGAGCCGCTCAACTACGGCGGTGCGCTCGCCAAACTGAACGACTTGGTCGGTCGCGACGTCCTCGTGGAGCTGCGGGTCGGCAACCTGCAGGGCCCCTGCCGCCTTGCCGCACGTGGCGTGGTCGTCGGACCTCCATCGGGTCAGCAGCGGCTCACTGCGCAGCGCCCCGCCGAGGACGACCTCGAGGCGTTCCTGCTCGACACCGGAGCGTTTCTGGCAGTCAAAGAGCAGGACTTTGTCGATGGGCAGTGGCACGCGGGCAGCGACGAGGACCAGCGCCCGACCCAGCCGCATCTGAACATTGCGTTCACCGACTCGGTCCTGCACGTCGCGGTGCTGTGGCGACACGACCCGGCGGGCGCCGAACGCAGTTAGGCCGCCCCGGCGGCGTGTGAGGACGATTCGTCCCACACCCCGACGGCGGTCCCGGGATTCGACCCGGCTCGCACGAGAGCCCGACGCCCGCGCACGCCCAGATGCCGCGGGCGACCGCACCGCGACGTGCCGTTGATCTCGTGTCCCCCGCACCCCCAGCGATCATCGCGTGTGTTCGTTGTACCGCACATGGCGGCCCGACGGGCGGGAGCGCGTACGGCCGCGGTGGGCCGCATGTGTCGACGCTCCCTGATCCCCGTCTTGCCGACCACGCTCTTGGCGGTCCGCGCCGTTGTCTACGACGGCCGCGTAGACCCGTCCATCACACCCGCTCGGCTCTAGGTCACCGGACTGCCGTCTGCGGCGAGGTCGTCGGTAGGGCGATCAGCGAGCGGCCCACGTTGCGGGCAGCCGATGTCCGGGCGATGCCCCCGGGCGAATTGCCGTTCCATGGCCCCGACGCCGGGATCGTCCTTCGAGGGGTGCACCCGGTCCTGGGTGCGGCCGTTCCCGTCCTCAGTCTGAGAACCTCAGAAAGTGGGCGGCCCACGGCTCGAGTGCGACGTACAGACCCGCGTCGGCCAATTCATCGCCATCGCGCGTGAATGTCTGATCGCTCAGCGCATCGGCCAGGTGCCACGGACGTCCGGACAAATCGTCCCAACCGAGGCCAACGCGCGCCTGTGCCGGGGCACCCGCAAGATTGACCACCACAAGGTGGCGTCCCGTCGCATTCAACCAGCACCAGGCGACCAGCTGCTGATGGGAGGCGTTGTCGGGCCACCCGGTGCACTCGCATAGTCGCCACGCGCCGTGGTGGATGTCGGCATCCTCAATCGCCCGGAGCAGCCGCGCATAGAACTGCCGGAGCGCCTCGTCTGCCGGCTCATCGGGCCCACGCCCCAAAAAGACGGGAATGCGGACGTGATGTCCGTCCAGCTGGCCGTCATGGTAGAGGCGAGCCCCTTGGAGTGTGGACATGACGACCGCGGCCGCCCGCGCGCGCTGCGGGCCGAACGTGGCCGCCGCACGCGGCTCGTCGTGATTTTCGATGAAGCGGATCAGGTGTTCCTGGTAGGCGTCGGCCGCATGGAGGTGCCCGCGCACCGCCTCGGCGTCGTCGTGCACGAGCCGGTCGTAGAGGCGCTTGTCATAACAGAGGTCGAACCCCTGCTGCTGCAGCGCCCATTCCATGTCCCAGTACGCCTCGGCGATAAACACCAGGTCGGGATGCGCCTGCTTGGCGTGGCCGATCAGCGTCGGCCAGTAGTCGGCGGCGGGGGCGGGTCCCACCCGGTCGCCCCAGGTGCGCGCGAAGACCTCGTTGGTCATCAGCATGGCCATGTCGCAGCGCAACCCGTCGCACTGGTGCCCGATCTCGACGAGTGTCTGGGCGGTCGCCTGACGGAGCGCGGGTGAGAACGCGTTGAGCTGCACGACGTCGGGCCATGGCGGAAAATACGGGTCCCGGCCCTTGGCAACGATGGCCCCGGCGGTTCGCAGGAAGGCGTCCGGATCCCGGGAGAGCTCCTGGTCGCGTGCGTGCAGGAAGTATTCCGGCCGCTCGGTGACCCAGGTGTGGTCGGGGGCCACATGGTTGGGCACGTAGTCGAGGATGAGGCCCAGGCCCCGGTCGGCGAGCTGGAGGCGGGCCGTCGCGAGCGCCTCTGCCCCGCCGAAGCGCGCGTCGACGACGTACTCGCGCACGCAATACGGCGAACCGATCACGTCCTCTGGACGCAGGTCGGGCAGGGCCGTGCGATTGGCGGCGTCGATGCCGTGGTTTGCGAGTGAGATCGCCAGGCCGGCTGGGCTTCGCCCCCAGACCCCCATCAGCCAGACCGCATCGACCGGGAGTGCCGCAAGGGCATCCCACGCGTCTACGGGGACCTCCCCCAGCGTGAGCGCGCGACCGCGCAGGCGGCCGAGCCCCTCGAGCCAGACCGCCGTATTGATTTCGTAAATGGTCGGACGCGGCGGCAGGCCGACCCGCAGGACCACTACTCGCCGAAGCCGGGCATTGTGTCTGCCTGGCGCAGCCCCTGGCTGATCGCAAACAGCAGCGCGACGACGCCCGTCCAGCCGGTCTGATGACTCGCGCCGAGTCCGGCGCCGTTGTCCCCGTGGAAGTACTCGTGGAACGGAAGCAGGTCGTGCCAGAGGGGGTCGGTCTGGAACTTCTCGGTCCCCCCGAAGACGGCGCGGCGACCGGTGTCGTCCTCGGTGAAGGTTGTCGTGAGGCGCGTGCTGATCTCGGTCACGATCTCGCCCAGGTTGAGCTCGTGGCCGGAGCCGGTGGGGCACTCGACCTTGAGCCGGTCGCCGTAGAACCGATGCAACTGCGTGAGTGCACGCAAGATCACGAGGTTCATCGGGAACCACACCGGTCCCCGCCAGTTCGAGTTGCCACCGAACATCCCCGTGTCCGATTCGGCCGGGAGGTATGCGACCTCATACTGCTGCCCGCCCCACTCGAACTTGCAGGGGTGGTCCAGATGCCACCGCGAGATCGAGCGGATCCCGTGAGGACCGAGGAACTCATTCTCGTCGAGCATCACGGCAAGAATGCGCCGCAGCCGGTCCTCGTCGACGAGTGCGAGCATGCGATGCCCCTCGGGGCTCGCCCCGGGAAGGTGCAGCGCCGGCACGTAGTCGGCAAAGTCGCCGAGGAACTCCCAGACAGTGTCCATCATCCGCGGGTACTGCGCCATGGTCTCGGCGTCAAAGACCGTGGCCGCACACATCGGCAGCAGGCCGACGAGTGAACGCACCCGGAGCGGGAACGTGCTCCCGTCCGGCATGCGCAGCACGTCGTAGTAGAAGCCGTCCTGCTCATCCCACAGCGCAGCGTCACCGCCAGGCGGGTTCATGGCGATCGCAATCCACTCAAAGTGGGTCACGAACTTGAGCGCCATATCGGCGTAGGCGGGGTCGTGCTTGGCGAGCTCGATCGCGATCTGCAGCATCCACTGGCAGTAGAGCGCCATCCACGCCGTCCCGTCGGCTTGCTCGAGCGAGCCGCCACCGGGCAGCGGAGCCGAGCGGTCGAAGATCCCGATGTTGTCGAGGCCCAGGAACCCCCCTTGGAACAGGTTGCGGTCGTCGGGGTCTTTGCGGTTGACCCACCAGGTGAAGTTGGTCACCAGTCGGTTGAACACGCGCGCCAGGAACGCGCGGTCGCCCTCGCCCCGGATCTCGATCTCGCGCTCGTAGACGTACATGGCCGCCCAGGGCGTGATGGGGGGGTTGACGTCACTAAAATTCCACTCGTAGGCCGGCAGCTGACCATTCGGGTGCAGATACCGCGTCCCAACCAGCAGCTCGACCTGTTCCTTGGCGAAGTCGACGTCCACCATCGACAGCGGCGCGGTATGGAACGCGAGGTCCCACGCCGCGAACCAGGGGTATTCCCATTTGTCGGGCATCGAGATCACATCGCGCGCGATCATGTGAAACCACGGGACGTTGCGCACCGAACCGGCAGACGCGCCGCGCTCCCACGGGTTCACCCCGTGTTCCTGCAGCCACGTGTGGACGTCATACTCGTAGTACTGCTTGCTCCATAGCAACCCGGCAAGGGCCTGGCGCTTGACCAGGCTCGCGTCGGGATGCAGGTCGGTCGGGATCACGGTGGCGTAGAACTGATCGGCCTCGCTGCGCCGCTCATCGAGCACCCGGTCGAACTCCGGTCCGAGGGGGCCACGCCCGTACGCCGCCGCTCCGGCGGGCTCGGAGGACAAGCGCAGGCGCATCGACGCGCTGCCGCCGGCCGGGATCTCCAGAATGTGCTGGGCGGCAACCTTTGTCCCGGTGCGCTGCGGGTTGACCGCGTCGGCGTTGCCGTCGACCAGACAGCCATTGATCCCGTCCTTGACGTACGCCGACGCGTTCGGGGTACCGAACAGCCGCGCGTTGTTGGTCTCGTTCTCGCAGAACAGCAGCGTGGCGGATGCGTCGGCATGCAGCAGCCATGTACCCAGTTCGTTGTGCTCGGCACGCACGGCGACGGCGCCCGAGGGATCGTCGATCGCCGCCATCGACGGTTTGGCGGCGGCATCCCCCCACGACCAGGTGTTGCGAAACCACAGGGTCGGCAGCACATGCAGCGTGGCGGCATCCGGGCCCCGGTTGTGGGCGGTGACGAGCATCAGAATGTCGTCGGTGTCGGCCTTGGCGTACTCCACGACGACGTCGAAGTACCGGTCCTCGTCGAAAATGCCCGTGTCCAGCAGCTCGTACTCCATGTCACCGCGACCGCGAGCCGCATTGGTGTTGACCAGATCCAGATACGGGAATGCCCGCTGCGGATACTTGTAGAGGCACTTCAAATAGGAGTGCGTCGGGGTGCTGTCGAGGTAGAACCAGTATTCCTTGGCATCCTCGCCGTGATTGCCCTCACCGTTGGTGAGCCCGAACATCCGCTCCTTGAGGATCGGGTCAACGCCGTTCCACAGGGCCAGCGACAGGCACAGGCGCTGGCGGTCGTCGCAGATGCCGGCAATCCCATCCTCCCCCCAGCGGTACGCACGTGACCGCGCGTGGTCGTGGGTGAAATAGTCCCAGGCGTCTCCGCCCGGGCTGTAGTCCTCGCGCACGGTGCCCCACTGGCGCTCGCTGAGATACGGTCCCCAGGACTTCCAAGGAGCCTCCCCGACGCGGGCCTGCTCAAGGCGGCGGTGCTCAGGGGTCGTGCCGTGTGCTCCGGAGACTGGCATCTGATCCCAAGTATGAATCACCCCCGGCGCCCAGACAACGCAACGCGCCCTCGACGGCCGAGTGTTTCAGCCCCGGCCGCAGCGGCCGGGCGCGCTGTGTGTGCGTCGGCGGGCATCCGCATGAATTGCTTGCGAGCCGCGCGGGGCTGCGCGCCCGCGTGCGCACACCAATGCGCCATGCCGCTAGTCGACGTCCCTGCGCAGGGTGAGCACGAGGCCGATCAGCCCGAGCACGAGCGTCCACGCGATGAGCACGCCGGCGCCCGCCAGCGGAGCGAGCAGATGGTCCGTGTCGATGCCCGTCATCGCGTCTGAGGCGTGGGCAGGGCCCAGACGGCCGACCGAGGGGACGAATGCGAACAGCAGATTCTCGGCGACGAAGCCCCACGCGAGCAGCCCGACGACGGCGCCGACCTGGTTGCGCAGGATGGTGCCGACGCCGACACCGATTCCGCCCCAGAGCGCGACTCCGGCGAGCGTGCCGATCACGAGCACCGCGATGTCGCCGCCGCTGAGCGCGATCGGGATGCCGCGGCCGTCGAGGATCACGGTGCCGATGGCAAGGTTGAGCCCCTCGCCGACCACGCCGAATACGAGCCCGGCCAGCACGGCGGCGACCAGTTTGGCGACCAGCACCCGCTCGCGCCGGGGCGTGAACAGAAACGTCGGACGAATCGTTCCGAAGCGGTACTCGCTCGTGACCAGCATGATGCCTGCGAGTGCGGAAAACACTCCGGCGAGACTGCCGACGCTCAGCAGCCCAAGCTGGTCCTGGCGGTCACTCAGCGACTGGGCAGTGGCCAAGAGCCCCGTGAGCAGGACAAATAGCAACAGCAGCGCAATCATGCCGGCCAGCAGCCCGAGCGTGGTCCGGGTCGAACGGATCTTCAGGAACTCCGCGCTCGTCTGGGCAATCATGACGGGCTCTCCGAGGTCAGCCCGAGGAAGACCTCCTCGAGCGACGAGCCCTCCGCCGCGAGCTCGTGCACGGCAATCCCGGCGGCAAACGCGATCTCCCCGACGCGCTCACTGGTGGTTCCATGCGCCAAGAGCGCGTGGTCGTTGGTCAACGTCGTCGAGATCTGTTTATGTTCCAGCACCTCGGCCAGCCGGACCAGCTGCGGGCTCCGGACACGAACCGAGCCCCCGACGCGGGCCGTCAACTGCTCAAGCGAGGACTCGACGACGAGACGCCCGTGGGTAATGATCAGGACTTGGTCGACCGTCTGCGCGACCTCGGCCAGCACATGGCTGGAGACGAGCACCGTCCGTCCGTCGGCGGCGAAGGCGCGCAAAAAGTCGCGCAGCCATCGCACGCCCTCCGGGTCGAGCCCGTTCGCCGGCTCGTCGAGCACGAGCAGTTCCGGGTCGCCAAGCAGCGCGGAGGCCAGCCCAAGCCGCTGCCGCATCCCGAGGGAGTACCCCTTGACCCGGCGGTTCGCCGCCCCATCGAGCTCAACTAACCGCAGCACCTCGTCAACCCGCGAATCGGGGAGCTCTGCGGCGCGGCTGAGCGTTCGCAGATGATCACGTCCCGAGCGGCCCGGGTGGAAGTCGGTCGCCTCGAGGACCGCCCCGACCCGCAGCGCAGGGCGCTCCAGCTGCGCGTAGCGCTCGCCGAAGACGAGCGCACGGCCACTGGTCGGGGCGGCCAGCCCCAGCAGCATCCGCAGTGTCGTGGTCTTGCCGGCCCCGTTGGGGCCCAAGAAGCCCGTAATCGTCCCCGGCTCGAGCGAGAATGACAGCCCATCGACCGCGAGCAGCGTCCCGTACCGCTTCGTCAATGCCTCGCTCAGGACAACCGGAGTCATACGCCCACCGCGGTTTCAGAAAGGGGGGCAACACGCCCGCGCTCAGGCTACTTTATCGGCGCTCGGCCGGTTCCCTCGGCCCCCGATGGGCCGCACGCCTCTGGTGCCCGAGTCGCGCCAACTCCTCGCAGACGTGCCGTGTTCAGGCAATACGTGAGGACCTGACAACCGCGCGCGATCCTCGCCGACATGGTCGACAGCTCGAGGCGGCCATGGAGTGGGTCCGCTCCGCATCCTCGACCGCTGTCGACCCGGCGCAACGGCGCAGGTTGACGAGATCGGGTCCGCGGCCCGCACGGACGCAGGGGCGAGAGATCAGTCTTCGGTCGCCAGGCGCGAGTCGGGTTGGCGCAACTCGAGCTCGAGCTCGGCCATCATTCCGACCACACGCTGCAGCTCATCTGCCAGTGGACCCGGCAGGCGCCGCGAGAACACGTCGGCAACGCTCCGGTAGTACCAGACCTGGTCGGGACCGGAACGCGTGCTGAATCGCTGCCAGAGCGCGTCGCCGTGCAGACGCAGGTCCCCGAGGACCGCGCGCGCGTTGTGCAGCTTGTCGCACGCCGAGACCAGCAGCGCATCGTGGCTGGCCGTCTCAAGTTCGGCGATGTACCGCTGTTTGCGCGCGTGCCACGGGGGCTTCGGCTCCCCGGGGACCGCGACGGCGTCGGAGCATGCCATCACGATGTCGGCGACGCGGTCGCCGAAGCGTGCGCGGATCCGCGCCTCCATTGCCCAGCCGTCGTCCGAATCCTCGACGGTGTCATGCAGGAGCGCCGCAATCGCGCACCCCTCATCGCCGCCGAAGTCCAGTACCAGCGCGCTGACCGCCATCAGGTGCGCCAGGTACGGAATCTGCGATCCCTTGCGAACTTGACGCGCATGCACCTCGGCGGCCATCAGAAAGGCGTCCGCGTATTCCGGGCCCAGAATCGGTGTATCGGTCTGCGCTTCTCCCACGCAGCGAGGCTAGCACCGCACGATTCGGCCGGACCGGCCCGGCCCCGGGTGGGAACCCCCTTGGGCCCGTGCGCCGACGATCCGCAGGCACCTCCCCCCGGGCCGCTGGGGCGACGCACGCACCGGGACGAGCGGCACGCTGACCGCCGAGCACCGCCCGTCCGCCCGCTCTGCGCCGCCGATCGCGCCATCCGCGGCGCCACGAGCGACCCTGCCTGACGCCGGGCGACGTACGCCATGTAACGTTGCCATGCGGCCGGAAGCTGTTCACGCCGGTCAGAGACGCCGTGGGCCGACCCCGACCGGGGACACATGACGCGCAACGAAGATCTCGACCACCCGGGACCCTCGCGACCGTGACGGACGCGACGTCGACCCACGCGGGCCGGTTCCGCGATCTGCGGCATGACATCGAGCGGGCTGTCCTCCCCCTCGCCACCTCGGTCGACGGCTGGTCGTTCTCGTTTCAAGCATCGCTCCACGGCCTCCACTTCCCGATCGGCGGTTACGTTGCCCTCGAGGACGGCGCGACGGCGCTGCTGGGACAGGTCCTGACGCTCGAGGTCGCGCATCGGGACTCCGGCGAGGTGGCCACCTCGCCCACCGACGACATCGCAGGACCGCAGCGTGTGTCCATCGCCACGCCGCGCTCGAGATCGGCGAGCTGCGCTACGCCGACATGCTCCCGGCCCGCCTCGATGCCGGTGGCTTTAACCGGCACACCTTCCTCTGCGGCCAGTCCGGTTCGGGCAAGACTTACTCGCTGGGCGTGATGCTGGAGCGCCTGCTGATCGAGACGCAGCTGCGCATCGTCATCATCGATCCGAACTCGGACTATGTTCGCCTTCCCGCCGTTCGTGCGGACTCGGACCCCGTGCTCGCGGAGCGATACCGCGCGGTTGTGGACCGGGTCGCCATACGCAGGGCCGCGTCGACGGGCGCACAACCGCTGAGAATCCGCGCGTCGGAGCTCGGGTCCGCCTGCCGGGCCGCACTGCTCGAGCTCGACCCGGTGGCAGACCGCGAAGAGTATGCGGTCCTGTCGGAGCTGCTGGAACGCGATGAACGCGGTCGGCCGCTGATCGCCGACATCGGCGAGCTGCTGACCTCGGAACTCCCCGGGGCGCGTGGGGCCGGCGGGTCGTTGCCGCAGATCCTCGCGGAGCGCGACTGGCGCTGCCTGGTTGTCGACCTCGGCTCGCTCGACACCCCCGAGGAACAAGCGATCGTGGCCGAGAGCGTCCTCGGCACCCTCTGGCGACTGCGCCGCGAGCGCGAGCCGGTGCTCATCGTCATCGACGAGGCGCACAATGTCTGCCCGCAGCGACCCGACAACCCCGTGACGGCGTTGGCGACCCGGCATGCCGTGCAGATCGCCGCGGAGGGCCGCAAGTTCGGCCTCTCTCTGCTGGTCTCCACCCAGCGGCCCCAGAAGGTGCACAAGAACGTCCTCTCACAGTGCGACAACCTCGTGCTGATGCGGATGAACTCGGCGGCCGACCTCGCCCATCTGGCAACCAACTTCTCGTTCGTTCCCGAGGGGCTGCTCCGGCACGCCGGGCGATTCGGATTAGGTGAGGCCCTGGTCGCGGGACGGATCTCGCCGGACCCGGCCCTGGTGCGATTTGGCGCGCGGATCACCGAGGAGGGCGGCGCCGACGTGGCCACCGGCGGGGCGCAGCACGCCGGAGACGGATCCCACGAGGGCTAAGGCGCCGGCCGGCGCGGGCGCGCGGGGCGTGCTCGCGCACACGCTGGCGCCGCAATTGGCGAGTTCCGTGCGAAGATGGACCTCATGGCCCCGATCGGCACGCCACCGGCAGGACAGCCCGTTCGGGATCTCGGTGATGGGGTGCTCATGCCTATGCTGGGCCTCGGGGTGTGGAAGATCCCGCAGGGCCGCGAGGCCGAACAGGCCGTGGAATGGGCCCTCGAGGCCGGGTACCGCCACATCGACACGGCCACCGCGTACCGGAACGAGCGCTCCGTGGGCGCGGCGCTCGCGCGCAGCGGACTCCAGCGGGATGAGATCTTCGTCACCACGAAATGGATGCCGCTGCGCCCCAATCCCGAACGCGAGCTCGCGCGTAGCCTCGAGCGGCTGGGCCTCGATTACGTCGACCTCTACCTCATCCACTGGCCCGTACCGTGGGTGGGCGCCGGCTCCTGGCGCACGTTCGAGGCGCTTCGCGCACGCGGCGTGACGCGTGCAATCGGGGTCAGCAACTACGGGGCAGATCGCCTGACGCGCCTGCTGGCCGAGGCGACGCGGCCACCGGCCGTCAACCAGGTCCAATTCAGCCCGCTGCATTTCCGCCGGGAACTGCTGGAGTACTGCTCCGGACATAAAATCGCACTGGAGGCCTACAGCCCGCTCGCGCACGGCCGCGCGCTCGAGCACCCGGTCATCGTGCAGATCGCCGCACGCCTTGAGCGCACGCCGGCACAGGTCATGCTGCGCTGGGCGATTCAGCACGATGCCATCGTGATTCCGAAGTCGACGCACCGCGAGCGCATCCGCGCGAACGCGCAGATCTTCGACTTCGTCCTGGGTCCGTCCGAGATGCAGGCATTGGATGGGTTGGACCGCACCGGAGGCAGCGCCAAAGCCCGCTAGGCACGGCCGCTGTCAATAGCGACGCGCGTCGGGCTGTCGCCCGACGGAACCCAGCGCGGCACGCGTGCGGGTCGGCGCGCGCGACGCACGGCGGGCCACCCGACAGGCATGCGGTCCCTCACTGTCGAATACATCACCTGGCGACCTGCAATGTGTTGGCGCAACGGGCCGGGTCGCACGCATCGGCGGCCCGCGTGCACCGCGTACCCGGCGGGGAATTTCGGCGACTCGTGCGACACATCTCACAACGGTGCCCGGCAACACATGACGCGAGAGCTGCCGTCGTGGTCCGAGGACGCGCGGCCGTTCCCGTCACGTTCCCGCTGAACATGTGAACGGAGGATTCTGAGGCAATGACCACCCAGCGACGCAACCGCAGGCCATCCCGCAGAGCGCAGATACGCCGGCGGCGCATCGTGGCAGGTGTCGCGGGCGTGGTCGTCGTGCTCATCGTCATCGGGGTTCTCGGTGGCTTCTCGGGCGTGTTCGGCAACTCGACCAGTTCCCACAACACGTCAGGGTCGACGTCAGCCACCGATTCGGCCTCGTGGCCGACCTTCGGCAACACGCCCCAGAACACGCGCGCCAATACGGCGGCAAGTTCCGCGCTGCCCCTGCGAACCCTCTGGACCACCGACACCGGGCAGCTGATCGAGTTGCCGCCGGTCATCGGCGATGGCCGCGTGATTGTCGGCAACTACGGCTACGCCCTCGGGATCGACCTGTACAACGGTGCCATTCTCTGGAAGCGGGCAGCCGGCGCGTATATCGCCGCCTCGCCGGCGTTAACGGGCCTCCCGCACACCGCGTCCGCGGGCCAGCCGCAGCGCGCGATCTTCGCGACGATGGCCGGACACGTCCTGGCGCTGGATCCGGGTACCGGTGCAGTCGTGTGGGATGTCTCGCTGGGCTCGTCCATTGAGACCTCGCCGCTCGTGCTCGGCGACGGCATCTTCGTCGGTACCCGCGCCGGACAGGTCGTGCGAATCTCATTGACCACGCACCAGATTGTCTGGAAGGTCCAGACGGGAGCGTCGGTCAAGGGCGCGATCGCGGAGTCGGGCAGCGACATCGTCTTCGGCAACTACGCCGGTCAGGTGACCGCGCTCAACCCCGCCAACGGCGCGCTCGTCTGGCGGACCACCGACCCCGGAGGCACCTCGTCCGGTCCAGGGAGGTTCTATGGCGCGGCTGCCGTCGCCAGTGGCCGGATCTTCATCGGGAATACGAACGGAAGCGTCCTGGCCCTCAACGCCGCGACCGGCGCGGTCGAGTGGACGCAACTGACCGGGAGCTATGTGTACTCGAGTCCGGCGGTCGCCGACGGCATGGTCTTCATTGGTTCGTATGATCACTACCTCTATGCCTTCAACGCCGCCACCGGCCATCTGGTGTGGCGTCACAGCCTCGGCGCACCGATCTCCGGATCGCCGGCGGTGATCGGCACCTCCGTTTGGATCGCGACGCTGGGCGCGACCGACGCGTCCGGTCATACGTATGCCCTCAGCGTGACGACGGGACGCGTTGAGCTGACCCGTCCCGCGGGACGGTTCGCCGCCCCCGTGGCGATTCCGGGGTTCATCGTGGACGCCGAACTCGGCACCGTCTCTGCGCTGGCCCCCGCAAAGTGACCCCGTCCCGAGCAGCATCGTCGCCCGGCGGACCCGGTCAACCGCTCGCGAGCTGTCCGCGCGGCCACGCAGCCTGGCCGGCACGCGGGTGCACATCCCGGCCGAACCGCATTTTCCGGCGAACAGGTGACGAAGAGCAAGGACATCGTGCCCGACATTGATCTGAGCGACCTCGCAGCCGGCCGGGGTGGGTCGCGCCTCTTGCGTGGCTACCTCGTCACGCCCCAGGGAGCGGGCCCATGGCCCGGCGTCGTCATGATCCATGAGGCGTTCGGGCTCAACGATGTGATGCGGCGTCAGGCCGAGCGGATGGCCGGGGCCGGTTATCTGACCCTCGCCGTGGACTTGTTCTCGGCCGGGGGGACCATGCGATGCCTCGTCGCGACGATGCGGTCCATGATGGCGGGCCGCGGGAGGGCATTTGCGGACATCGCAGCAGCCCGTGACTGGCTGACCAACTCGCCCGAGTGCACCGGCAAGATCGGCGTGATCGGGTTCTGTATGGGCGGCGGGTTCGCCCTGCTCACCGCCGGCTCGGGCTTCGATGTGGCAGCGGCCAACTACGGGGCGCTCCCCCGGCAATTGGACGCCGCCCTGGAGGGTGCCTGCCCGGTGGTCGGGAGCTACGGCGGTCAGGACCGATCGCTCAAGCACGCCGCAGCCAAGCTGGAAGCCGCCCTCACGCGTGCGGGGATCGTCCACGACGTCGAGGAGTACCCCGCCGCAGGGCATGCGTTCCTCAACGACGCAGAGTCAGGGCCACGCCTGCTGCGCCCGTTGCTCCGGATCGCCGGAGTGCGACCCGAGCCCGCATCTGCGGCCGACGCATGGCGACGCATCGACGCGTTCTTTGCCGAACATCTCCGGTAAGTCGCGGGGCGGCACGACAGCACGCGTCCCGCGAGCCAGAACGCGTGATGCCTGCACCGCGGACGATCAGATGTAGCGAACGACCTGCTCGTAATCCAAACGGGGCAGACGATCGAACCACGCGTTCTCACCGGGCTTGCCGATATTGACGACCAGCAGGGAGCGAAAGCGGCCGTCGGGGAAGAACTCCGCATCGACACCCGCCACGTCGAACCCCGCCATCGGCCCGGCTGCCAACCCGGCGGCGCGCACGGCCAGCAGGAAGTAGCCGATCTGGAGTGTCGCGTTGAAGCGGGCGCGCTCGGCACGCGCGTCGTCATCGGCAGCGAACATATCCCGCATCTCCGGGCGCGGCGGGAACAGTTGCGGCATGTGCTCGTGGAAATCCAGGTCGGCCGCGAGCACCGCCACGACCGGTGCGGTCGCGGTCTTGGCTTTGTTGCCATCCGACATCAGGTCGACCAAGCGCGAACGGGCCTCGGGCGAGCTGACGAACAGGATCCGCAAGGGGTTGGTGTTGGCGGCTGTCGGAGGGAATTTGGCGAGTTCGTAGATCGCGCGCAGCTGATCGTCGGTCACCGGCTCGTCGGTGAACGTGTTCGCGCTTCGCGCTTCGGTAAACAGCAGGGCCTGTGCTTGGTCATCGAGCACGATGTGGTCCGCCAGCAACTGATCAGTGGTCACACTGTGGGGCATTCTTCGCTCTCCCTTGTAGATCGACGGGTCTCGACGCCGTCACGTGCACCTGGCGAATATACTCCTTTTCTCGTAGTCGCTAGTTATTTGCTAGTAACACGTGTTCCGCTAGCATGTGACACGTATGGCGACCGGATCCGTTCAACCCCTTACCGCCGGCGTGTGTGCGCGTGCAGACGTTGCCCTCACCCGGGCCTTCGAATTCCTGGGCAAGCGGTGGAACGGCGTCGTGCTCGGATCCCTGATCGGCGGGGGGGCGGGCTTCCGCGAACTCTCGCGGGCCATTGACGGCATCAGCGACTCGGTCCTTTCGGATCGCCTGTCCGGTCTGGTGCGCGCAGGGCTCGTGAGCCGTACCGTCGATGACGGCCCTCCGGTGTCGGTGGCCTACGCGCTCACCCCCAGGGGCCGCGCACTGATCCCCGCGCTCGAAGAGCTCGCGCGCTGGGCCCACGAGCATCTGCCGCCCGAGGACGCCTCCGCGGTCGCACTCACGCCGCACAAGGGCTCCTAAGGGGCAGAGGTGCCCCTGAGGGAGCTGGTGGCCGTCCGCCAGAGGGCGGCCGAACCCGCGCGCACGGGGGCGCACCCCAACCGGACCGCTGCCCGTGCGGGATAGGATCGCGGCGTGATCGAACACTCGGCGAGCCCAGCGCCCGCTTCGGATCCCGGCGGCGCACCAACCCCGGACGAGCGCGGGCGTCGTCGGGCGGCGAGCATCTACGGGACAGTCGTGACCGCGGCGGTCATCGCTGCCGCGGGCGACGGCCTCGGCGCGCTCGGCCTCGCGGTGACGATCGTCGTCACGCTGATGGTCTACTGGCTTGCAGAGCAGTACTCGGAACTGCTCGGCGAGCATGCCAGCGACGGACAGCTCCCGAGCCTGGGCCGGGTGCGGGCGTCGCTGGCCAGCGCGTGGCCGATGGTGACTGCGTCCTATCTCCCGGTGGCCTCTCTCGTCGTGGCCAGCGCCGCCGGTGCATCGACCCTGTACGCCGCGGACCTCGCCTTGGGGGTCGCCATCGCGCTCCTGATCCTTCACGCGTACCGCGCCGGGACAGCGGCGGGGCTGCGCGGGTTCCGCCTGGTCGCGGCGACGAGCACGGCCGGGGCGCTGGGCCTCGCGATGGTCGTGCTCAAAGCCCTGTTGCAGCACGGCCACTATTGATCGGCCTCCGCACCCACCCGCGCAGGGTAGTGTGATGCCTCGGGCTCGGGCCAACGCGTGCCGGGCGCCATGCAAATTGACCCTGCACGGCCCATCGTCGACATCGCTGGCGCCCTGCGGATCTGATCGGACCGTGTCATGACCGTGATCAAGATCAACGCCATCACCGTTCCCGAAGATAGTGGAGACGAGCTCGCACGCCGGTTTGCCGCGCGCGCCGGAGCGGTCGACAATCAGGACGGCTTCGAGGGCTTTGAACTGCTCCGGCCCACCGATGGGCGTAATCAATGGCTCGTCGTCACACGGTGGAGAGACGAACAGACCTTTCAGGGCTGGGTCAGCTCATCGGCGTTCGCCCACGGCCACGCGGGCGCAGGCCGGCCGGCCGCGGACGGCGGGCCCGTGTCCGTGTCGTCGGAACTGTGGTCCTACGAAGTCGCAGGCGGCTCTCCGCACAGCGCAGACGGCTGAGCGCCGTCGCGGGTCCGCGCCGCTTCGCGGCGATCTCACGGATACCCGGCGATCGAGAGGGCACGTGTGAGTGACCGTCACGCGTCCGCGTCCAGGGGACCGGCACGGCGGCATCGACGAGCAGTGTGTGTGGGATCGCCGTACGCCGCACAGCGCGCCGGGCTCGCGGCGGCGCAGGCCGCCCGCACGCGCGACTCCGCAGGTATTTGGGATCCCGGGTGTACAACTCAAGTGCGGGGTGTGTGTGACGCGTTTGGCGTGAGGCTCGCCGGCGCACGCGGCCGGACAGCAGCGTCGCAGCGGCTGGGGCGTCGCCCCGCTCGGCATCGCGCGCCCCTGGGCATCCCGCGTCGGGTGCTCCTC
>Ga0182030_10010531_pt1 | contig 18768 bp, 18 predicted proteins | sample 812S3MmetaG_FD_121299 | JGI IMG/M metagenome (GOLD analysis project Ga0182030, IMG submission 121299) | Permafrost microbial communities from Stordalen Mire, Sweden - 812S3M metaG (Illumina Assembly) | ecosystem: Environmental > Terrestrial > Soil > Wetlands > Permafrost | place: Sweden...
CCTCTCTAGATAGTCTTTAAGTTCTTCAATATATTATATTCTACTATAGCTTATTCAACTATAGACCTATCGACTAAGGGGCTTCGGCTGTATCACCTGACCAGCCCCCCTTTCCAACCACAAAAGAGTCGAGTTTCTTTGTGGTATGTCTGGACATGAGGCCGATATAAACGATTAGGGCGATGATATGGGAGTGGGCGAATGTTTCATAGAAGCGATGGCGGGTCCAGGGTATGCTGAACAGGTAGAGGAAGGCGAGGGTGCCAAGAGGTGGAGTTCCCGAGTACTCTGACGATCTAGCGGCGTAACATGGTGCATAAAGGACAGCATATCCACCGTCTCTAAGAGGTTGCGCAATATATGGGACGGTATGTGCGACACTGAGGGCGAGGCAAATGTATACAAGATATTTGTGGAGGACGTTGAGTCCTTCATCACTGAAGACGGTGATGAGCGTTATGATACTGTACTTCCCGCTGAGAGCAATTATGACAGGCGCCAATTCAACAGCTATCAACCCGCCCTAACAGCCAAGAGAGGTGATCCGAAACCTCGTCAAAGTCAGAGTAAGGGTGCTGAGCAAAGCTCGCCACGACTGCAAAAGAATACTCATACCGATGAGAACGGCCCTTCTAAGTGACATACCAATGCTAATCCTTCTATAGGTGAACGAACTCACAATAGCAGTGACCTTTTGCATCACAGTAGTCTTCGGTTCTGGATATGAGGTGTGACTCGAGCCCAATTTCCGAGCCAGGTAAACCATTGCGAAGAGGAATATGATGGATTAGAAGTAAGCGGTGTAATGCCCATACTCAAATTGAGAGGCCGACAACATTCCTGCTTGAGACGCTTCGTATCCGGCCTTGTATGCAAGATAAGTATCGTTGTTGCAAAGATGGTTGCTGAGAGGAAGGTACGTGATATTGACGCTTCTGGTAGATATCGACATTGCCGACATGGGTGATGGAGCTACCATATTCATCATCGAAGACATGGTCGACGTGTGGCCCCTTCCCTTTCGGAAGGCGCCAAGGCACCTCCACTAGATATCGAGTCCTGAGGTAAATAGCCGATTTCAGCCCTCTGTACGTATCTCTTTTATATCCACACCTATTAGAATGAATTGAAACGATCAACCGTACGTGCACCACACGATGATGCCAAATTCCACTGACATGTCCGTAGCTGCTGTGATGTTGGTGGAATAAAGAATATTCTACGTTCCTTCCGCCTCGGGAGGAAGTCACCTTTTATGGAATCCCGAATCATATTTACTGTTTGATCCATGTTTTAAGCTTTTATCAGACAACCGTGCTGGTGCCGGGAACGTCTATTGTTTGATAGAAGCGAGTCGGAAATGTGGATGGTGTGGAGCGAATGCGTTTGACAGGTATTGGCGTAAAATAACTCCCTCAATCCTGCGCGTCGCGGCCTCTGGCCTCTGCGAAATCAATTGACCCATTACAAAGCGATGATGCGACCCACATGTTTTTGCATAATGATAGATGCATGGAGCTAGAGTTTCTGTAATAAAAATTCATTCCTCTTCGTTCGAGCTTATCGTTCCTGAACCTTCAAAAATAGTTACGAGTTCTTCGGAAATTAACGCCAATTGATATTTCAAAACGAATAAGCGTCGAAATCATGGCTTCTCATACTTTACCTAAGCTCCCCTACGCATATGATGTATGTCTCTTGACCCCTCTTCCTCGCGCAATTGGAGAATGAAACTTACTTTCGTCTAGGCCCTTGAGCCAGCAATCAGTGCTCAAATTATGACCCTCCATCATTCCAAGCATCACCAAACCTATGTCAATAATCTCAACGCTGCGCTCGCATCTCAAGCCACTGCCGCTACCAAGAGTGATATCGTGGGGCAACTGCACCTCCAGAACGCGATCAACTTCAACGCTGGTGGCCACATCAACCACACTCTCTTCTGGGAAAATCTTACACCTGCCTCCTCACCCAGTGCTCAAACGTCGGCAGCGCCAAAACTTGTGGCTGCTCTCTCATCTCGTTACGGCTCCCTCGAGAAGTTTCAGGAGAAGTTCAATGCTACTCTCCTAGGCCTCAAAGGCAGCGGCTGGGGATGGCTTGTTGTAGACAGCGAGAGTGGGAATTTTGAGATTACAACGAGTAAAGACCAGGATATTGTTCCTGCTGGGAAGAAACCAATTCTGGGTGTGGATATGTGGGAACATGCTTACTATCTGCAATATTTGAATGATAAGGCAAGTTATGCAAAGGGGATCTGGCAGGTGATAAATTGGAAGAGGTTGGAGGAACGATATGAGAGTGGTATTGATGGAGTATTTGGAAGTTTGGCAGGGTTGCGATCGAGCATCTAGGGGAGATCACCTTGATGGGCAGTGATTTGTTTCTGGTGGGGATTACAGGTCTGCAGTCCACACTTGGGTGATAGAAAGTAAATTGGACGTCGCTCGCTTGCTATTGGGTGATGATGTGGGGTAAAATCTCAAAACACCGCAAACTTGCTCATGATGTGCAGGCCCGGGGTGATTCTCCATGGCTCATCACATGATCTGGCCACACAACAAGACTGTACAAAAAGATGAAATATGATGAACATGCTATCCGAATCTTCGTTAAGTGGCTTTATATATCAGAAACAGGTTCTTCTGTGGGTAGAAATTTCAGCTAGTGACACGTGATGAGGGTTGACTGAGAAATGGAAGCGACGGGACTTGAGATGCACACCCGACCTTGGGTTTGAGGTTGCATTCCCATCGTGACCATTTCTTTGAATTTCCTTGTCTAAGTCTTTCGAGATATCTTTCATAATGCATTACTTGAGAACAATTCTTGGCTTTTGTCGTAGAGTGAACATTAAGGTCGTCGTTGGGTTTGAAGTGCGAATCATTCGCGCGTCTGATTCCGACCCGTCGTGTCCATCAAGTGATATACCGCGCCAGTGCCAGCAAAAACACACTTCCACGGATGTCTGTAGATTGGGCAGATCGAGCGTGAGGTATGTCGTGCGGTAAAGGTGGATATGTCCTGGGGTAGAGGTGATGTGTCAGAAATGTTGGATTGCGTTGAAAGTGTTGGTGCCGGATTTCTGAAGCAGCACTTCACCGAGCTAGGCAGCCAGTCAAACATCCTCCAAGAAGACTGCCACTTTTCTCTCCTTTGCAATAATAACGAGAAAAAAATGTCCCTCTTCCGGCTTCCTTCAGCTTTCCACCAAAGAATTTAACCCCTCGTCTCCGACACTTATCCAGCTGCCAGCCAATCTACTGGACGCATTTATTCCCGGATATAGCACGATTTCGCGACTTCTGCTGGGTGCACTCGGTTTTGATTTTACTTTAGTCGTATCCGTCTCGTTTCTCATCTTTGCACTTGTCAAATCTTTCACTTTCCTTAAGACTCAGACCTCCGGGCTGGTGATGCGTTATGGCACCTGCTCGGTAGAGATTGCTTCAGATGTAAGAACATCATAATCGTAATGTCAACGCGTTTCTGGGAGCGGAAAGATATTCTCGCGGGATACCTTGGGGCCTCTGAGTTTTTATGGTTTTGAAAAGAGAGGACTAATTCGTCGACAGACCGATACATACTTTTGGGTCATGACTTGGCTCGCAGATCACGGCGTGGGTAGAAAAGCCCATTCTCTCATCGCAACTCCACCCAAAAAGGTCACTCGCCGGGATCCTTCAGTCATGGGACCAGGTCCGCGCGCTCTAGATCCACATCGTCCTTTCTCATCACCCTCGACAACTTTCTATTCCAAGGCCCACAAGTTACAAGAGTATGAGCCTGCTCTGGGATTTTCACAATTCTTCTGGCACCAATACCGGCTTTCCCTTTGGATACGGCACCGCGAACATAGGCAATTCCAAGGGGACTTTATGCCCGCTTCGCTAATCGAAGCGAAAATGTATTGCCTGGGTGGCACCACAGCGCCAATAAAAGCACTGATCAAAGAAGCATCTTTAGCATACCAGAAAAGAAAGCAGTCCAAGACAACAATTCGGCGTCCTGCCCCCCACAAACAACGAAAAGAAGGCGGCAATCCCTGGAAAAGAGCCACAATGAGACCTTCAAGGCCACTGGATACAGTGGTGATTGAAAACAGCCAAAAAGAGCATATTGTTTCTGAAATCCAAGAGTATATTCGTCCCGATTCCCGAAGGTGATATGAAGAATGCGGTATCCCATACCGAAGGGGCTATGTAAGCTTTTGTCCTCCGGTGATATGACGCCTAAATAAAGATCAGATTGATGACCTTTATACATCTCTTTTATGGTTCACCGGGTACAGGGAAAACCTCTTTATCGTTCGCAATTGCAGGTATTTTTGGGCTCGACGTATATTGTGTCTCTCTGGCTGAAGCCTCGATCACGGAAGAAGATTTAGTGATGTTGTTTGACGAGCTTCCCGAGCAGTGTCTCGTGCTACTCGAGGATGTCGATAGTGCGAGACTTACGGTCCGAGACGAGAACATGATAAAAGACAATGGCAGCGGTGTACAGTCCTCTTCCAGCCGCATCTCGCTTTCCGGGCTCCTCGACGTCATTGATGGTATTGCTTCACATGAGGGTCGACTGTTAATCATGACTACAAACCATATTGAAGCTCTCGATAGTGCTCTATTACGCCCAGGGAGAATGGATGTTCGCATTCGCTTTGATCTAGCGATGAAGAAACAGGCGCAAGATCTATTCCTCCAAACGTTCATGACCCTCAACAGCAATGAGGCGAAAGAGAGCAACGATAAGAAAAGTCTAGATGATCTAAATCAGATGGCTTGCGCTTTCGCAGCTGAGATCCCGGAGCAGAAACTTAGCCCCGCTGCAATTCAGGGATACTTAATGAATTGGAAGAAGATTCCCGTGGATGCTGTGGCGAATGTTAGGGAATGGTTATTGAATGAGGGAGATGGTCAGGTTCTTTAGCGGGAAGACACCCAGGGAATATCGAGTGAATGTGTCTATAGAGGCATCATGGGGAATAGCCTGTGCATAAATCAACTCATGAAAACAATCGCATCACGAACCGACAAGGCCCTTTCTCTTGGCGTTCGCGAATTACTATGTGGCTTTGCACAGCCTCCCCTCGTTTCAGCTCTATGCCACATTGCATATGCATATATCAAGCGATCCAATTAGTTAACAATGCTCCCTTATCAGTCACTTCAATTGGCTTCACTGTCGCAGTCGGCTGCTGTGAGCTGACCAGACATCAAGAAAATCATAGCCTCGTCCCATTTTCGATCTTCTTGATTCTTCCTTCTCAATTTCTCAAGCTCATATCAACTGCCGTATCGAACGTGCACCCTCAGACCCACTGCTATAATGAAAATCTATGTTAAGACTCGTGAGTCTGTCTATCCTGCTGCCTGTTACCTGCAGTCCCTCGCATTTGTTTACTGACTCGATTGCTACAGTGGTCGGCAAGACTATTGAGCTTGAAGCAGAGAGTGAAGACACTATTGGAAGTCTCAAAGACAAAATCCAAGATAAAGAAGGAATACCTTCGGACGAACAGCGACTGATTTACGCGGGAAAACAACTGGAAGAAGGCAGAGAATTGTGGCGCTACAACATCCAAGACTTTGCGACCCTACACCTTGTTCTGAGAATTAGGCAGTCTAGGAATTCGGAAGCAGAAACATTGCGTGAGACGCAGCCTTCCGCAACTCAATTTCCCCCGCCCCCGCGCAAAAGCGCTCGACCCGGGATATCGGCTTCGACAGAAGAGGCTGGGTTAGGATGGGATTCGTCCGAACTCAATCAAAATGAAAGTTTCGACGATGATGTTTATCTTATCAATCCTGAAGCTCACTATAACCAACTTGATATCCTCGAGAAACTCGTTTTGGAACGATCCGAATTCTACCGCGCCAATGGATCACATGATCCTTCCGTCAGCCATATCGACAGGGAAGACGACATCCTCCAGAGTCTTCATTGCAAACCAGAAGTTGGGAAATGTCTCAGCAAGATAATAGGGGCTTCGGCCGCTCTCGGAGGTCACCTTGGGGAGGCGGGAGACAATGCGGTGTGCGTTGGCTTGAGTCTTGGAAAAAGCTATCTGATACTCTGCCGAATCCTCGACTCTTTGGAAATTATGACCCAGAAGGAATTTTGCGAAGATTGTTTCACAATGCTGGTACAACGAGATCAAAGAGATGGAGACGTGGCTGAGCTTGTTCAGGTCCAGAGGGATCAGCTAGTTGACTTCCTCGAAGCAATAGGGAAAGCCATTGTCAAGATCTTGAAAGTGGGTCGGCCACTGTCAGACCGTGTCACTACTTCTTCAATACGGGATATCATTATGCCTGCTTGCAAAAATCTAGCGCATAACATCGGAGCGCCCATCGACAGATTGGAGCTATCTCTATATGATGCCAATGTTCTTTGCAGGGTTTTGGTACTGCTCCTTGACCTTGGACTAGTGTCATATCTAGGATCTCATGGCTCTCGCTTTGACTTTGAATACATGAACCAAGATTTATCAAAGACAACCGTTGTGCCAGCTATCGTCGACAAGATTGGATTCCACTTTACACTGAAAAGGTTAGCCTGCCTCGATGGGCTTCTAGATCATCATCAAGTTTGGGTTTTCCAACCACTCTGGGTCGTTTCCACGAATCTCGACTCAGGTCCACTGTCGATTCTTACCTCAATCGCGGCATTTGCAGACACATGGGGCCCAATTTGGGAGGTAGCAGTAGGAGAATATTACCCGAATTACATCAGGCAATTGAATGTGTCAACTGGTCTCATTTGCCGCGCCCAGACTGATACTGAGTGCCCAATCAAGAATGCTATCCCCTGCCACTGGTTCAACTCTTCTGGCATCATCCCCCTATCATCACCATTCGAATATGACGAGACTCTCATTGAAAGAGGCCGCCAGCTACTCATCGGTGGGCTCCCACCAACATCTCTCCAAGTCAACGAGAAGTGCTCCTTTACAATGGACGACCTAGAACGAGAGTATGGCCTTCATATGACACCACTGGGTACTAATGAATCTTCGTGGTCCCTACAAGAGCGACAAGTGGGGTTTTCTGCATCTCAATATGTTGGAATTTCCGTTGCGGGAACTCAGAAGAAGCTACCTCGCACTACATTAAAGCAGGCAATATGGAATAAATGGAAGAACGAACCCCGGCGGGCAAACCCAAGAGTCCTCAACTCATATCTTGGCGTTGAGATCAGCCACTGCACCGGAAATGCAAGACGAGTCAGATTGCGCGACCTCTTAGGCATGAAGCCCATACAAGCTCTGCTGGAAAATCAATTCCCAGATTGGAGATCATCCGATTTTGGAATGAGTTTGCAGGCGGCTATCTACAGCGATGATGATCACACTATCGAAGACGTTTGGGTAAAGCATCATAGATTTCGTGAGCAAATCGCTGAACTCGTATGCTGTGTTCTAGAGACCCTAGAGAAGACAGGCACTCAAGCAGGGAAATTCAATGCAGCTTTCATAAACCAGCATAAAGAGCTATCAATGCCGATCGATCTTCGATTAAACAGCTGGGCCCCGTTTCTAGAAGACTCCAATATTTCTGCAGTGTATGCTATAGTCAATGACTCTTGTTTGGATAATGGGGAGATGGGTCATTTCGTCTCGACATGCTCAAACGCCTCAAATGCATTCACAGTGCTAGAGACTCAGATAGCCATCCCATACGAACAAACCTCTGCCGACAGGATCTGGCTGAACCAACGTGGATGTCTCGAAAAACTCGGGGATTCCAGTGACGGTGTTCCGGTTCTGACCTGGGATTCGGGCAAAGTCCGCGAACTTGGTGGCAAGCTTGGGAGATTTCTAAGCTCAAAGCAAATTCAACCTCTAAGTCGTGAAGTACAAGACAAGTATGAGCTTGGTGGTTATCATCTTCCTGTTCTTGTCAAATCAACAATACCCAGCTTTGGCGGGCTTGCTAGACGACGTAAAGTGCGAGCAAATCGCCGAGTTACAGATGTACTTCCTGCTGTCAAAGATGGACCAAATACACTCCCTCTCAGACCTGTTCGAGCTGTGATTCAAGCCAGGTATCATCGTGATGATACTCGCCGAAATCCAACAGGGAAGTGATTCTATTGACAGGTGCAAGCTATGTAGGGGGCACACGGTGTGTGCCTCTAAGGAGGAACAAATTTATAAGGAGCTCTTTCAGAGCCATCCATGCATTTGCGCTTTGGGCTGCTATTTGCCGGATCTAGGTTCCTATCGGTTGTGTCCGTCGAAGTTCTTTCATAAATCCTGGACAAAGGCTCACCACTTAAAAACCCGATAATAATCTGTCGAGGGAGCATTCTTTGTCCACACGATAATATAATTCGCTTTGTTAAGGCTCGAGGATTTTCTTCTTCTTTTATTTTGGTCTCATTTCGTGACACTGAGCTTGATCATCAAATTAATCATCGCGGTATATTCTTCTCTGGAAATTGAAACATCCTGCCTGAAAAAACATTGATCCACGTCACCATGGAGAATCAAGTCTACAAGTATCCTATTCCGGGGCTGACGTTTGGTCTCGAGCTGGAATTGAATTTTATTGTGGAGGTATGCAGAGGCACAGTTCGTGGTCTCTCGATCTAATTTAGCTAATCTTTTCCCCAGAAAACTCTATATAGATCTTGGAAAGTAGCAAACCCCGAAGACGCAAAGAAACCGCAGCGAGTCAGGATAGCAGAATCAGAGGAAGAGCCTTTGGAAGAATCCTTCGAAGATACAGAATCCCAAGCTTCCGCTTCTGAAGCTCAGAATACTCCAGACTCTATAGATTCGCAGGACAAGGATCAACGAGACGAGCATCTGCAGTATCTTCTAGCATTCCTTAATCGTCGACTTCCTTCCTCACCCAAGAGTCCATCCTTACTCGGGGAAGTTGCTTGGGCCGAACCAAAAGAGGCACCTAGCAACACCTGGTATTTGTCTAGCGATGAAAGCGTTCTCCCTCATCGGACAGATTTCTCTAATATCAGGCCCCTAACCGAAAAGGAAATCAAAGAAAGCTATATCGTCGTCGGCGGGGAACTTGTGTCTGCAGTTCTCAACTTCGACCAAGTAACCGTTTGGCAGCCTATGGTGCAGCAGATTTCAGATGATTTCAGATTTGATGGTCATCATGGAGGGTACGTTGGCGATCAGCAACCTGCATTGCATGTTCATTTTGGGATACAAGACGGAGACCTCGACTTAGCCACCACCCAGAATCTTATTGTACTTTATGGATTATTTGAAAGGGAGATTGAAAGATGGTTCCCAGTCAGTCGACGAAACAATATTTGGTGTCTCAGTGTAAGATTTGGTATGGAGGCCAATGCAGATTGCCAAGGTCCTGATATGATCACAATGAAGCCACTGAGCACAACGGGGAGAAGGTACACTCCAAACCAGTTTGTATCCAGCGTTTATGCGACACAGACCTTAGAAGATCTCAAGACCGCGGTAGTTGGATACCCAGATCCCATGAGGAACGGGATTCGAAGTCGAGCACGGGACTATTTAGCGGTAAATATCTCTCCCCAGCGATCTAACAAACCCACAACAATTGAGTTCAGACAGCATCATGGTACTGTTGATGGAAACGAGATCAAGTGGTGGGTGATGTTCTGCGGATATCTCCTAAGATATGCACATCTTCTCGGACAGTCAGGCCACACTATTACAGACATCGATGAACCTGTAGATAAACCCAATTCAGCACCACCATTCAGCTACGTCGAAAACTTGGCGAGAAGGAAGAGTATCCTCGATTTGATCTCGTTTCCCGAGGAAGGCAAAAAACATTTTATTGATCAGGCGGAAAAGTATCAAGATGAGGAATTCGAAGAAGATAGAGCTTATGATGACAGGCTAATTGAGGAGAGAATTAGGAGGGTTTTGGAGGGAGAGGAGACAGGAGAGGACATGGATCAGGACATTGTCATTGATCTTATGTAGGAGGATACAGAGTAAATCCATATCTGCTGGTATGTTCTCAGCATTATATATAAGGAGTGTGAGCAAAGAATTTACAGCTTGTGGTTTACAAAAAAAAACATCCAGCGCGCGTTGCAGAAAAGGGACGGGCCGCTTCAGTTAGGGCATGTCGGTATTTGAAGGAACTCTAGTTAATGTTTGTAGAATCTATTGCCCGTTCCGACTCCCATTGCCACATTCTATCTCAAGATGCCGGAACGATATCTTGGTGAACGGCGACTTGCTTTGATTCTTCACTATTTTCATTCTTTCATGCAAGGGTTTTAGATCTTTTATCATTTCAATGTGTACCTTCCCTTTGTGGCGCAGTTCCTTGGCTGACATCAAGTGCTGAATAGCCAATATCGTCCCTTGAGCTAGACCTGAACTAAACAAACTCAATTTCTAACTTGGAAAATGGTAGCACACTAACGGTGACAGAGCATATGTCATTGTCGTGTGTAGTACCTATATGAACTGGCCTTCATAAACCAGAGTCAAATAGGCATGCTCGGATGTTAAGTATATATCAACGAGCCTCCATGTACTTTTATCCCCTGTCGCTCTTTTTCATTTCTTCTATCAAGGCGACATGTATTTTTCCATCTTCCTCGCAGCTACCATTGGGGTTAGCAAATCCTTTGCATCCATTCCCAATACCTACGTCTTCAATCCCTTAAATCATCTTGCAGGCGTCGCTCCACCATTCGATCCTCTCGATCCTCTCATGGATCCAGCCCCACCACAAGGCTGCAATGTCACTCGCGCGGCATACCTCGTTCGTCACGCAGCGATCTACGCCAATGATTTTGACTACGAAAGCTACATCGAGCCGTTCGTGCAAAAGCTGTCGAACACTACAGTCGATTGGTCGAAAATTCCTGTCCTCTCCTTCCTCTCGACATGGGAGAATCCTATCACAGACGCGGAACAAGAGATGTTGACACGGGCTGGAAAACGAGAGGCTTTGAATTTGGGAGTAGATATTGCTTTCAAATATCCGAGTTTTAGAACCCCCGAGAAGATATGGGCATCAACTGCGGAGAGAACCACAAAGAGTGCGAAATCGTTTGCTAGCGGCCTTGCGCTAGACTCGTCGGACATTACTGTGATCGGTGTCCCTGAAGGTAAAAATGAGAGTGCCAACTCTTTGACCCCTTATAGCAGCTGTCCTGCATACAGTTCATCTGCAGGCTCTAAGCAATCGACCGTAAGTTGAAGTCCGACTTAAGGCCTTTGTCCTATTTCTCAATTCTGACAATAGAGTCCAGCCTTTCCAAAATATCTACACCACTCCCCCAACCCTCCGGTTCAACACCGCCGCGCCGGCCTTCAATTTTACCGCCAACGACATTTACGCCATGTCCCTCCTCTGTGGCTACGAAACCGTAATCCGCGGCTCCTCCCCCTTCTGCGATCTGAAAGTACTTACTCCCAACGAATGGCTAGGTTTCGAATACACCAACGACCTCATGTATTTCTATAACACCGGATACGGAAACCCCGTATCTGGCGCCATTGGCTTCCCTTGGGTAAACGCTACTTTCAACGCTTTGATGGGTCCCCAGAATAATATGTCGAATGCGACAAATGAGCAGGATTTATATGTTTCTTTTACGCATCGGGAATTGCCGCCTACAGTACTCGTTGCGTTGGGTCTGTTCAATAATTCGGAGTTTTCGGGTGCGAACAATGTTAATGCGACGATGCCTATGGATACGATTAACCATCGACGAGCGTGGAAGTCGAGTAATATTTTGCAGTTTTTGACGAATGTGGCGATTGAGAAGATGGAGTGTGATAGTCTTGGTTTTGAGAAGGGAACTTATTATAGGGTTTTGGTTAATGATAGCTCGCAGGGTTTGAGTGGTTGTAGAGATGGGCCAGGGGAAACATGTTCAGGGAACGATGTAACGAGGTGGCTTGGGGTGCGGGCAGAGGTGGCGGGCGATTATAACACGGTTTGTAGGGTGGATTATGGGAATGGAACGGATATTCTGAGCATTTATTAGTGATTTGCTGGAAAATTTATTGAAGATTACTGAGCGACGAATCATATTCGATATCATCGCCAGATGAAGCTCAGGGGCAGCCATTCAAGAATTAAATTCAGTTTGGTGACTAACGAGGTCTGCAAAGTACTGGAACAGAGCTTGTTAGTCTTTCTTATTTTGAATTCCATTTGCCTTTCTGGCTTTCGCTAGGTTTCATGGAGTCACAGCACTGCCTGGGTACATGAGTCGGATAGGTGGTGAGGCTGAGACATAAGGTGGCTGAGTGCCGCCGCTCTGCACACATCATTGGCCCTATTCGAAAAAAATGCCTTGTATACCTACCGATGATTTAGGCCCAAAGGCTTCGCGGCTGACCAGTGCTTCTTTCTGCCAGTACATTATTTAAGTGGACCAGTTCACAAGCATCGAGTGAACACAACACTTCTCATATGTTATAGTCATCAGTATGTCAGCCTCAATTGGGTTACTTTTTCCCATCCTTAGCACTGCTGCTCCGGTCGGCGGACCCTCTGCGCCAATTTATGTTCCACCTCCATCCGGTCGGGGCACTGTAGGCCTCGTTAGCAATTGTGTATTGACGTTATCGCTTTGTGTATGGACCGCAATTCATCTAAATGTCTTTCCACCAGCGACAACACTTTGCAAACGTATTTTGTGTGGGCTAATGAACGCGCGAATATGGAATTGGAAATGGAGATGGAAGGATGCAATTGCCCGCATAATTGCAATGACTATCACTTTATCATATGTAACCTATTGATTGATAAGTTATTGAAAGTAGGGTGGATACAACTTTGCGTCGCCGATTCTACAATCACTTCGGATTCTTGACTTGAAGCGCGCACGATATTGTTAATGAATAATGTCTCATATTCTACACTGCAGTACTGGTCGCGGCTTCCTCCCGTCTCGTCTATTTAATGAATTTCTCACTTTTTATTCTCATGATAATTCTTTTACCGTTGGAGCTTGTGGATTAGGGGCATCTAACTAAAAGAAGACCGCCTTATCGAAAGAATCATCTTCTTGTAGATAAACCTCGTACCTTGGGGTAAAGTGATACAACATGGATAAAGAAAAACCTAAAATGCGGAAGCGGTGAAGCTGTTGTTAGAATCCTGTGTGACCATGCAAGGGGTGTCTCGCCGAGCGTCAACGTGGATCGACTTCGAATTACCCAGGAACAGGAGAGTTACCATTATCTTGCAGCCCCGGGTAAATCCTGTATTCCCTTATGCATGATAGCCGCTGATTCTTTAGCTCTAACCATTCTAATGCTCGAAAGTGCACTTGCTACTAAGGTGTGATCCTCGTCGTTGCATCGTCTTCGAATGCCTTCAACTAGGCGCGAATGAGCACGCCCTAACTTGCCTAACTTGAAAGCACGAAGTCGCCCAATCATTTTTCAACTACTAGTCGAGCAAGCTGAGCGTTTGTGAGAGGCTATCGGACGGCGGCGCTACTGAGATATTGATTTCAGAAACCTTACCTACGAAACTCGCCACAGACCGTGTGGGATATATTTCTGTCCCTCTGGTGATTGTAGAGTCTTTTCTAGGAAGTGGAAAGAAGTGAAGTGGTTAGTTTGACGACCATTCGACGAGTATCCGCTGCAATCAAGTTGCTAATAGAACCACAGTGTCTGGCATTTTTTCCGATCAAGCGGCTCTCTCCTCTGTTTACTTTGATAGCTTTATTTGTGGGTCGCAACAAAAACAAATTTCTGGGACGAGCAAGGATTTTTAATATCGCTCTTCGCATCGATCCAGATTCGGTCCGACCCATCAATGATTTGCGATTTGAATTCGGCACCAACACCTACGGCGGACCCAAGGCATGGACGCATGTTCCGTTACTCTACAGTCTTCCTCCATATGAATTTTCGAGATACGAATTTGAGCTCAGAAAATATGCCTCCCAGCAGTCTCCAATTTTATTGGAGGTGGCCAAACCTTTCATCAGAGCGATACCTTGAAAAAGCCTGTTGGACTCGGTATATCCTCACCAGCTCTCCTGGAATTGCAATCCAAAATTCGTCATGTCTTTTGAGACCTTGCAGTAGAATCTCAAAAGAGAACAGAGCAGAGGTGCGCGAAAAGTGACCGCAAGATCAGAAATTCTAATTTGTACTATCGACCAAGAGTAACCATTAATACTTCGTACTCAATAGAGGATGCCGAGACAACTTTGGCAATTCTCCGAGAGAGATTCCAGGACAACTTAATTACGATTGTTAAAGGTACAGACTAACATTATGGGAGCCGCGTTTTCGAGGTGAGGATCAGCTCACAGGTGGGCTGCCAGGTGTGTGTTTTCCATTTAAAGGTTAAATATTTCGCAGTAAGCCTTCCCAAACCCGATGAGTTCATAGACTTAAATAAGCTTGGCCGGGGGAGGACGACGCCACATTCGCGTTGTTGAGACGGTATCTAGAACTCCTGTGGGGATCGTAGCAAAGATAAAGCTGTTCAAGCAAATAGCAATGCTCGATATCGCCATAATCTGGTCTAGGGGAGTTCTGGGTTCTCAAATTGTGGTGTTCCAAAGCGATTGATTCGTAGAATACGATTCTGTGGTCGTGCCATTAAAGGATGAAGCCTTTGAGAGTTTAGCCTTCGCAACTTTTCACCTCTCATGAATTTATTTGTGTATTGGACACATGTGCATACTTGACAGATAGGCACTACTCTAAGTACCTGTGGCAGCAATTGGCAGACGGTTCAAGGAGATCCTTTTCCCTTCACATAGAATAAATGAATCTCTCGAGTTGTGATACTCCGTGATTTAAGCCCACTTCAAAGCAGCGATCTATTCAACACAAGAAAAGGGGCGAGAGCTGATGAATAGAGGCTCTTGGTATTTACGCGAGCGCTTCCTTCAATCCTTAGAGAGTCCAGCCGAGCTACAAATCAGCCCTATGACAAAACCAACGCAGCATCACGGTACCAAAATGCCTGCAGATAGGGCCGACGTTGGAGGCTGTGGGCTAGCGGTCAACTCACCTTATCTGCGAGTTGCTGGGTGCTTGTTTTGGAATAATGATGTGGTATAATACGAATTCTAGAACAAGACAAGCTATTGCTACCTAACAGTGGCGCTAGACAAACGACGCTGTGCCGACCAGGTAGGTCAAGCAGCACGCGCACGTGCTATCGTGACAAATGAGCTCTAATCCGCTCCCACCCCCCGACCCCGAACAATATTCTCTTGTCCAATATGGCCGACAGCAAGTCCCACCACATAAGCACCTCTCCGTTGTATTTTAAAATAAGTTTAGCTGACCTTACCGTAACGAAAGCACGCGCACGCTTCAGCAGAACTCCTTCTGCCCTACGACCTAGCCTCGATGCTGGCTCCCAGATAATGATTGCTGATACAACGAACCTGTGCTGCAATACTTCCGATCGCACTTATACCTGTCGACCGCGACGTGCTAGCGAAATATCTGATGCATTCAAGGCTGTTGTGTTCGTGCTGTTCTGCCTGCTCATGTGGCAGATCTGCGGTGGGTTTTACGACAGGCGTGTGGCGGGGCCTTGGGATATGGACGTGGATAACACAAGTCTAAATGGAGAATAGGATATCCATTAGGGCGATTTATTGGGAATTGAATCACAGTGCACGCTCCTCCTAAAGAATCCTAAGTGCAGCAGTGGAAATAGAGCAGGGAGAAGGCGCAAGGTACGAGGATCAATTTCCTCTGGACGGCTGGGCGGGAAGACCGCTAGTGAGGAAGAGGATCACCCGCAGACGTCGAGGTATACGGCACCGGTAACGGTTCGATTGGCACTTGAAACTAACCATACTCCAGATATATATATTTCTGTTGGGACCTAGATAAGAAGCTTTCTCCACCCATTATTGCCTGGTCTTTGTCATGCATGTACTTTCATTTTGACGGGAAGGCAAGTCATTTCTCCAGCACTCATACTGCTATATTTTCATCACAATCATTTCTCGAATATGAACATTTGAAGTGAGTCTAGTCATGACGCGACGGCCGTCACGATATAGTAAGCGCTAGCCAACAGTGGGGGCATGTAAATCTTTCTCTATGATTATGAATCAGCCTCAACTTCTCAGAACCGTGTTCTATGCTTCGATCTTCCTCTCCTCATCAATACCCCAGAAAACTCAATACTGAGAGCCTATTCTGCAAGGTATAGGTGAACCTTGCCAATTATGTCCTCCACCGCAACCTCAACCATCGCTCTGTCCCCAGTCGACCCCACCTCAGAGCGTCAAACTATTGCTGATTCCTTTGACATCTCCAATTTCGACCCCACCAACCCCGACACCGTCATCGCCGCATCCCGGCTTGCAGACTCCCAGGTCCCAGACGGAGGCTATGGATGGGTTGTCATTGGCGCATGCAGCATCCTATCCTTCTGGTTCGTCGGCACGACTTATTCCTGGGGCGTGATTCAAGCCGCGTTAGTGAAGGAGAAACTCTCCAGCCCAAGTACATTGAGCTTTGTTGGAAGCCTGACATGTGCATTTACTTCGATTTTAGCACTTGTGAATGCGAGGGTTATTAGGAAGATTGGGGCGAGGAGTACGGCATTGGCTGGGGTCACGTTGCTTGGTGGCGGTGGGATATTTAGTAGTTTCTCGACAAAGAATCTGGGAGGGTTATTCTTTACTGCTGGTGTTGTTATGGGAGTTGGCGTTAGGTAGGCTCTTTTTTTTTTTCATCTTCCAATCCTTTCCCACCACTGCTCGTTATTGATTGGAATAACATAGTCTGCAATTCATGGTCGTATCCACTATTGCTACGCAGTATTTCCACAAAAGACGAGGAATTGCCAATGGTATTGTTTACGCTGGTGGCGGGCTTGGAGGTACTGTCATCAGCTTCGCGATGGATGGTTTAATTCAAAAACTAGGTCCGGAATGGACTTTTCGTATCATTGGACTCATGACACTCGCTACAGGTCTTCCAGCAGCCTGGCTGATCAAAGAGAGAGTCCCCATCATGACGGGCGGTTTCATTGAATGGCGTCTATTCAAGAACGTCCAATTCTCCACATTGTTCCTCGCTGGTGCGGTTGGCACTTTCCCACTATTCGTTCCGCCATTCTTTTTGCCCCTCTACTCTAACTCCTTGGGACTTTCTCCCTCAGCTGGTGCCGGTCTCGTGGCTGGCTTCAACTTCTCCTCTGCTGTAGGACGTCTTGCGTGTGGATTCCTCTCGGATTCAATCGGACCCGTGAATACTCTGTTCATTTCAATGATGCTCAGTGCATTGAGTATGCTGGTTCTCTGGCCCGTATCAAGCACTTTGGGACCTTTGATTTCATTCGTCATTATCAATGGAGCCGCCAATGGGGGCTTCTTCAGCACAATGCCAACTGTTGTTGGGTCTGTGTTTGGGAGTCGGAGGGTGAGTGTCGCGATGGGAATGATTGTGACCGGATGGGCAGGGGGATATTTGATGGTGAGCCCTCTTCCCTCCCAGGCTGTACTTGAAATCACTGACCAGAATACAGGGTGCTCCAATTGCTGGATACCTGCTTGCAGCGTATGGAGGAGAGCATGGGAGCTTGAAAGTCTATCGTCCAGCAATGTTCTACGCCGGATCAATGGCTCTTGGTGCCGCGGGGTTGGTGGGTATCGTTAGGTTGAAGATTGAACGAGGTGCGTTTAGGAAAATATGAGCTATCGAAAAAATCTCAAGACACATCTGGATATTTTGCCGCCTTACACACATTCATTCACCATCTTCTTATCTGTAGTTTGATTTATAATTAGTACATTCTAGAAACATCTATATACTACTATAGCTTAGTAATAGACTAGATAGAATCCTCTAGTTAATTTCTAAGCAGCAAAGTCACATGACTTTGCCACTACTATAAAAGCTTCTAAATATATTATAATTAGTATATATAAAAGGCTTTCATTCTTTTCTAGATAGTCTTTAAGTTTTTTAATATATTATATTCTATTATAGCTTATTTAACTATAGATCTATTGACTAAGGGGCTTTGGCTATATTATCTGACCAGTCTCTTTTTTTCAACTATATAGTAGCAATACTATATCGAATATAAGCAATAATTTAAAGTACTTCTAAACTCTATTGATAAAAGGAATATATAGTACTTATATAGTACTATATTCTCTTTATATAGCTATATATAAATTCTATATATAGCTATAGATTAAAATTAGTATTGTTTCTCTTATTATACTATTAACTAATAGTTATTTGAGTTATGTAGCCTATGTTTCTAAGACTAAGTTTAAAAGAGAAAATAATCTTAAACCTTTAGAAGCTATAAGTATACAATTACATCATTTATAGTGGATTTTATAGTAAATTATCTTATACTAAGGTATTCTAGCCTTTGCCTTTTATAGGAAATAAAAAAGCTAAAAGAAAATAACTGTTTATTAGCTATTAGTCTATATTATATTATAATATATAGCTATATATCTATTCTAAAAAGCTATTTTTGGAGAGGGTAAATAGATTATAATTATATTTTAAAATATAAGATAAATTAAACTAGTACTTTATATATAGACTATAAACTAGAAAAATAAGAAACCTTTTTTCAGTTTATAAGCTTATATAGTAGAAAACTTTAATAATAGCCTCTTGCTGTAAAGACTTAATTATAATAATTAAGCAATATAAAAAATAAGGAAGGAATAAGAGATTTTTCAAAGAATCTCTATAAAACACTTAAAAATATAAGTGGATAAAAACAGCTATTCTATTATAAAAACTTTATATCTATAGAGTATTTTAGCTATAGTTTCTGATCAAAGCTATATATAAGCTAAAAA
>Ga0182030_10010533_pt1 | contig 18765 bp, 18 predicted proteins | sample 812S3MmetaG_FD_121299 | JGI IMG/M metagenome (GOLD analysis project Ga0182030, IMG submission 121299) | Permafrost microbial communities from Stordalen Mire, Sweden - 812S3M metaG (Illumina Assembly) | ecosystem: Environmental > Terrestrial > Soil > Wetlands > Permafrost | place: Sweden...
GAGAGCGCACTGCGGCGATTGCGGGGCCGGGAGATCGCCATGATCTTCCAGGAGCCGATGACGGCGCTGAATCCGGTGATGACGATTGGCCGCCAGGTGGCCGAGGGAGCCGAGGCGCATTTCTCCTCGTGGACTGGACGCGAGGCAAAGCGAAAGGCTATTGCCGCGCTGGAAGCGGTGGCGATTCCCGAGGCGTCGCGTCGCTACGGGGACTATCCGCACCAGTTTTCCGGCGGGCAGCGGCAGCGCATTCTCATTGCCATGGCGCTCATCAACCGGCCCCGGCTGCTGATTGCCGACGAACCAACGACGGCGCTGGACGTGACGGTGCAGGCGCAGGTGCTGGAGCTGCTCAGGGATTTGCAAAGGCAGCATGGGCTGGCCATGCTCTTCATCTCGCACGATCTGGCCGTAGTAGGCCAGGTTGCCAGCCGCGTTGCTGTGATGCGCGCCGGTCAGGTGGTGGAGACGGGGGCTTGCAGACAGCTGCTTACAAATCCAGAGCACCCTTATACAAAGAGCTTGTTGGCGGCCGTGCCCACGCTGCGCACGGATCGGAGCAGACCGCTGGCGATGGTGGGCGGTTCGCCGACGGAAGGCAGACCCGCATGCGCGTGATCGTCATTGGTTACGAAGCGAATCTGGGAGATTGATCTGAAGTTTCCGGGCAGGCATAGCGGCTGGCAAAGGCAGAGGGATAGATCCCCTGGAAACACGCGTGCCGCCCCTCGGCGAACCGGGGGCGGCAGTGGGCTGTGGCTTAAACCGAGGCTACTCGGCTGCTGCTACCGCAGCAGGCTCAGTGGCCGGGGCGTCGGTGGTGGCTTCGCCCACGACGATGACCTTCACATGCGCGGTGACATCGCGGTATACCTTGATGGGGATAAAAAAGTCGCCGATGCTCTTGAGAGGCTCAGCCAACTGAATCTTGCGGCGATCGATCTCGAAGCCTTTGGAGGTAAGTTCGGCGGCGATATCTCCCGATGTGACCGAGCCAAAGAGGTGGCCGGCCTCGCCCGACTTGCGGGTAAAGGTGAGCACCATCGGCTCGAGCAGAGACACCAGCACCTCGGCCTGAGCCTTCTCAGTGACGGCGCGCCGTGCAGAGGCAGTCTTCATCTGCTCAATGACGGTCTTGTTGGCCTCCGTTGCCTGCATCGCCAGCTTGCGGGGCAGCAGAAAATTGCGTCCATAGCCATCTGCGACCTTTACCACGTCTCCGCGATGGCCCAGATTGACTACGTCTTCTTTCAAAATGACTTCCATGGCTAACTCTCCAGTGTTACGAACGGCGAGGCCGTCTGCGGCCTTGCCTTCTCGACAGCGACGTCAGCCCTTGGCTGCGCCGCGCAGAATTCTCAAACGGCAACCCGAATATCGCTGCCTGCCGGCTTGCATTCGATGCAGGCCGCTTCTCCTTGAAGAAGATGCGACCAGAGCGAACAAAAGCAGCAAGGAGCGGCGGCTGGGGCCGACAACTTAGTGCCGCGTTGCAAACGGCAGCAGGGCGATGTTCCTGGCCTGCTTGATGGCGCGGGTCAGGCGGCGCTGGTGCGTGGTGCATACACCGGTGAGCCGCCGGGGCACGATCTTGCCGCGCTCGGCCACAAACCCTTGCAGCAGACGGACATCGCGGTAGGGGATCGCATCGATCTTCTCGGTGCAGAACTTGCAGACCTTTTTGCGGCGGAAGAACTTTCCGCGGCCGCCGGGTCCGGCAGAGGGCCTTGCGCCGGGTCCGCCCGCTGGCCGGCCGCCAGGGCGATGCCCTCCGCCGGAGCTGTGTCCAGAGCCGGCGTTGGGGCCAGAGCCGAAACTGGGGCCAGAACTGGAATCCGAACCGGATGAGGCCTGGGGTGTTGTTGCGCCCGTCTCGGGCGCCTTTCCTTGGGTTTCATCAGCCATTGTGTTTCCTCTTCACTCTCTTGGGTTCGGGCAGCCGCCTTGGGGGCGCGCCGAAACACTGGATCGGGCCGGAGCCGGTTGCCCTCAAACGGGACCAGCGGCGGCAATTCGGGACAAGTGCTCTAGACGGCGGCCTGAACCGGCTCTGCGGCTTTAACGGCAACTGGAGCAGGGGCTGCCGCCGGAGCGGAAGGAGCTGCAACCGGGGCTGCGTGAGCCGCTGGGACCGCGCTGCGGCGGACGCCGCGCAGGGCCTTGACCTTGGCCAAACGCTTCTCTTCCTCGTCGATGCGCACGGTGATGAACTTGATCACCGGCTCGGTGACGCGCAGACGGCGCTCCAACTCCAGCACCACAGGGCCGTTGGCTTCAATGGTGAGCAGAACGTAGTTGCCATCGTTAAACTTGCGCACCATGTAGGCGAGCTTGCGCCGCCCCATCTTTTCGACAGTCTTGACCACGCCGCCGCCACCCGTGACGGTAGCGGAAAAGCCGGCGATCAGCTTGTCGACATCTTCTTCGGCCGCATCGGGCCGAACAATGAACATCACCTCATACACACGAACCATCTCAAATTCCTTTTCCGCTGGATGGCCGGGGTCGATCCCCGGCTTCCAACCTTGCACTTCAGCCTTGCTTGCCAACATCGCTTACTCACTTCTCGTTCAAGCCTTCTTGCTTTTCCGCCGGGCGATTGTTACTCGCGGCGGTTGAACTCATTCATCGCGGCTGCCGGTCCATCTTCAAGGATGCGCCGCACAGCCTTTGCCACCCGGTCCAGCACCTCGTCCACAACCGCCAAATCCGCCTTGCGCATCGGCGAGAGCAGATAATCTCTTCCTGGCCGCCTGCCGCCTGCCGCAATGGCCTCGGGCGGAAGATCGAGCCCTACACCGATGCGAAGGCGCAACCACTCCTGGTTTCCTAGGGCGCCGGTCACGCTGCGGGCTCCGTTGTGGCCCGCCGGCGAACCGCGCTCCCTGATCTTGAAGGTACCCAGCGTCAGGTCCAGCTCGTCGTGGATGACGAGCAGATCCTTGGCAGGGTCCGCCTCAAACTCGCGAACCAGAGCAGCCACTGCCAGCCCGCTCAGGTTCATAAAGGTCTCCGGCTTGGCCAGGACCACGTCGCGCCCTGCCATGCGGCAGGTTGCGGTGACGGCCCGGCAGCGCCGGTTTTGGACCACAACGCCCTCTTGCTGGGCGATGCGGTCGATGGCCATGAATCCCGCGTTATGCGGGGTCCACAGATACTCTGGGCCGGGATTGCCCAGCCCCACCACGAGGAAGGGGCTGCGGCGTCCGGCGGATTCCGTCTCCACGGCCAAGGCTTACTTCTTGGCTGCGGGCTTCTTGGCGTCGGCAGCCTTTGCTGCCTCTTCCGGCTTGCCCTTCTTGGCCACTTCGGGCTCGGCAGCGGTAGCTGCTGCCGCAGCGGCAGCGGCCACTTCGGCCTCGGCAGCGGTGGGAGCTTCCTCGCGAATCGAGACCACGTGCGCCACGGTCGCATCCTCGGCATTCAGGTACTTGATGGCATCCGAGTGGGGCAGGTCGCTAACGCGCAACGTATCGTAGAGAGCCAGGTTGCTGATATCCACCGCAATGCTGGCGGGGATGTCCGCAGGCAGGCACTCGATTTCGACTTCGCGCAACACCTGATCCAAAATGCCGCCCGAGGTCTTTACGCCCACCGGTATGCCCAGCAGCTTGACGCGTACCTTGACGTGGAGGGCCTTGTCCAGGGCGATGCGCTTGAGGTCAATGTGGATCAACCGATCGTTGATCGGCTCGCGCTGCCAGTCAACGATCATCGCTTTGGCGCCCGGCAGGCCGGCGACTTCGACGTCGAAAATCGTATTATGGCCTGTCTCTGAAAACAGGATCCGGGAAATCTGCTTGGGCTCCACCTCGATGGCCACCGGGTCGTGCCCGGAACCATACAATACGGCGGGAATCTTGCCGGCAACACGCACACGGCGCGCGGCGTTCTTTGTGAACTTGCCCACACGGGGATTGGCTACGACAACTTCAGGCATTCGTTCTCTCATTTCCTTTTTTCGGGCACGGGCTGCTTTGAGGTCCGCTCCCTTTGTTGGGCCAGAGATCAGGGGTCAGAGATCAGGGATCAGAAAAACTGCTTGCTGATCCCTGCCCACTGTCTGCCGGCGACTGGCGATTTTGTGATCGATCCGGGTCACTGATCTCTGATCTCTGACCCCTGATCTCTTACGAAAACAGCGTACTCACGCTGGTTTCCATGTGAATGCTCTCGATGGCCGCGCCCAGCAGGCCGGCGATGGAGAGCACTTTGATCTTGGATAACTTTTGCGCCGCTTCGCGCAGAGGAATGGTGTTGGTGACCACCAACTGTTCCAAACGCGAGTTGGCAATGCGATCAATTGCCGGGCCCGAAAGCACGGCATGGCTGGCGCAGGCATAGACGGTCGCCGCGCCGGTGGCGTACAGGGCATCCACGGTCTTTACCAGGGTGCCGGCCGTATCGACCATGTCGTCCAGAATGAGGCAGGTCTTGCCGTTCACATCGCCGATGACGTTCATGACCTCGGCGACATTGATATCGGTGCGGCGCTTGTCTACGATGGCCAATGGCGCCCCGATCTTCTGCGCGAAGAAACGCGCACGCTCCACACCGCCGGCGTCTGGAGAGACCACCATCAGGTTGGGCAGGTGGAGTTCGCGGAAGTAGCTCACCAGCACAGGGCTGGCATAGAGGTGATCGACGGGAATGTTGAAGAAGCCCTGTATCTGGGCCGCGTGCAGATCGACAAAGAGGGCGCGGTTGGCGCCGGCGGTGTGGAGCAAGTCGGCAACGAGCTTGGCGGTGATGGCAACGCGGGGCTTGTCTTTGCGATCCTGGCGGGCGTAGCCGTAATACGGCACAACGACCGTGATCCTAGCCGCCGAGGCCCGCTTGAGCGCATCAATCATCACCAACAGCTCCATCAGGTGCTCGTCCACCGGATAGCAAGTGGGCTGCACCACGAAGACATCCACTCCCCGCACATTCTCGAGCAGTTGGAAGGCGACTTCGCCATCGGCAAATCGCTGGATCTTGGCATCACCCACCTGAACGCCGATGTGGCGGGCTATCTCCTCGCTCAAAGGCCGGTTGGCCGTGCCGCTGAAGAGCTTGAAGCGCTTGTCTTCGCTGAGGTTGCGGGTCCGCTTGCGCTCGGGGGCCGGTTTGGCATCCCTCGCTTTGGCTGCGGGATCGAGGGGAGTCGTCCCCTTGTCGGGCTCCTTCGGAGCTCCGTCCCGCGGCTCGGTTGGCCCGCTTCCTGGCTGTTTGTCTTCCAACGTAACCGTCAACTCTTCCACTTCCATCTCCGTGCACCTCCAAGCTGGTTGGCTTTGGCTGCTTCCCGGGGTCCCTGATTTGAAGAACCTGGCTGGGCGACTAGGATTCGAACCTAGACAAGTGCCTCCAAAGGGCACTGTCCTACCATTAGACGATCGCCCAACTTGCAACCGAAGGTGAGTCTTTCCCACGAATCGGCTGCCTGTCAACTAAGTTATTGCAAAAGCATTTCACGCCAGTAAGCCGTGCGCGGCAAGGTGCGGGTCAAATGACTCGCAACGCCGGCCGACCGCAAACGTTCGCATGCCGCTTCCGCATCTCCGCGGGTCAGGTACAACCCGTAGAGTGCCGAACCGGACCCAGACAGCGAGGCATGGAGGGCTGCCTCCGGTTTGCCCGAAGCCGCAAGAATGCGCTTGATTTCTGCAAGGGAGGGATGCTGGGGAAAGACGACGCGTTCAAAGTCGTTCCTGATCCAGCTACTGATCCCGGTGCGGACAAGCGCGGACTCTACGGGTCCGGCCAGGTCCTCTTCATTCGAGAGGACACCGGAGGAGCCTGCTCCCAACCCACCCCTGGGATGACTCCCGAAAAGGCGCTGGCATAGGCGCGGCTCAACTCATTCAGTTTAACTGTACTGGCCTCGGCGGTCAAACTCTCCTCAGCGCAGAGCGCATCCCAATCGCGAAAAGCCTGCGGGGTTGAGACGCCTTCTTCCGGTATTGCCACCACGCACCAGACCGGTTCGATATCCGGCAACGGATAGACTTCCTGGCCCCGATCAAGGCCCAGCACCGTGCCCCCAACCAGAAACAGCGGCACATCGGAGCCGACTTCAGCCGCAACCGCCAGCCGCCGCGTGAGCCAGCCTCGAACCGAAATGCCCAGCTCCGCCTCAAGCCCCACCAGCGCCGCCACAGCATTGGCGGAACCTGCGCCCAGGCCGCCCTGTACCGGGAGCCGCTTCTCGATGACGATCTCGACCTCGGCGGAGAGATCCAGGGCCGCCAGCGCAAGCAAAACCATCTTCCAGGCAGTGTTGCGGGCGTCCGTGGGCACGCGGTTGTCGTTCGAGGTGAGAGAGACGCATGTAGCCGTCGTACGCCGGGCTTTCACCGTTACCGTGTCGTGCAATTCGAGCGTCTGATACACGGTGGCCAGCGCATGGTAGCCGTCGGCTCGTGGTGCGCCGATGTGCAGGCCAAGGTTGATCTTTGCGTGCGAGCGGACAGCGGTAGGCATACCGATTCATTGTAGGGGCTTGCTGATGCGCTGGGGTGAGAAAATGAGACATGCCCCAAAGCGTCGAGCAGGTTTGTAGCGACATCAATCGGATCAGCGCCTATCTCGCTCTGGACGACTTCGCGGGCTTGGGTCCGGGGCCGGAGGTTTTGCAGGAATTGGATGTGATTGCCTTGCTTGGCAACCAGGTGATGGCGACACTGACCGCTGCGTGTGGTCTGATGCAACGTTCTGCGGGAGCGATCCTGCTGGTCTCTGGCGGCATCGGTCATTCGACTCCGCTGCTTTATGACAATCTGCGTCGCTCCACCTACGGAGGGCTGGTTCGCGAGGGGTTGGTCAAGGAGACGATGGCGGAAGCGGAGATGGTTGCCGCGGTGGCGCAGGCGGCGTTTCAACTTCCTGGCGACAGGATACTGATTGAGAATCGGTCAACCAACACGGCGGAGAATGCCCGCTACAGCCTGCAAAGGCTGCAAGAGGCAAACCGAGGACAGGGATCTGTCCTGATCGTTCAGGATCCGACGATGCAGCGAAGATCGATCCTGACGTGGGAGCGCGAAGCCGGGATTGCCGGATGGGGGGCGCGCGCCTTGAGCCATGCGGTTTTTGTTCCGCATGTCGAACCGGGCCCGGATGGGATGCCGCTATTTTCCGCCGAGCAGGCTGAGGGGACGTGGACGATGGAGCGATTCGTGGCCCTTGTCCTGGGAGAAATCAGGCGGCTGCGAGACGATGAGGACGGGTATGGCCCAAAAGGGCAAGGCTTCCTGCCGCATGTTGACATTCCAGAGCCAGTCATCGAGAGCTACCTGCGGGTTTGTGCAAGCAGCCTGAGCGCGTTGGCGGTTCGATAGTGCCTGGTCGTGCATAGTAGTTGCAAACGGCCCGATAGACTGGAACCAATGCCGGCCATGTCGGAGAGCTTGAAACACCCATCAGGATCGTTGCCGCGAACAGGCCACTGGAGCCTTCGCGACTGGATCGCCGCTGCTGGGCTTTTTCTGGCTACTGCCGCCGTGGTCCTGTGGCAGAACGCGCACGTCGCGGTGCTGTTCGACCTAAGCTACATTCTCAACACCGCGGCGCGCATCGCCCTCGGCCAGATGCCGTATCGCGACTTTCCCCTGGCTCACGCGCCGCTCACGTTTCTCATGCAGGCCGCGATCATCCGTCTCACCGGCCGCGTCTTCTTTCACCATGTGCTCTACACCGCATCGATCGGCGGGCTGGGCTCAGTGCTCGCGTTCAGGATCGCGCTCGGCTCGCTGCGCGGGCGCGTGGCGGCAGCATGGCCTGTCGCGCTGCTCACCGCCGTGCCACTCACTGTCCTGGGCATCTACTGCATCGTACCCAATCCCGAGTACGACTGCGACTGCGGGTTCTGGATACTGGTCGCGCTTTGGATGGTGCAGAGGCTCGATCTGGAATCCCACCCTAGCCGCAAAAACAACCACGCGGCGAGGGTGGGGCACCCGGCCCGGACGAGCGCTGCGTTCGGTTTTGCCGCTGGAGCAGCGCTTTGCGTGCCGCTCTTCTTCAAGCAAAATATGGGCCTGCCATTCTTGCTGGTGGCCATCGGCGCCGTTTTGCTGTCGCTCGCGCTGAACGGACGCCGGCAAAATTCCCCAGCCGCGCCCAGCTCACGCACGCTGTTCTCCGTTCTTGCCGGCGCGTGCCTCGCGCTCGCGACAGCCGTGCTTACGCTCCACTGGACGGCGGGCATCGGCAACTACCTTCACTGGACGATCGAGTATGCTGGGCAGCGGCGCCTGCCCGGATTCAGCCTCATGCTTGGCGTCTATCACGACCCAACGCTGCTGTGGACGCTGCCGTGCCTCGCGGTCGCCTTGGTGCTTTTCTGGGTGCCCGATCCCTTGCGCGGCCTCATCGCGCGCAGGGTGGGATCTATACTCCCCTGGACGCGCATCGCGGCCTTCGCTCTGATGGCCGCGCCGTTCCTCTTCACGCTCACCTCCTTGTTTCTCTACGACGATGCCGACGAGCGCGGCGACAGTCTGCTGGCGCTGTGGCCGCTGCTGCTGGTTCTCGCCGCGGCCATGGCGATCACCAATCTCTTCCGCCCGCGCGGCACGGCATCACTGCGCGCGCTCTTGCCGCTGGTTCTCCTTGCCGCCATCCACGGCACGTTCATGTCGCAGCAGCTTTGGGGTTCGACGTACGGCATCTGGCCGTTGCTCGTGTTGCTCGTAGCAGAGATGCTTGCGTTCCTTGAGGGGTTTGCGGCGCGCGCCTCATCGGCCTGGTTTGTACCCGCGCTGGCAGCGCTCATCTCCGTCACGCTGCTCGTATGTGGCGGGTTTTACGCGGCCAGCGAGGAGCGGCTCTCGTATGCGGACTTTCCTGACGGGCCGCCTGTGCATTCCGCCTTTCCCCAGCTTGCAGGCCTTTCCACACCGGGGCCATACCTGCCGGCAATCGACGACCTTCTGCGCTACGCCCAGGCCAACATCCCGTTTGATGATGGGATTGTTCTCGTTCCTGGCGAGGAACCGTTCTACTTTGCCAATGGCCGCATGCCGCGCTTCCCGGTTCCGTTCTTCGATCCGACCATCGATCCCTATTCGCCCGCCGAGATCGCCTCGCTGGTGTGCTCACGCGACATCCACTGGCTGATCGTGAAGCGCGACTTGCAGACCAAAGAGGACCCAACGCCAGAGCGCGAAGCATTGATGAAGGCTCTGCTGGCTGATTTCAGGCCCTACGCCCGGCTAACAGCCTACGATGTCTACCGGCGTTAGGAAACGCCAAGTCCACACCGGATACTGTTGGCGAAATTGAGACGGACTCACTGAAGTCCTCAAAGAGGTGCTTTACAGGCATTTCAGAGAAACTTCCGGATTGCCGATTATCCACTCCCTAACCGGCCCAAGACCCATCAGGCTATGACTTTAGTACGTGCGGGGTGCAGGATTGGCTACCTGCCGCCTCCCTGTTGCATGTCGGGTCTCCCGCGCTTGAGCGCAGCAGACTCAGCGCGTCTGTGCGACCCCGCACATATCCGAAGTTTAGCACTCCTTGATTTTCCCAGGTTGTTGTTGGTGGTCGGTCGCGGAGTGGCAGATGGTTCCACTTCGTGGCATAATCTCCGGTTTGCCGGTCACTCGGGCACAATCGCGAAGCGCGAATTATTGACTTCCTTGGCTACACGGATCAGGCCCCAAATCTCTAACTAATACGGGACCGAGATGTCGTGCAGCCCGTTGTTTGAGCGGTCCATTGAGATTCCTTCGCGGACGCTCCTGAACGTTGTATCGCTCAGGGGAATCAACGAGCAGGAACCGGTGTCGATCAATTCTGTTGACTGTCCCGGGACGAGTGGGGGGTAGAGGAGAAATACACGATCTCCAACAGCCAGTCTTCGGTTCGGATCGCTCAGAGCGCCCGGGCCAACGTACACGTTCTGACCGCCAAATGAGATGTCCGCGATGCTTCCGACCGGATGACCTATATTGTTCTTAAGGCTCTCAAGAATACGAACGGTGGCGCCCTGAGTACGCTCTTCACTCGGATATTCCGCCGCGTGCAGCTTTAGAACCTCGACCAAAGCGATGTTTTCCGCCTCGCGGGCGAACAGAGCGGGATCTACCGAGCACCTTGTCGCGTACGCCGACGGGTCAAATCCGTTGTGCTCACGGCGAAACTCCAACCACGCCTCAGGAAGCAGATCATCCATATCGACGCAAGGTTTGATTCGAGTAATGCAATCGAGATTGATATCAGTGATGCGTTTGATGTCTGCGACGCTGGTTTGAGGCGTGATATGCACCAGTGCACTCGTGCCAGGATGGGCAAGGACAATCTCGTATTGGCGTTTCAAATCGGCTTCTCTGCCAATCACGCCCCCCGAAAAGAGGCGTGACGCAGAATGAATTCTGACTTGCATGATATCCTCGCCCGCGTATCCAAATGGAAGATAACCACCCTTACCGTGGGGTGCTTCGATCATGAACCAGACCGATTCGAGAGCCATCTGATTGTTATGCACGACGATCCCGCACATGATGTCGACATCTCTGCCTCCAAGCAGGGCGAAAGTGATGAATTTCAAAAAGCGTAGTCTATCGTTTTCTGACCGTGACAGCTCCAGGTTCGTGAGCGTGATTGTGTACTCGCAATGCTCGATCGTGCACGTGCCGTCGTAGTGGCCAAAAGCTCCCCAACGCAGTTCCAAATGCCGGAGATCGTCGAAGGTGCCGGGGTGCATCCACAGATCCCGCATGTCGTCGAGCAGAAGCTTTGCGCGATGGCGGAATAGGTGCTGCCGAACCTGAACCAGAGAAACGGACAACACGACGAGAACGAGCGCGGCTATAGATACAAAGCGCAGCACCTGCACGAGTCTGCTCTTGCGGGTCATTACTAGATTAGACACCGAATGACCGAAAACTGCTCCCATTATCGAAGTATCCCGCTAGGTTAGGGTCGTATCGTCGGCTACTCGGAAGTAACCTGCACCCGCCGATCAAAACCTGGAGCCCACTTCCAGAAAAACGGAGCTTGTGGTGATTCCCTGCGGCACGTTCGTGAATTAGCCAACAGTATCCGCGCCCGCGTTGAGCGCCAGTGCCTTTGCGGCGCGCAATGTGGCTACCGGGTCGCCGGTGGGATGGAATTCCATGGCTACGTTGTAGCGGTAGTTTAGCTGGGCCAGCTTGCGGTAAATATTTGTGTAGTTGATCTCGCCGGTGCCGGGCTCGTGGCGGCCGGGCACGTCGGCCACGTGGATGAGGCCGATGACATCGATGTGCTTGTCGAGCTTCTCAATCAGGTTGCCCTCGGCGATCTGCTCGTGGAAGATGTCGTAGAGAAACTGCACCTGGGGATGGTTCACTTGGCGTACGATCTCGATGGCCTCGGCGGCTGAGGTGAGGAAGTACTTTGGATTCTCTTCGGGGTCGATGCATTCGAGCAGCAGCCGCACTGGCTGGCCGTTGATGGTGCGGCCTTCGATGAGGGCCGCGGCGCGCTTGAGTGTCTCCGCACAGCTCCTGTGCTGCGCAAAGCGCGACAGCCCCGGAACCACGTTGCCTGAGAGCAGAATGATGGCCGGGCAGCCGAGAGTTTCCATGGGAACGAGCGCCTGGGTTAGCTCGGCCAGCAGCGCCTCGCGGCTGGCGGGGTCGCCGATGCCGTGGGTCAGCCCGGCAGTGGCGTCAAAATTGATGCCGAGCCGGCTGCGCACGTTGTTGGCGAGGGCAAAGTCGGCAGCGGACCACTTTCCGTTGTATTCGCCCACCAACTCGACATTGGTGTAGCCGGCTTCGGCTACTTTTTCCAGCCGCTGCTCAAAAGGCAGCTCGGTAAAGACTGTCCAGAGCATCACGGAAAGCCCGAACGGCGGGGCGGCGGGTTGGGGCGTCTGTCCGCCAGCGGCGGGTCCTGCTTTGAGCGGAGCGGCAACAGCGCTCAGTGCGGCCGTGGCCAGGGCTTGCGTAAAGGTGCGGCGATTCATGGGAACCTCCTATGACCCCTTTTTGGCCTTCGATTTCGTCGGAGTCTTGCGCGAGCGGCACAGAGCCTCCCAGTCCTTTTCCGTCTGGTCGGCATAGAGCGAGCCGAACTTGGCCAGCGCTTCGGCGAAACCGTCTCCCGTGCCCAGGTAGCCGGCGATGACCAGAGGGTCGCCGGAGCGGGCATGGCCGCGCGCCAGCAGTTCGCCGCAGACCTCGCCGTAGGCCTGGAGGCCTGCGCCAGCCAGGTCGGTAAGGTCGATGGAACCCTTGTGATCGTTGAGCTGACGGACGAGGTATTGGCGTCCGCCGATGTGCGTCCAGCCGAGGAACGGATCGGACTGCAACTGCATGGCCCGCTGCCCATCGGCGACGCGCTGGCCGTTGTGATGGACCGGGTGCGCATCGGGCAGATAATCCGTGTAAGCGGAAGCGGGCTCTTCCTTGACTTGCAGGAACAGCGGGTCCGCCGGGCCATTGCCTTCAAAGTAGATGCAGTAGTCGCGCAGGCCCACCGAGCCCGTGCCCACCACCTTGAAGGCCACGTCCACGGGCCGGTAGAACGACAAGAGGTGCTGCCGCTGCGGCTCAAGCATCTCGCGGTAGGCCGCAAGCGAGGCCAGCACGGCCGCAGCCTGTGCGCTGGTGACGCGGGTGAGCGTGGGCTTGATCTCTTTGAAGCGGCGTGGCGCGCCGTGCTTACTCGATTCCGGCTCGGTGAGCTGGTCAAGGGTGTGCGCCGGCGTGGCCCGCTCGGCCTTCATCAGCGCCGCGTGAACCGGCGCGACCTGGCCAAGCCGATGCACCTGAAAGCGGCCCACCTCGAGGCTGGGCATCTGGGCAAAGGCACGCATCTGGGCGCTATAGCGCTCGATGCATTTTTCCACGGCCTGGTGGGCAGAGGATTCCTTGTGGCCCGATCCTCGCCCGGCCAGCACCAGCGATGCGGCCATGCGCTTCAGATCCCATTCAAAGGGCCCGCGAATGGTTTCGTCAAAGTCGTTGATGTCAAAGACAAGCCGACCTTCGGGTGTGGCAAACGCGCCCAGGTTGCGCACATGCGCATCGCCGCAAAGCTGGCTGACGATGCCTGTGGAAGGCAGCACGGCCAGATCCGCTGCCATCACCGGCACCGCACCGCGAAAGTAGCCGAAAGGTGATTGCGCCATCAATTCGTATTTGAGCTTGATGAGCGCGGGCACGCGGCCTCGCATGGAGCGGTCGAGTAGCTTCAAAGGCGGCGTCTTGCGCGCCTTGGTGTTGAGTTCGCTGTGTTCCTGGCGGCCCACCTGCTTGCGCCGCGCCTGTCCGATGTTGCTGCGTTCTTCCGGAGTCGCCCAATGCATAGTCCGCACCATACAACCCTCTGCCCGTCTACCGCAACCTGGCTGACCGTGAGAGTTACACTTCAGACTGGACACTCTGCTCCCGGAGGAATCTCCTTTGACGCGTGCAGCTGCGCTCTTGCTCTCATCCGTTGTTTCTCTTTCCTTCGCGGCTTCTTCCTGCGCGGCTCAAGAGCCTGCCGCTCAGACGCAAGGGAAACCGCTGACCGTGGAAGCGATCTTCTCCCATGGCCCGCTGATCGGGACTCCGCCGGAGGATCTTACCTGGTCGCCCGATGGGAAGCATCTGACGTATCTCGATGGCGACGAGCTTGTCGACCTCGCCCCCGGCCAGAATCCTGAACCGCCCAAGCCGCATGTAATGGTAAGCCGCGCCAAGCTGGCGGCCCTGTCAGGCGCTGTCGGCTCAGAGACAGACCGAGACCATCGCGACCGCTACAAGATGGCCGGCTATATTTGGGCGCCAGACTCGGCGCATCTACTCTTCGACTCGAATGGGCGGCTCTGGCTCTACGATCTGCACAACGGCACGGGCGTCGAGATCGCGTTTAGCGGAGCCGGTTCCGGCGACGATCCCAAATTCTCGCCTAACGGCGAATTCATCTCCTTCGTTCGCGACCATGGCCTTTCCGTCGTGCGGCTTCGCGATCCTGGCTCGCCCACGACTGCGGTAGCTCCCGCACCCAAGCCTGATACGGGCGTGGTTGCCCTCAACGGCGAGGTCGACTGGGTTTACGAAGAGGAGCTGGATGTGCGCAGCAACTACTTCTGGTCGCCGGACTCGAAGAGCCTTGCCTATCTGCAGATGAATGAGACAGCCGTGCCGCAGTATCCGATTGAAGATTGGATTCCGACGCACGCACAGGTCGATTCGCAGCGCTTCCCGCAGCCCGGCGATCCCAATCCCGAGGTCCGCGTGGGCGTGGTAAGCGTTGACGGGGGCAAGACGGTGTGGGTCAAGCTGCCGATTCATCCCGGCCAGGATTACATTCCGCGCTTTGGCTGGGCGGACCACAGGACACTGTGGATCGAGACGCTGACCCGCGACCACAAACACCGGGATCTCTATTTTGCCGACGCCGCCACGGGCCAGGCTCATCTGGCGCTGCAACTTGCGGACAGCAAGTTCATCGACGAAAACTACAATATTTCAGTCGGCTCAGGCAACATTGTTCTGACTGACTGGGCCGACGGTCACAACCACCTCTATCTCTACAGCTACGACCAGGCGGACTCCGCGAAGTCCACGGCCAAGCTGGAGCGGCAACTGACCAAGGGCGACTTCGAGGTGGGCGAAGTGCTGCGCGTGGACGCTGTAGGTAAACTGATCGACTACGCCTCCAACGAGGGCAACCCGCTGGAGCAGCAGCTATGGCAGGTGAGCTTTGCCGGCGAGCGCAGGCAGTTGAGCTCCGGCGCGGGACGCCATGAGGGTGCCTTCGCTCCGGCGGGGGATGCATTTACCGATAAGCATTCCACACGGCTCGAGCCGCCCACCATGAGCCTCTGCGAAGCGGCGGGCAAGTGCCAGGTCTTTTGGCAGACACACGCTGTGGAACCCTACCGCCTGCGCGCGCCTGTGCAGCTGGAGGTGAGGGCCCACGACGGCAGCACGCTGTATGCCACACTGCTCTTGCCCGAGGGCGACCCAACTCCCGGTTCCACGCCGCTGATCGTCAATCCCTACGGAGGGCCCGGCGTGCAGTCGGTGGCTAACCGCTGGGGCGACGGGCTGCTCTTTGACGAGCTGCTGGCCGAACATGGCTTCGCCGTGCTTCATGCCGACAATCGCGGTATGGACCGGCGCGGACGGGAGTTTGCCCAGGCGGCTTATCACAACTTTGGGCCTGTGCAGTTGGAAGATCAGTTGACCGTGCTGGATGCCGTGCTGGCCCAGTATCCGCAACCGGACAAGAAGCGCCTAGGCTGGTGGGGCTGGAGCTGGGGCGGCACCTTCACGCTCTATGCGCTATCCCACTCCGACCGTTTCCGCGCCGGGGTTGCGGTAGCTCCGGTGACCGACTGGCGCGACTACGACTCGATCTATACCGAGCGCTATATGAGCCAGCCGGCGGAGTTTGCCTCAGGATACCGCGACTTCTCCGTGGTCAATTCGGCAGCTGCTCTCAAGGGGCATTTGCTGCTTGCGCAGGGAACGGGCGATGACAACGTGCATATGGAGAATATGGTTCAGTATGTGCAGACGCTGATTGAAGCCGGGAAACCCTACGACCTGCAAATTTATCCGCGGAAGACGCATTCGATTGCCGGCCCGGATGTGCGGGTGCATTTGTACAACCGTATCCTGGCCCATTTTGAGGAGTATTTGAAGCCGCCGGTGGCGGAATGAAGCCGGATGATAGACAACGGAGTTGAGACACCTGCAAGGCGACCAAATCCTCATCGCCCGGCTTGGCAACCGCAAGTTACTCCAATTTGTCGAGCAAAGTTTCTACCTGCGGTTTAAAGTTAGCCAGCTGGTTATGTATTTCTAGTGCGGTTGACTTGGCCAGAACTGGATCGACTTTGTCTTTCGTCTTAAGAACGTTCACTTGTTCGAGTTCGTTGTTTAACGAGTGGATTGTGGAATCGATGGCCTGGGCTTCGCCCATGATTGCCATGAAATCGTTTCTCCGGTCTTTGTTCCAATATTTCGCAAGGATGGCGCGGTCAGCATACTCGTTCCTGCGCAGGTCGGTTATGTCCCTGTTGTAATCGAGAATGATTGGGACGAAAGCATCTCGGGTGGTCCAACCGTTGGCCAGATATTCATCGATCAGCTCGCAGTCGTATATATAGCCGCTCAACTGGCGAGATAAAGCTGCATATTTTTCTTCGCGAGCGTCCGCGCGATTCAGGGCGGATTTAATCCTTTCCGCAAGATTATCCGAGAAGATGGTAAGAATCGCAAAGATGGTTGCCACGATCCAGGTACCCGTTCTTTGCCTCAAGGAACTTCCAAGTTCCGGCCAAAATCCAGTGCGGTCTTCCGACGGAAGCTCAACCTTATCGATCACCGTGTTATCGCTGTTGTCAGACAAGGGTCTGCCTCTAGCAACGGATTATACGTATATTCAAAGCTGTGTGAACAACAGGATGGAGTGCAAGCTACGGCGCCGGCCAGTTACAGCTCGCGGCGGCGGAAGATTTCGTCCTTGTCGCGGCTGGGGCACCTCGAGCATCCCAGGCAGCATACAAGGAGGACTGCCACACCCGCTGTAACCAGGACGGCGAGGATGCTTGCGTGGACTACAAACCAATGCATCAGGTGCTGCATACTCGGTAACCCTATCCCCAAAGAATCCCAAAACTCTGTAGCGAATTGACCGTCGCAGCGCAGAGTCTGCCCTACGGGTTTGACGCTTTCCCGCGCATTAGGTTTATCATCGGCGGGATTCTCTGATTCTCCACTTGCCATAAAGAGAATAGAAAGCGAAAATAATCAGAGATGGCAGCCAACGCCAATTCGAATCTGAACCCTATGGTGGACCTCGACCCTGCCAGATTCCATACCCAAAAATTGGCAGTCGACACTGCCACAAAGGAGATGGAAAAGATCCCCGAGGGTAATCCGGTGGCTGGTACCGCGCTCAACTGGCTCTTCGTCGATCTCAACTCCTACTTTGCCTCGGTGGAGCAGGAGGTGCGTCCCGAATTGCGCGGGCGTCCGGTAGGCGTTGTGCCCATGATGGCCGACACAACCGTTTGCATTGCAGCTAGTTACGAGGCCAAGGCCTATGGCGTGAAGACGGGAACGATCGTTGCCGACGCCAAGCGCATGTGCCCTGACCTGGTGCTGGTGGAGGCGCGCCACGAGATTTACGTGGAGTACCATCACCGCATTGTCGAGGCGGTGGAGAGCTGCCTGCCGGTAACTGCTGTGCTTTCGATCGACGAAATGGCCTGCCGGCTGATGGGCCGCGAACGCCCCCTGCTGGCGGCTCTGGAACTGGGACGGCAGGTGAAGACGCGCATTCTTGAGCAGGTCGGTCCCATGCTGCGCAGTTCGGTGGGGCTGGCGACCAACCGATATCTGGCCAAGATTGCCAGCGACATGGAGAAGCCCGACGGCCTGGTAGCGCTACCGCTGGACATTCTGCCTGGAGCTTTGCGGCTGCTTACCTTGCGCGACCTGCCCGGCGTCGGCGCGCGCACGGAAAAGCGGCTCAATGAGCAGGGCATCCGCGCCATGGAAGAGCTGCTGGCGCTCAACTGCGAACAGGCCGGTCGGCTTTGGGGCTCGGTGTGGGGTGAGCGGCTTTGGCATTGGCTCCGGGGCGAGGACTTCGACATGTCGGAGACTGAGCATCTGAAGTCCATGAGCCATCAGCACGTGCTTGCGCCTGAGATGCGGACTCCGGAGAAGGCATGGGCGGTGGCACACAAGCTGCTCCACAAGGCCGCCATGCGCTTGCGCGCCGACGACTTGTGGGCGAGCAGTATTGGGCTGGCCATCGGCTTCGCGGTCCCGCGCGGCGAGAATGCTCCTGTGAGCCGCTACGGAGCGCCCACGCGGGGTTGGAAAGGCGAGCTGCGCCTGAGCGAGTGCCAGGACAACCAGACGTTGATTGCCGCGCTGAGCCGCCTTTGGGCTTCGCGGCCCACGGGAGCGCAGTTCGAGCATCCGTACTTCATCGGCGTCCATTTAAATGGCCTGGTGCCCGACCGCCTGCATTCGCTCAACCTCTTTGACGGAACGGAGGATGAGCAGAACCGGACGCGGCTGCTGGCCGCCATGGATGAGCTGAATCACAAGTACGGCCTGAGCACACTGGCTCCGGCGACCATGCTCACCGCATTCAAGGCCGCGCCCACGCGCATCGCCTTCCACAGCATTCCTGAGCTGTTCTGAGCGAAGGCCTCTGGTCTCCCCTTCAATCTGAAACCTCCCGCGTAAGACTCTCGATTTCGCGCAAACTCTCCGGTTTCTGATGCCACTTGTCTGCTTTGTGTTCTAGGATGGTAACGGCACCATCCAGCCCGAAAGTTCAAACGGATTGCGGACGCTTGCGCAGGAGTCGTCGTGGCGAGCAGTCCTGGCATGGCAGGGAGCCCAGGGACAAGGAGCATGGCTATGCGGAATTTGAGGCGAGACGCGGCGTTTTGTATTGGAATTGGACTGGGCCTGTTCATGACGGCCTGTGGAGGAGGCGGAGGCGGCACCACCACCCCACCCCCTCCAACAACGTATGAACTCACGGTGAGTTCGACCGCTCCGGCCAGCGGCGTAACGATCACTGCGTCCCCCGCGGACAACACCAGCAAGAGTTCGGGATCGACAGGATTCACGCTGACCTACAATGCCGGCACCGCCGTGACGCTGACCGCGCCCGCCACATCCGGCGGCAACTCCTTTACTTCGTGGACCGGATGCACCAGTACCAACGGCGCAACCTGCAGCGTGACGTTGAACAGCAGTATGACGGTCACCGCCAACTACGCGGTACCGGTAACGTATGTGCTCACGGTGAACTCGACGA
>Ga0182030_10010535_pt1 | contig 18761 bp, 24 predicted proteins | sample 812S3MmetaG_FD_121299 | JGI IMG/M metagenome (GOLD analysis project Ga0182030, IMG submission 121299) | Permafrost microbial communities from Stordalen Mire, Sweden - 812S3M metaG (Illumina Assembly) | ecosystem: Environmental > Terrestrial > Soil > Wetlands > Permafrost | place: Sweden...
CCCTCGGAGATCGACGTCATCAACGGGCAGGTCGTCGAACTGAGCCATGAGCTCGGGCTGGAGGCGCCGTACAACGAGACCCTGTGCGCCATCCTGCGCCGCCGCGAGTCACTGTTCGTCAGATAGCAGTCGGCTCTGGGCTCCCCGGGTGGACGGCCCGGTCACCGATCGTCGGCCGCACCGGGCACCCGGAGGATCGCCTACCACCGCCAACTGTTCACGATGAGCTGCGCGTCCGCTCGGGTGCCGGCCGGACTCGACGTCGTGATCGTCACGATCTCGAGATAGGCCTTGTGTTGCAGGTAGTACTGCTCACCGAACTCGGTGCCGAGGTTCTTCGCGCTCAGCTCGTAGGTCACTTGGGCCACGTGGCCCATACGGTTGTCGACGACGGAGGCCTTGACATGGCTGGCCGCGAGCTCGGCGAATTCGATCTTGGCTTGGACGAGGGCAGCTGGCGCGAACGCCCGACCGGTCGGAGCCCCTGCCGAGGAGGACACGATGACGTTGAGGTTCGGCACCGATGAACCCACGATCGGGCCGACGGCAAAGACCTTCATCCCTTTGGACGCAGCCGCGCTGATCTGGCCCTTCAGGGCGTTGGTCAGCGCGGGATCGTCGTGCGTCGCGGCGTTCAGCAGCGCAGTGACGTCACTCCCGTCGAGCGGCACCGGCTTCCAGTCGGCCGGGAGGGTGAGGGAGAATCCGTACTGGGGCTCCTTGACGACGACGCCGGAGGAGGCGCCGGCCCATCCGCCCCCGAGGGCCAGCAGAATCCCGACAAGCGCCGCGGCTGCACCCACCTGCAGGCGCCGCCGACTTCGGCGGCCGGCGCTCGTGGCGTGTGCCCGGTGACGGTTCCATTGGACGGTCACGGCGGCTGGCATCGGCTGATCTTAGGATGTCGCCCTTCTGCGATCGGAGGACCGTCGGAGGACGGCCGAGGTCGGCCCGAACCCGAGGCGGCGCATGATCCGTGTCACGCGTCGGGGATGGCGTCCGGTGGGTCGTCGGCCTCCCCCGAGGCGTCCAGGATCTGTCTGGCCAGAGCCACGCAGTCCGCGCAGATGTACACGGCCAGCGTCGGCCCGGCCACTCCTCGCCGGTTGTCCCGCCCACAGAACGAGCACGTTGGCGCCACCACCGAACCAGGATCTCACAATGGTCGGGCCCACCGGCCCGAGGGCCACAGTCACAGCGAGGCCGGTCGCGGGCCGGTGATGCCGTTCACCCAGTGCTCGGCTGGAGTCGCCGTGGGGTACGTTGACGTTCCTACCCAGCGACATCGACAGTCAGGCCGGAGGGGACGTGACACCGAGAATTGCCATCATCGGCGGAGGGAGCGCGCACTGGACGCCCCGCCTCCTGCTGGACTTCATCAACACACCGTCCCTGGCCGAGAGCGAGGTCGTGTTGATGGACACCGCTCCCCAGAGCCTGCCGCCCGTCCAACAGCTGGCTGACCACATCGCCTCGCTCGGGTCGGTCGGTCTGCAGACGACCACGACGACGGATCTCGATGCTGCGCTCGACGGCGCCCAATTCGTCATCACCGGGTTCTCCGTGGGCGGCTTCGAGGCGATGCGCCACGACCTGGAGATTCCCGAGCGTTACGGTCTGTCCCAACCCGTGGGCGACAGCGTGGGTCCCGGCGGGATCGCGCGTGCGTTGCGGAGCGTGCCGGTGGCGGTCGGCATCGCCCGGGCCATGGAGCGCCGCTGCCCTGACGCCCTGCTGGTGAACGTCAGCAACCCCCTCACCGCGCTGTGCCGTGCGGTGACGCGTGAGACGGCGGTGTCGACCGTCGGGTTGTGCAACGAGCTCGTGGGTCTGACCTGGGCCCTGAGCCTCCTCTTCGATGTCGGCATGCACGAGGTCGATCCCGTGGTCGGGGGCGTCAACCACTTCCCGCTGGTCACGGCCCTGCGCATCGGTGAATCCGACGGCTTCACCATGCTGCGATCGGTGATGGACCAGCCGGTCGCGACTCTGGACGACCCGATCTGGATGGATCCCCCTGACGGGAGTCACTGGCGCAAGGTGTCGGCCGGGGAGAAGTGGACGAAGGGCGACGTCGTGGCCAACAACCGCCTGAAGCTCGAGCTCTTCCGACGGTTCGGGGTCCTTCCGGGAGCGTCCGACACGCACGTCGCGGAGTTCTTCCCCTGGTTCGTCACCGAGGCCAGTGGTTTCGGTGCCGACTGGTGCGTCCATCACTACGGCATCGACGGCCACCGGGCGGACAAGGAGACGGACGAGGCCGAGCTGGCCGAGCTCATGACCTCGCAGGAGCTTCCACCGTGGCCTTCGGGCGAGCTCGTCGCCCCCCTCCTGCATGCCATCGTCTCCGGCGACGAGCGCCACCTCCCGGTGAACGTTCCGAACACCGGCCAGGTCATCGGGCTGGAGCACGGACCGGTCCTCGAGTGCATGGGTGTGGCGAACGCATCGGGAATCACACCCCGTGACCGAGTCGAGGTGGGATCCCTCCTCGGTGAGTGCCTGCGCCGGGTCGTGCACTCGCAGGAACTGACCGTCGAGGCGGCCCTCACCGGAGATCGGACTCTGGTGCTCGAGGCCATGCTCACCGACCAGTTGGCCGGCCGATTGCCCTACGAGCACATCGTCGCTCTGACCGACGACCTGCTGACCGCAACCGCCCCGTGGCTGGACCAATTCGCACAGTGACGGGCGGGCGGGCGAGCCGGAAGACCGCATCCCGTGCTGCCGGCACGGACGCATGAGGGCGGTTCGCCTGCCCTAGTCCTAGTCGATCTCCTTCCAATGCTCGCGGCCGAAGAGGCGTCCAAACCGTGCCGTGAGAGAAGGACCCTCGTCGCGCGCCAGGTCGGGTTCGATCGCCAGCGCCCCACGGGGCGCCGGCAGCGACGCCGCATCTTCGTCAGTGAGCAGGCAGGTCACGGCCAGGGTCGTGATCTGGTCGATCTGATCACGGTCGACGAACCGCAGACCGTGATGGGTCTTGACGGCAATGCCGTCGAACAGGTCCTCCTCCGGGATCTGCAGGACGTGTGCAACCGTGCCGAATTGGCGGCCAGTCGAGCTGAGGACCGGAGTGCCAACCTGCAGCGCCTCGTAGGAGATGGGAGTTCCTTCAGCCATGTCGTCCTCGTTCCGTCCGTGACCGAGGCCCACGCTACATCCGGGGAGCCCCTGAATTCCCTGCCCTCGTCCACCGGGCTGGGCGCATCGGGCGGTCGATCCTGCGCTCGACTCGGTCCTCAGTGGATGAGCACCTTGAGCGCGTCGTGCTCCGCTGCGTGCCCGAAGACGTCGTACGCCTCGAGGATCTGGTCGAAGGAGAACTCGTGCGTGACGAACTTCTCGGCGGGAAGCTTGTGCTCGGCAACGAGCTTCAGCAGCATCCCGAGGGTGTTCGTGTTCACCAGCCCCATGGAGATGTCGATATTCTTGATCCACAACTCGTTGAGGGCCAGATCGACCGGCTTCCCGTGCACGCCGATGTTGGCGACGTTGCCACCCGGGCGGACGATGATCGTTGCCATGGTGAACGTCGCAGGGATCCCGACCGCCTCTATGGCCACGTCGACGCCGAGGCCGTCAGTGAGCGCGAGGACCTGCTGCTTCCAGTCCGCATCACCGGAGTTCACCGTGTCGGATGCGCCGAAGTCGGCGGCCCGGGCAAGCCGCGCGTTGTCCAGATCGATGGCAATCACCTTCGACGGACCGTAGAGCCGAGCGGTCATGACCGCGGCGAGGCCAACCGGTCCGGAGCCGATGACCGCCACGACATCACCCGGCGCCACCTGTCCGTACTGCACACCCATTTCGAAGCCGGTCGGCAGGATGTCCGAGAGGAGGATACCCTCGGCGTCGGTCATGCCCTCGGGCACCTTGTACACCGAGTTCTCGGCGAACGGGACCCGAACGTATTCGGCCTGCGTCCCGTCGATCATGTAACCGAAGATCCATCCGATTCCGGCAATGCCCTCAGGGTCCAGACAGTGGCTGTAGAGCCCCTTGCGACAGTTCGAGCACTTCCCGCACGAACTGACGCACGCCAGGATCACTCGGTCGCCGACGGCCAGCTGGCTGACTCCCTCGCCCACTTCGGTGATGACACCGATCCCCTCGTGCCCCAGGATGCGGCCGACTTCCACCTCAGGGACGTCGCCCTTCAGGATGTGGAGGTCGGTGCCGCAGATGGTCGTGGCGACCATCTTCACGATCACGTCGGTCGGCTGCTCGATCTTCGGATCGGGCATCTCCTCCCAGGCCTTCTTTCCGGGGCCCTGGTAGACCAATGCCTTCATGACGGACCTCCTGCATCGGTGCCCGAGTGGCGCGGTGCGACTCGTGGGACCGCAATCCGCGGAATCGCGAATCGGCGGGTCTCCCACTCCGAGGCTATGGACTGCCGTGTTCTCCGGCTAGGGCCGAATGACCATTCGACGACGCAGCCGGAACGAGCACGGCTGCACCGGCCAGGGCGTCGAGGACTACCGGCCATCGCTCACACGAGCAGTGTCGAGCGCCCCGGAATAGAGGCGCCCGAATCGCTTGGTCCCTGGGGCGGTCCGGCACCTCGGATGACCCTCCCCCGGGGCCGCCACGCATGCGACCAGGCGGGCCGCGACAATGGACCGTGCCCTCGTCCGACCGAATCAGGCGCTCACGGGCTACCGCGGCGGCCGTGCTCGCCAGCACTGTCGTGGCTGCCGTGGCAGCGCTCGCCGCCTCGTCCGGACCCGCTGCGCCCAAGGCCCCGAACGGCTCGGGCCGCGTGGCCCTCTCGGCACCCTCGCGGCTGGCGCGACCCACAACGGCGTCGCCGCGGAAGGCAGCACAACGAGCGCATCGGACCCCACGACCCACGCCGACCACCGTGACGGTGCCAACGACTTCCGCCCCGGTCGCGCTCGCCGGCTGCCCGGTGCCCCCGCACGCGCCACTCCCGCCGTCACCGCCACCATGGCACCCAGCCGTCCTCGTGACCTCTCTTCCCCCGGTCAAGGCGCCCACGCCGTGGACCTCACACGTGGCGGCGCTGACCGGGAAGGGGATGTGGATCTGGGAGTGGGGCAGCACCGACGGTGGCGACGCCGACGAAGTCGTGCAGCAGGCCGTCTCAGCGGGGCTGCACCAGCTGTGGGTGCGGGTGGGTGATTCGATGGACGGCTTCTACGGCGCCCAGGAGCTCGACGCTCTCGTGCCGGTCGCCCACGCGCACGGACTCTCGGTGATCGCGTGGGGCTTCCCGTACCTGTGGGACCCTGTCCGTGACGCCCAATGGACCGCGCAGATCCTCGACTGGCGGGCACCCGACGGTCAGCAGGTCGACGGCTACAGCGCCGACATCGAGGAGGCGACCGAGGGCGTCATGCTGAGCGCCCAGCGGTCGGCCGTCTACCTCGAGTTGGTTCGACAAGCCGCCGGCAGCCGCCTGGTCGTGGCCACCGTCTACCCCCCGACCGACGCCAATTGGGACGGTGGCTACCCCTACCAGGCCATGGCGCCCTACGTCGATGCCTTCGCCCCGATGGTCTACTGGGAGTGCACCGATCCCGGCAACGACGTCGCGCTCGACATCGCTCGCCTGGCGACGCTCCGACCCGTGCACCCCATCGGACAGGCGTTCAACTTCGCCGGCACCGGGGGCCGGAGCGTCTCGCCGAGCGGAGCCGAGATCACCGAATTCCTGAACGCGGGCCGCCGCGCGGGAGCGCTCGGCGCGTCGTTCTGGGTGTGGCAGGAAGCCACGCCGGAGGAGTGGGCCGCCCTGTCCAGCTTCCCCTGGAGCTCGGCCGGCGTCCCCCCGACGCCACGGGTCAGACCCAAGGCACGTCGACCGTGATCGGGTCGCGCTACTCCCCCGTTGAGGATGCCCCGGCGCCTCGGGCGTGCGCACTTCACCCGGAGGTCCGCTTCGGGCACAATTCAGCGCTGTGCGTCGCCTGGCCCCGTGGTTCTCGCTCTCCCTCGTCGTCGTGGCAGCTGCCGCCGGCGCCGCGCTCGGGCTCGCGCAAGAGACCTCCACGCCGAGCGCTCCGCAGTGGGTCGCAGACATGCTGGCGGTGACCCAGAGGGCCGGGAGCGCACACTTCTCGTACACCCATGTCACCTCGAGTCCCAACCCCGAGCTCCGCGGCACGCTGTCGGGCCATGGGGTCGTCGACTTCACCGCCGGCAACGTGCGCGTCACCGAGGTCGATCACGACATCAGCTTCAGCTCGACGGGCCACCAGCCCCTGCACCCGGTTCCCTCCACGAGCACCGTGGACGCCATCGTGCTCGGAGGGACCGTCTACCAGGCCAATCCGATCCCGGGGTTCGCCGTCTCCGGAAAGTACCGCGTGCTTCCGTTTCCCGCCTTGCCACGGTCGCAGCGTGGGCTCTCCCTGGCCCTCAACGCATCGGTCGCCCTCGACGTCCTCCGCGGCCCCAATGCGGTGGCCTCGGTGAGCGACCTCGGACCCGCCGAGGTCGACGGCATCGCAACCACGCAGTACGCGGTGGAGTACGCACCGTTGCACGTCTGCGCGCTGCACCAGGCGCCGCGCGTGGTGACCCAACGTCCCAGTCGCGTGTGGCTCGACGGCGACGGCAGGCTCGTCCGGGTGCGCAGCACGATCTTCTTCAGCAACCGCCCGCCTCGCGGCGTGAAGCTCCCGGCAGCCATTGACGGCTTCCCGCGGGGACCCGTGACCACGGTCGCCACCCTCACGTTCTCGGAGTTCGGCGTGCCGGTCCGCGTCACCGCGCCCCCGAGCAGTGCTCTCCTTCCCGAGGGAGGGTCCTCCACCGGAATCGCGCTGGCGCGGAGCAACCCCTGTCCTTCCTGATGGAGTCCGACGGGTCGTCGCAACAGTCGGCCAGCCCTGCGACAGGCGATGGGGTCGAGCGGCGAGCCAGACTCTGGGCAATGGACGTCGTCCACCGGACCATCCGCATCAACGGCATCGACATGCACGTGGCGGAGGCCGGCGAGGGGCCTCTCGTCCTTCTGCTCCACGGATTCCCCGAGCTCTGGTATTCGTTCCGTCACCAGCTCGGCGCATTGGCCCATGCCGGGTATCGGACAGTGGCCCCGGACCAGCGCGGCTACGGAGCCACCGACGCGCCAGCTGCGGTGCACGACTACACGCTCATGCACCTCGCCGGGGACATCGTCGGCCTCCTCCATGCCCTGGGCGAGGATTCTGCCGTGGTCGTGGGTCAGGACTGGGGGTCGCCCGTGGCGACCACCTTGGCCCTGTTCCGGCCCGACCTCGTCCGTGGCCTGGTCATGCTGAGCACCCCGTACTTTCCCCGTGGCGACACCGACTTCCTGAGTGAGCTCACCGCCCAGCTCGGACCGGACAACTATCAGGTGTTCTTCCAAGAGCCCGGGATGGCCGAGGCGGCCCTCGAGGCCGACGTCCGTGCCACCGTGCTCGGGTCGCTGCTCGGAATCTCCGGTGAGGCGGCCGAAGTGCACACCACGACCGAAGTGGATGGCACGACCGCCATGCCCGACCATTCGGACACGGTGCTCCCGGGATGGCTGAGCGAAGAGGACGTCGACTACTACACCGCCGAGTTCAGCCGGACCGGCTACCGGGGCGCACTGAACTGGTACCGCAACCATCGCCAGAACTGGGAGTACATGTCGGCCTGGCACCAGGCCCCGATCAGGGTGCCGGCGATGTTCGTGGGTGGTGACCGCGACCCGGTTCTCAACTGGCCCGGGACGCGGGGGCTGGTGGACACGCTGGGCGACCGCCTCGTCACCTGCGCTCCTCGGTCATCCTCGAGGGCTGTGGTCACTGGATCCCTCAGGAACGACCGGTCGAGACCAACGACCTCTTGCTGGAGTTCCTGGTCGGGCTCTGAAGGGCGCCACTGCTCGCCGCCGGCCCGACGGTGCGATTCGGACTACGGGTCCGAGAGTTACGAAGGCGTCTCGCGACCAGGATTGTGCGGAGGCGGGTCGATGCCCGGGACACCGCCGTCCGTCACGTGCTCCGTCCATTCGGTCCCCGACCAGTACCGCCTCTCGTGCCGGCCCGAGGGATCGATCAGCCAACCGGCAGGGATCCCCGTGAACCTGATGTCGGCGGGCGATCGGCCCACGTCATCGGGCACTGGACCCCGAGAGGTGGGATCGGTGAAGGAGGCCGTGGAAGGTGCACCCCCCCGCTGGCCCCGGTGGCGGCGCTGCGAGGAGAGCGCCCGCATCGCGAACAGGCCGAAGAAGAGCACCAGGGCGATGGAGGAACCGTGGCCGTAGAACGCGTACACGGCCTAGCCTCGCCATCCAACGGGCCCGAAGGGCGCTCCGGCGGGTGGGCGATTCGCACCGGACCCGGCGATTGACCTCTTCGACCGCCATGCCATCACGGACAACCACGACAGTCCCGACATGACGCTGACAGCCGACAAGAAGGACCCGATTGAGAGGATGGACCCCGCAGACCCCACGCCGCCGATGGAGAGCACCGAGCCGACCGACCCGACCGACAAGACCGAGTTGCGTGAGCCGATGGACAGGACCGAGTCCCGTGACCACAGCGACCACCGAGAACCAGCGTCTCGACCATGCACCGACCCGTTCTTCACTCTCGAGAGCCTACCGGCGAGCCACCTGCGCCGGGCAGTCGGTGCCGGCCATCGGGGGCAGGCACCTCGGCGCCATCGGGTCGGTCACGCCCGCCAAGGGCGCGATGCCCCTCTCAGGCTGGTTGCGTCAGAGGGCTCAAGCGCTGGGAACGGCGGAGGACTGTGGAGTCCGCTGACGAAATGGGGCCGCGGCCCCGAGCGTTCTGAGTTGATCTTCATGCTCAGGCTGCGGGTTGGGTCGCTCCGCGTCGTGCGCCCAGCGCCGTCGACCCGGCACAGTGGCCGGATTCCCGCCCGAACACCGTGGCAGCCCTTCATGCAGACGTTCCGGCGAGGACCGCTTCGATTTGCGAGAAGACAATGCGCATGCCTTGTTCGACCCCCATGGCGAGCACCTCCTCCATGCCCGCCTGCGAGTCGAAGTGGATACGGATCGCCATCACCGCGCCCCCGCCGTCGCGCTCGCCGATGGTGATGATCATGGCCGTCATCGCGTTCCCGTCGTTTGGGCGGCCGTCGTCGTCGACGTCGACATCCCGCAGCTCGAGGTGGCGGGGCGGTTCGGCGGCGATGACCTCCCACGTGCTGTCGTGGCGTTCGCCCTCGGTCCCGGCCATGAAGAAGGTGATCCGCCCGCCGGCCCGCAGGTCGTGGTGGAGCACGGTCGCCGGGTAGTCAGGGGGCCCCCACCACTGCTCGAACTGGCGGGGGTCGGCCCACAGTTGCCATGCCCGTTCGACGGTGGCATGGAGGTCCGCCGTCACCGTCATGGTCAGGGATTCGGGGTCCTTCTCGACGCTGATCACGCTCATCGCTCACCTCCGGTGATTCGCTTCTCGGTTGCCAGGAGGTCGTCGATCCGGTCCACCCGCACTCGCCACAGCTCCTCGATGCCGTCCAGGAGCACCCTGGCCCTCTGGACGGTGTCGACGTCGGTGCGCACGAGCCTCTCGCGCCCCCGTCGCTCCTTTGTGATGAGCCCGGCACCTTCGAGCACGGCGACGTGCTTCTGCACGGCGGCGAAGCTCATCGGGTAGCGCTTCGCCAACTCGGACACGCTGTACCTGCCCCCGACGGCGAAGGCGAGGATGTCGCGCCGAGTGCCGTCGGCGAGGGCGTGAAAGATGCGGTCGACGCCGGCGTCGGATGTCTGATCTACAACCATCTGGTTGTATGATAGCCCAGGACGATCGCACGCACAAGATCTCGGTACGGATCGAGAGCGGCGCAGCAGGCCGACCACGAGCGCGCTCGCTGCGGGCCGCGGCCGACCAGCGACGGCGCGCTGGTCTCGACCACTCGGTGATCCCGTGTCACCCCAGGCGGCGTACTGGGGCACCTTTCAGATCAATCGGTCACGGCACTTATTCACTCAGGAAGTCACGGGCCGCGTGCCTGGAGCGGAGAACATACAGCCCCACGCGGTTCCCGTGCCGCGACAGGGTCCTGAGTTCGAGTTCGCGCTCAGATCGGCGGACTCGCCAGATGCGCCAGACCAGCGACCATTCTTCGCGCAACCGTCGCACAGCCGTCTCGTCGCAGCCGCTGGGCAGTTGGAAGCCAACCGGACGTTTGCGAATCCCGCGGACGAACGCTCGCCGCGCACAGACCCACCATGGCGTATCGAGGAACACGACCGTATCTGCGCGCTCAAGCCGAAGGTCGAGTGTGGCGTGGTAGTTGCCGTCGACGATCCACTCGTCGCGGGCGAGCAGGCCCCTCTGCTTCTCGCGCCACTCGTCCTCAGACGGCTCCACCCAGCCCGGTTTCCAGAAGTGGACGTCAAGATGGATGACGGGAAGGCCAGTCTTGGCCGAGAGCGCGCGCGAGAACGTGCTCTTGCCCGCTCCGGCCATGCCGGTGACCACGACTCGTCGTCCGACTGAAATCCCGGGTGGGTTGTCCCTTACAGATCGACATTCCGTAAAATCCTCATCCTGCACCAGCGCATACTGCCGGATACTGCGAGGACGAGGAAGCTTCCACCCTATCCAGCGGTCGGGCCTTTTGACGTCCAGGTGAGGAGTGCCCCCAAGGTGCCGACGTGTCTCACCTACCCGGAGGCAGGGGGCACTCGCGTCCGCTGGAGCGTGGTCTCTCATGTCGTTGATGTCGTGACGCGCAGAAGGGGCCCGCAGGCCCCTTCGCACGATGCTGCCTCTCCTTGACTACGAGAGTGCCTCGGGTCGATTCCCGGCCGGGGCGCCCGACCCGGGGTCGGGCTGCTCGTGGCTGGTCACCACCGATACGGCAGCCCGACTCAGCGGGTTTCAACAGCGCCTCGTCCCGGCGTACGGGGCAGGCGGTCCAGTCAGAGAGCGGGCTGTGCGGGCCTGAAAATTCAGAACGTGCCGGGTACATCCAGCGGATCGAGGATCGTCACCTCTGGTTCTCCGACGATACCTGCACCGCTGAGGAACTCGCCCATTCTCGTGGCACCAGCGAAGAATGTATTGAAGGTGTCCGCGTCCGGCCACTCGTCGATCACGACCAGATCCTTGCCGTCGGTGAACATCCTGTGTCCTATTTGACCCAAGCTCTTGCCATAGGCCGTGATGTCTTCGGGCACCTCTGCGTGTGCCCTCGCCCACTCGGCAGCCTTGCCGACATCAGAAACCGAGAATCGAGCAACGACGATGACGCTCACGGCAGCCCTCCCTTCACCCGCCGTCCTCTCCCTCTGGGAGGACCGTGCAGCACCCTAGGGTCAAAGAGTTCAAGGCACAAGCACGATCTGGGCTTGTGTACGGTTACGCCTCCTTCAGGGCGCGCTCATATCCGGTGTTCGGGGGCAGAGGCGGCTTCCGCGGCCCTGGGGGATACCGTGGGCGTGAGTCGTTGATGACTCGATTGCACAGGAGGTGTCTGGAAATGCCCAACGACGAAGCAGTTGATCGCAATCTTCGAGGTATGGATGATCTGGACTTCGTGGGATGGAACAACGCCGACTGGACCGGCGTCTTCGCTCACCATCACACGGATGATGTCCTCGTGGACTGGCAAGGACAACCCGCGACCCACGGCATTGAGGAGCACATTGAAGCCATGAGGTCATACGTCGAAGAGAACGGGGGCGGTACACCGCCGCAGATCACGTCCCACCCGATCAAGTTCGGGTCCGGAGAATGGACGTGCGTCATCGGTGAGTTCGAGAACGGCGCCCGTATGGTGACCGTTGCGAAATGGCGGGACGGCGCAATCGCTGAGGAGTACATCTGGGCGTAGCACCAACCCGGCGATCGGGGGCAACCCGAGCTAGGGCATGGGTCAGCCAGTCGGAACCGATCGATCACGGCATCTGCGAATAGTGAAACGAATAGGCGACGGGCCTCTTCGTTTCGTGTGCTCGACCAATTCCGAACTGCGCTCCCAGTTCCTCATCGATCTTCACCAGCAGTTCAAAGTCGCTCTGCTCACTCTCATCCATGTATCGATTCCCTACCAGGCACTGACCGGAGCGCCGCCCTCCGGCGCTCGGGGGCACTGGTTGGCTCCATCGCTCCATGATTCAGGCGGTGTGTGCACGTAGTCGGAAGACGCGGATGTTTCGATTGGTCCGGTTCCGGTACTCCGCATACACATCAGTCATCTCGATCATCTTCTCGAATCCCGTCCGCGCTGCATCCCCGGCGAGCAACTCGGCCGTGACCGGTACTGCCTGACCCCCGACCGTTGCGATCGCGTCCGGATGTTCGATGAGGTTCTTACTCCAGGCCGGGTGCTTCATCTGGCCGAAATTGCTCCCCGCGACAAGTATGTCGTCGCCATCACGTGCGAACAGAAGGGGCGTCGTGCGGCTCAGTCCGGACAGGGCACCCGTCGTGGTCAGCAACATCGTCGGCGCTCCGATGGGACCGAGGACCGTGTAGCGGCCATGAGAGCGCTCTATCACGTACCGGTCGAGGGGAGTGAGGGTGCGGACCATCCACGAGCCCGCGCGAGTCTTCCCGAACCGGGTCATGGATCGGCGAAGACGAGATGTGTCCGAGCCCCAACGCACGTCAGGGAAGCTCGCCATCGACTCACCGTAGCTCGGAGTCATCGGATATGGCTCATTTCCGGCAATGTACGGGGGCAGGTCTGGGATACTTCGTGGATGGAAGGTGGAGCGAGCGGAATGACCTTCCTCATCCTGGGCAGCCTTGTTGTCGTAGTCGGTCTCATCCTTGCCCTCGACGTAAAGGGTCTGGGGACGGCGCTCGCCAGCAGGCTCAATTTGCAGTAGCCAGGCGCAGGAAACCCCTTCGAGCGAACTTGGGGCTCCACATCCGTCCATCCGGTTTCGGTTGCGTGGTCGGAGTCAGAAGCGGGTAGTCATCATGCGGCGTTCTGGGGCAGGCTGGCGTCGGTGGATACCAACGACGAACGCGTCCGTCTGGCAGCCCGCCCTCTGGCCCGGGAACGTTCGAGGTTGTTCGACGAGCAAGCCGAGGCATACGACCTGTTCCGGCCGACCTATCCCGATGCGGTGATCGACGAGCTGCTCGGTCCGGTGCCTGCGGGCCTGGACGTTCTCGACGTGGGTTGTGGCACGGGGATTGCTTCACGACAGATTGCTGAGCGTGGCGCCAAGGTGCTGGGGGTGGAACTCGGTCCGCGAATGGCGGAGATCGCCCGCGGCCATGGGGTCGAAGTTGAGATTGCGGCCTTCGAAGCCTGGGACGCGGCTGGTCGCACGTTCGACCGGGTGACTTCGGCGCAGGCCTGGCACTGGCTCGACCTGCCCATCGCCACCGCGAAGGCGGCCTCTGTGCTGCGACCGGGGGGCATGCTTGGTCTGATCTGGAACGCGGGGTGTCAGCCCGATGATCTGGCCGATGCGCTCGAGGGGGTCTACGAGAGCGTCGTGCCGCCCGGCAGTCACCGTCTGTTCAGGGGGTACGCGGCCAATCGGCTATCCGACTTCAAGACCGGCCTCGACTCTGAGATCGACGCCGTCTCAGCGGTGCCCGACTTCGGTGCGCCGACAGAGAAGTGGTTCCCCTGGACGCGGGTCTACCAACGGGAAGAGTGGCTGGACCAGCTTGTCTCACGAAGCGACCACGCCGCCCTGGAACCAGCGGTTCGAGGGAGCCTGTTCGAAGCCATCGGCGCAGCAATCGACGATCACGGCGGATCGTTCGTCATGAACTTCGAGACCGTCCTGATCACCGCGAGGCGATTGGGGTACCCGCGAGACCGGCGGTCAGCGGCATCATGACGAATGCCGACGATCGTGTTCCAGAGAGCATCGCTGTCGAATGAGAACGATCGTGAACCGCTCCTGATAACCCCGAGTGGCTCACGCTCTCGGAGAGAGGAGCTCGGAGCGAAAGACGAGGGTCGCCGGGGGGGGTTGTTGACGCAGTAGTCGGCTTTGCCACATATACCTGATCTCCGATGGCATCGCCGAGCTTGAAGACCTCTTCATCGACCCTCCTTGGATGCGGCATGGCGTTGGTTCTCGGATAGAGCAGCACGGCTGAGACAGCGGCATTTCGAACCCCTGGAAGCGACGGCCAACCCCCATGCAATGTCGTCTTGTGAGCGCATGGGTTCGTGGAAGACCGCATAGTCGGCACTCGGCTCCACCCAGGTCCGCGCTTGCGTCGATCGACCGGGTGGATCGACAGGACAGCCCTCTCCCGGCGATTTGGGCCAGTGCCCGGAATGCAGGGCAGGTGGACTGAGGCCGAAGTCACACCCGCTCTGTCACACCCTCTCGCCTCCAGGGGTCATAGCTGTGAGAATCCGAACACCAAGGAGATCACGATGAACGCTCGACTCGACCCGTACAACAATGCAGTTACGGGGAGATTCACCAAACACATCAACTCAGCAGGTGCGGTCATAACCGGCTCGACCTTGCCGGCCGCGACCCAAGAGCTGGTCAAGATCCGAGCCAGTCAGATCAACGGTTGCGCCGGCTGCCTGGACATGCACACCAAGGATGCCAAGCAAATCGGGGAGAGTTCGGTGCGAATCAATTTGGTGGCCGCTTGGCGGGAGGCAACGGTCTTCACCGAAGCGGAGAGGGCTGCTCTTGAATTGACCGAGCAAGGGACCCGAGTCGCCGACGGTCGCGGTGTCTACGACGAAGCCTGGGCCAACGCGGCCACGCAATTCGATGACGACCAACTCGGCGCGCTGGTGTGCCTCATTGCCCTCATCAACCTCTACAACCGCCTGAACGTCGTCGTTCGTCAGCCCGCTGGGGACTACACGCCCGGCCAATGGGGATGAGGGCGCACGCTGGCACCGCCCACGACCGGCGAAAGGGGGCATTTAGCCATAATCGCCTCGGCGAGGACCGCGGGAGCCTGGGCGGAGGGAAGGTCAAAGCGCTTCCGAGCCAGTGCTGATCACGATCGCCTAGAGCTCTCGGGTCTCGTTCGCCTACCTAGATTGCAAGGCCGAGGCGGTCGTCATGAATCCGCCCAGGCCGCTCAACTTCGAGGCTGCGCCCCAGTTGTGGAATCGCTCTCGCGGAGATCACGGCCGGTTGATCGAAGAGGCGTAGCGCACTATCCCGGCGATAGAGACCGCAAGAGGCGGCTCAACCGCCACCGGCGAACGTGTAGCCGATGTAACAGCTCCCTGGGTCGCCGTTCGAGTCCGTGGAGGGTGCGAACATCCACCAGCGACCAATTAGGTGGCGCGCACACTCGTCCTCGAAGGACGCTGAGGGCCGATCGGTGTAGACGAGTCCACCCTGAGCGCCGAGGCCGCTGGCAATGAACTCGACGAGATGACCGATCGGTGTCCAGATCGTGCATTCCCTGTAAGGCGCGCTCAGCGGGCCTACGGAGCCGGCGGTGTGCACGACACACGGGTGAGGAGGCACAGTGCCGTGGTCATTCCTTGGAGAGCGTTGCACGAGACTCAGGGCGTCCTGCGCCTGCGCGGTGGCGTTGGACCACTCGATGGTGATCGGCAGATCGAACTCGAAGGTCCACAGGCGGAACCGGTCGAGTGTCTCGGCGGGGGTGGCACCCCGATGCTCGATCATTCGGCGCTGGTTATGTACGTCGACACGAACGCGCGCTCCGAGCATGCTGCGCATCCACCGCCACCGATTGAGGCTCGCTGCAGCGGTGAGGTGAGCAACGACTTCCTCGACGTCCCACTGCCCGCACAGAGTGTCGTGTCCCCACTGGTCGGCAGTGAGGCCGGACAGGTCCTCCGCAAGGGCAGCTCGTTCGGCGTACGCCAGCGCCCAGAGGTGGTCGTCTTGCCCTTTCGCCATTTCGCTCGATGCCCTCCCCATGCCCAACAGTCCCCGATGCTGGTTGACGGTCATCGGTCGACCAGCACAATCTGATGACTACGCCCTTCGAGCTCCTTGCCGTTGATTCACACTCGTGGATTGAGGTGGACTTTGAGCGTGATCAGCGGTCACATTTTGGCACGACATGTTGGAGGTTCGCTTTGGCGACGAGTATCCCCGGCCGCAGGGTGGCACCCAGTCCCGTCACCGTACGGGGCAGTCGCAGATCGCTGGCCTCTTGACCTTGGGGTGTGGTGTCACGAGAATCGAGTATGTGTCCAGTCGCGAGATTGATAAGTACTTGGCGGGACTCGCGGAACCGAAACGATCCACCCTGCAGCAACTGCGCCAGACGATTCTCGAAGTAGTTCCGGAGGCAGAACAGGGGATCTCGTACCAAGTCCCGAGTTTCCGGGTTGACGGGAAGGTCATCGCGGGTTTCGCCGCCTTCAAGAATCATCTGAGCTACTTGCCCCACAGCGGTTCCGTATTTCCGGCGCTTCGAGACGAACTTGCAACCTACAAGACGTCAACGGGAGCGCTGCGGTTCCCGATCGACACGCCGCTACCGAAGTCGCTGGTCGAGCAGCTCATTCGGGTGCGACTCGCCCAAGCGTTCCCAGAGGGGTGAGCAGGCCACCCTCGAGATCACCGCCTTGTCAGCCGCCGGGGATCCCATGCCGGTTCTCTCCGTCACGTCGCTGTTGCGCCCATGGCACCACGCAACCTCACTGACGGGACGAACTACCATTTTGAAAGCCGCCCTCGCCACACGGGAACCGCCTCGGCAAAGGAGTCGCGATGGGGCTGTTCAGTCGCAACAAGCCTGCCGCCGACAACCAGTCGGAGACCGACTCCCGATCCGGGGTGCCCGGCCTGGCCGAGCACGCATCTGAGGTGGGCTGGAAGCCGCTCGGTGCCCAGCCTTTCAAGTCGCCGTTCAACCAGTTCGTCAGATGGGCCTCTTGCGACATCGTCCACATGAGCACCGGCGGGCCGGGCACGCCCTTTCCGGCGGTGACCACGTTCCACAGCGCCTTCGGGGGCGACCTGAATGGGCGCAGCTTTGCGATCGCCAACGCCTACACCACCGGCCCCAAGGGATCATGGGTCTCGGTCGCCCAGCTCTGGTTCCCCACGATGCCCGAGCTCTCCATCTTTCCCCACAGGACGATTCGAGTTCCCTCACCCAGCGACCACAAAACCGGTGATTCCGAGTTCGATCGTCGGTTCACCGTGCAGACCCAGGACACGGCTCTTGCGGACCGGGTGCTCGTTCCAGCAGTCCGCGCCGTACTCCAGCGCCGTGATGACTGGTACTTCCAGATGTTCGGCTATGAGATCACCTGCGTCGATCCGAAGTGCTACGAGGACGTGGCCGACGTCGAGGATCGACTCGGGGTCCTGGAATCGCTCCTCGCGGCGCTGCCATCCGACTTCGTCAAGGATCCGACGCCCACGACCCAGATGACGTTTCCCGATGGGACGCCAATCGACGTCACACGGCCGGAAGAACTCGAGGCGGCCCTCCTGCGACTGACCCCGGAGCAGCAGACCCAGATTTTGCAACAGTTCCAACAGTTGGATCCGGCTCAAGCCATTCCCCTCCTCAAGCTGCTCAAGCAAAACAAGAAGGAGCAAAGCAACTAGTCACGAGTGGAGGGATGCCCGTCGTCCCGGTGAGCCGAGGCCAGCCAGACGATGCCAGCACCTCCGCCGATCAGCGGTCAATGCGGCGACACTCCGGCGGAGAAGTGTCACCGAAGTGCCGCTGGGTGGCACCCGGTCCCGGTGATCAGGGACATCCCGAGCGTTCGAGGGGTATCGCCAGCACCGTCGGAACCTCATTCTCACAAGGAGGCGTCATGCCGAAGTATCTGCTCGAAGTGAACTACACCCTCGACGGTGTGAGGGGCCTCGGCGCCGAGGGCGGAACCGCTCGAGTGGCCGCTGCCACCGCACTCGTCGAGAGTCTTGGCGGAACGGTCGAGTCGTTCTACTTCGCCTTGGGGGACACGGATGCCTATCTCGTGATCGACCTCCCGAACAACAGCTCAGCCGCCGGGGGGGCTTTGGCCGTGAACATCGGAGGAGGGGCTACGGCACGTACGGTGGCGCTGCTGACGGCTGCGGAGGTCGACGAGGCCGTGTCCGCCGTCAAGAAGGCGACCTATCGCCCGCCAGGTAGCTGACTGCCGATCCGCAGTGATGGTGCTCCTTCCCCGGCGAACGAGGTCACTCTGGACCACCAGATCGGACTGGCCAGATCGGACTAGAAGGTCGCTAACACCGCGATCAATGCGAGGCATCCAGCCAGAACGCAACTGGTGAGCACGGTCTTCTGCCATATGGTGCCCGAGACTTGGTCCAAGATTTCCGTGCCCGAGTCGACCTTTTCGAGTTCCATCTCTGCAACATCGTCGGCGACAGCCATCGGCTTGAATCCATTCTCGGTCTGGCCGTAATCAGCGAATGCACACCCAACTCGGACGACAATCCCCAGCTGGTAGGTCATCCAGATCGACGAATGGCCGAGGATGTCAGGGACGACCTCGATCGGCACGCCTTGCGCCAACATGATTGAGGCGGCCGAGTGGCGAAGCTCGTGCGGGTGCCACCGTCCGATGCCGGCCCACTTGCAGACGCCGACGAGGTCACGGTGGATGTTGCGGGGGTCGAGCGGCGTCCCGATCTGCGTCGTGAGAACCAGCCCCGAATCCACTCAGGTCTCCCCTGCGGCCAGCCGCCCCTGTGACCGGAGAGTGCCTTCTGATGAGGGACTCTGTGGTGGGCCGTACAGGACTCGAACCTGTGACCCCTTGCGCGTCATGCAAGTGCGCTACCAACTGCGCCAACGGCCCCGTCAGCGAATGACCTTACCACCGGGCCAATTCCCCTCCGGGCCGGGCGGACGGCATGGGAGGGAGCCCGAGGA
>Ga0182030_10010536_pt1 | contig 18761 bp, 12 predicted proteins | sample 812S3MmetaG_FD_121299 | JGI IMG/M metagenome (GOLD analysis project Ga0182030, IMG submission 121299) | Permafrost microbial communities from Stordalen Mire, Sweden - 812S3M metaG (Illumina Assembly) | ecosystem: Environmental > Terrestrial > Soil > Wetlands > Permafrost | place: Sweden...
ATATTGATAGTTTTCAGAGAGAAATCATTATAGGATTAGAAATAAATAAGTTAAATAATCCCGGATTCGTAAGGACGATCGGTTACTACGAAGATCCGAATTGTAAAATCCCCATTTTGGACACACAATTACAGCAGCAACCATGCATATATTTGTATCTTGAAAAGATTAGTGGACCTACTATGAAGAAATTTATCAAAACCGCATCACTATTACAGTTTAAGAATGTCATGTCAAAACTTGTACATAATTATAAAGTAGCCTTAGATTTATGTAATTATACACATTATGATTTTCATTTATCTAATCTTATAATATCTACCGTTGGAGAAGAATTAATGCCGGTTATTATAGATTTCGAGGCATCTCATATTAGCTTTCTAAACGGAGATATCGGCGAAGATTTTACGGAAGTGGGTAGATATCCAAATGAATCAAATTGGATCTACGACTTCTTCAAATTCTTAGGATTCTGTTGGATAGAGACAAACGAAGCCTATATCATCAATAACATTGTCGAAGCGTATGAAAATAAGAAAGAACAGGCGATAGAAAATATTGGTGAAGTTTATCGCATATATTATATGCAAAGATTTGATAAAGATCTAGATGATCATGTTCCAATTGAAGAAACCATATTTGAATATATTGACAGGGCTGCTGCTGAACAAACAGGCGAGAATAGAGAACAACATAAAGAAAATATATTAGCTTGGAAGGAACATATAAATAAAGCAAAAGCAGATATCCAAACAACAAAGGATCTCTTTCAAGCAAATCGAGATAATATGCAAAGTATCAATGATCATTGTATCAGATTGCTCACTTATTTTCATGCAGATGTCTCTGACGAATGGTTACTTAATTATCATGTACATTTTGATAGATATTTTAGTTCCTGGAGAACAGAAGAAGGATATGTTAGTAAATTCGATGATTTCATATTATATTGCGATTCCTTTCAGTAATATTTGAGCTTAAAATTAAATACCGTATTACGGGTATTTATATGAACTTATATTCATATAAATTTTCTTTATTTTTTGTGTTTGGATAGTTTTTCTGCAACATTCGAGCAAAATTTTGGAAATAAAAGCCACACAAAAATGCAGAGGCGATTTTTGGCGAAAAATTCTTCTGCTAGCAATCGGACATTTGTCTGCAGCGGAACTCCAAAGCCAGATGGAAGCATATCTCAATTAGTATGTCAAGCAATTGACGACAATCAAATAGTAAATCAACCACAGCTTATAACTCAAACATATGTCCAAAGTAGATCATCTTCCAGACCGAATCGTGGAAAATGTGGAGATATAGATCATCCTAAACCAAAAGCTTATGTTCAAGGAGGTGCTGCATCTGGGGGTATAGGAACTAAAACAAAACCTTACAATACTTTGTCTCAGGCAGAAGCCGATACTACATGGAATACTTTAGTTGTTCTCTATTCTGCTACGACTCTTGATGGCGGAATTACTTTGAGACCGAATACTACAATCGTCGGTGACGACGATGGTCCAGCTAAACCTCTACTTATTAATAGTGGATCCAGTTCAAATGGAGGAAATGTTATTGTGGTTTCTGGTGGAGATACTTCTATTATAAATCTAGAATTTACCAACGTCTGGGCGTCAGCGATTGAATTTAGCGATGCTGATGATGTAAATGTTGTAGATTGTGATATCCACGACTATAACCAAGGAGAAATTATTGTAGACCTTCAAGGACAAGACCAAGAAGTCAGTAGCATTCCAATTGCCGGTATTCATGGACAATGTCAAAACTCAGGAAAAACTACATTATGCAATGTTTCTATCCATGATAATCATACCGGAGATGGTTTTCTGGAGGTTGTTTATGGCAATGCATTTCGCAAAGTCACCGTTAGTCGCACGGACTTTAGAAATCTTGTCAATGTTTTTCCTAGCAGAAATCTTGTCAATGCTTCTATCAAGGGGATATCAGTACTCGTTACTTCTCCAACAGCTAAGCATGAAGTTTATATTGCAAATAGCAAATTCGAGGATTTCCCCTCAGATGGAGTCAGCACAGGTGGAGAAAATTTCGCTAAGCATGCCATTTTTGCTGAATCGGACAACGGAGGAGAAACTAGCATAATTGTAGACAAGTGTTGCATTTCTAATATTTTTCAAGATTCAGCCGTATCTGGAACAGCGTGGATTTACGCTGGGACCCATCCAACGGTAAATATAAGCAATAAGAAATCCATTATGAATATCATTGTTACAGATTCTAGTTTTACAGCACCTAATGAGAATGCTACGGATTTTATGGCAGCTATAATTACAAACAATTGCAATGGATTGATGACTTCTGATTTTAGCAACAATACTATTACAAATATTGCTCTAGGATTTGTTTCTTATTCTAAGGGAATAGCAAGAGACAAATTATCTATAACTGGAAATGTCGCTCAATGCTTAGCTAGTTTATATACAGCGATTTCTGAAGAGGATTATATCACTAACATCACTGGAGCCATGCATACCCACGTCACAGTGAAAAATAACAACCTTACTGGTGGAAATATCTTTGGTGGAGTCGGTATTATTCCTCATATGAGCTCCGGAATTGGAATTGGTGTGAGCAAGTGGAAATCATTAATTATTGACGTCAAAAATAACTGCTTTAATGGTGCCGGACAAAATACTGGAATGAATGCTGGTCTTTTTGCTTTAGACTTCTTTGGTTATGGAGTAGCAACAAGCGTACATGGAGGCATCAAAATAAATGCCTCTCGTAATAATTTTGTCAATTATCCCTACGCCATCTTTGATGCTCTAGGAAATGCAGGAATTAATGCAGAATATAATGTCAAAGATAACTATTGGGGAGCTATTCCTCTTATTCCAATGACAAACTCTATTGTTTTGTTCCCTTCTACAACGAATATTTCGTCTAATTCTGATTCTCTAACTCACCAAATCATGTGCCCAAACGTAGACTCTTACACTACAAACACCGCAAAACCCATGGTTACTGCTTATGCTCCACAGAAGAAACAATTTGGAGCTGCTATCGACGTAACATCTCTCCTCGATTCTTTAGCGCCCACCATAGCCAAATTTCAAGGCTTGAGGCTCTAAATAATATTTTATTATATTACCATAATTGGTAATATATTTCTTTCATAGTTAGAACGTATTAACTATAAACGCTGACCCCTGATATTTACTATATATTAGAATTACTCATGTTTTTCTACGGTTACATGTTAACTATAAATGCTGACCCTTGATATTTACTATATATTAGAATTGCCGATGCTATTATTCTCTTTAGTTTTTCGCTCTCGGAATCTTTGGCTTTCTTTATACCGGTATATAATTTCATACATAGTTCTGGTATATCTTTAGCCTGGAATTCCATAGACATCAATGAGAACTTAAAACAAATATCTTTTAATATTATGTATTCAAATGATTCCTCTTTTACGTTATAATGTCTCAATACTCTTATTAATTTTGTCATGTAATCTTTTCTGCAATGACACGGCGTTGCTACATCTCTTCCTTTCAACAGCTCTTTCGCAAATTCAGAAATGGTAATACATTCATTTGATAAACCTAAGGTGTTGTAGAATTGAAACATGGACATTATTTCCTCAAATACGGTTTCGGATAGAGCATTTCTATTATAGGGATTAATTCTAGACTCCACTAAATTCTTAAATGAACTAAAATCCAGTAAAAATATCTTGTCTCCATGCTCTCTTTGATCCATGTTTCTTTGGACAACTATGTTTGGCTGAGTATGTTTTGGCGACTCGCGACACGGTACAACAAAATTTCTCGATAACTCAAAAATATCTTGACCTACCAAATCTTCAGCATTTGCAAATACCACTTTATTTTTAGCAAATACGTCTATATAATTTGATACTTGCAACAAATAATAAGACTTGTTCATAGTTTTTGTTGTTTCAATGAACGAGGCAAACGCATGTGGATCTTTCAATCTTTCTTCTAATTTCTCGAGATAATGTATAAGCAAACCATAGTCTTCGCCTAGACACAAATTTAATCTGTAGTATTCGAAAGTGGCTATAACTGGAATATTCCCATTACATAATCCCTTTTTGATATCCACCATATCATCATCTGTATTTTGAACTTTCGCTGTTTCCTGAGACAAATAACATTGGAAATCTTGGAGCGCAGATTTCCATCTGGGCGTGGTATATACTTTAAGGACTCTTTCTCTCCACGATTCTGGTATTCTTTTGATATGATGTGAACATAATATGATATTTTTCTTAACAACCAATAACAATAACTCTAAACATATGGCATGTTTAAGTTCTTTGCATATATATGTAAAATCATCCAATGTTTTATTCAATACCCAATCAGACATATGAGATGTCTTCTTAGCCATAGAATAATTCAAACATTCTATCGATCTGTTAAAATGGTGGGGTCTAAATATCGTAACAGTATTTAATACTTTATTACTATGCATAAATATGGCTTTTTGTATATCTTCTTCTCCTAAAGGATTGTTCAATAATTCCGGCATGTCCAAAAATAATGCTAGTTCTTGTTTTTGCTCTTTCAATCCCAATTTAGCAAGGAAGAACGTGGCTGGAGATGCATAAATTCGTTTCAATTCAAACAAGACTCGTCTTTCAGGCGAAGTTACAGAACAGATGGATATCAATTTATCTATGATGGATTCTGATCTTATAGATTGCGTACGGCCTAATCTTTCTGGAGATAATTGTCTGGTAGAATCTTGTTGTGATTGATTTTGTTGTGTTGGTGGATAAGAATGTATGGTGTTCACAAGACTATTATAATCAACTTGGGCGCCGACGGTATGTCTTAACTTATTGACTTCAGATCTAAGCAAATCTGATTCTCCAGGCACGATTGGACTATTGTCTGGAGTTGTCGAATTTGAACTTGGCGAATTCTTTTTCATTAACTTAGGTGGCGAATTAATCCTGCGATTATTATATATGTAGTTTTCTGGTTGAATACATGGTACTTCCAAGTTTACATGCTTTATTATTGTAGCCATCAGAAAAAATGTTATATACATGTTCATATATGGCAAATAGCATTTCAAACCAGTTAACAAGAAATGCTCTCCGTCCACATATAAATTCAAATCTGGATCATGTCTAAGTATTATTGAAAGATATATTCCTAGGGATGCTAGTATCTCTGGAGATTTGGTATTTGCCGATTTGTTCATTCGCGACAAGCACTTTATGAACAATTGAAGTATTCCATTCACTTCTGATATGTTAGCCGAATTTAACATTGACTTTAACACGAATATTGTTTCCGATCGTATAGGTCTGTCAAATAGTATATTTAATTGTTTACATTGTTCTGAGTTCAAAGAATCTACCATGGCTATTTCTGAATCGATATAATTTGTTCCCATCTTATTGATTTCATTTATATCTATATCACCAGCATCCTGTTCGTTGTTTATCAGCTCTGGATCTTCATCTGATTCGATATCGTTCGAACTGTCATAATCATATTCATCCATTATTTATCTTTCGCTAGTAGTATCTTATTTATATCGTATCTGTTATTTTTATCTGCTGATCTCTTTTGTTTTAGATCACGTACGTCTTAAATAACAATTTTTACTGTTATTTATCTCCCTTATGTTTTTGTTTTTAATTTGTTTCTGGGCACCACACATCCACCCCCTTTTTTTTTTTGATCACGCACGTCCCAAATAACAATTTTTACTGTTATTTGTATTTACCCTACATTTATTTAGAGTTTGTCATTCCGATTTGGCATATTCTTTTATTACAACATCGTTATCATTTTCTACACGCATTCCGACTAATAAATCAAAACTTATCTTCAGTACGGAGTCTAATACTTCCATCTGGCTTTTGTTTCCATCTACTACGATAGGCACATGCCTATTAAATGATCTTTTCAGTGCCATCCTAGACTCATTGATATGTCTATTAAGTTCGATTTCGGAGTGTGTTTGCATTGGTTTTTCTATCTTTTCAGGTTTATTATCAACTTCTTCTGCGCCAGATTGATTCAATAACCAGATATCATTTTTGATCTCTAGAGTTTGAAAATATTCCAACGGCACTGTGTTTTCTTCTACCCGACCTCTCTCTATTTTTCGTCTGAAACATTCGTTAGCGTCTGTCTTGAGATAAATATAATGACATTCTACTCCTTCAAAGTGAGATTTGGTATCATCTAAATGCCCACAAAGTAAATCCAAGTAAATTTTCCACTCCAATGGGTCAATAAATCCTTGTTCAAATAAATTCAAAGCAAAAGAATTCACATCTGTGTAAACAGATCTTTCAATAAATACGATATCAGGATGTGTAGCATTTGTCATCCTGATATCATCATCTGTTTTAATCTTGGCATCAGCTAACAAATATTTTAATGCCTCTTTAACTATAGTCCATCTCATGGATAGTGATGCAACTTGCAGTTTAAATGCATGTTCTTTCATATTTGAATAAAACAAATCGAGAATATTACGACCGCTAGAATCAACATATTCACCAGTTAATCTATCGACTGCCTCTTCATATACCTTGTAGTTTCTACGTCTAAGTTCTTTGACCAATGTCGATTTACCAGAAGAGATATTACCCTCTACGAGAATCAATATTTTTCTTTTGTATTGTTTCTGTTTTCTATCTCCGTTGCTATTGTCTATCTGGTTATTATCTTCTTGCTTTACATTTCTCTCAGATATGACGTTAGGATATGGTTTAACTCTAGTATAGATATCTGGGGTTTCACCCCGGTCGCTAGCTTGAGCGTTTCCCATGATAATATATGGGATTCCCTTTAGATTTTTAATTTCCTACGTGATAAAATTCAAAACTTGGTTTTCAGACGTTATGGCCATAATTTTTATTGTATCCGTACTCTCTCGTCGGAAAATGATTTAAATAAAATTTTAGCACAAAAGAAAAGACCAGTCGTCTGCGAAGATGGATGCGGACCAGAGAGAATTGAGATCTTATATTGCCAAGATATTCAAAGAAAGTAGAAATGCTTGGAACAAACCTGATTCATTAGCACATTTTACCCAGTTGGAAATAGACACTTTTATTTATGTATACAACACTGAATTTGAGAATACTCTAGATATAGTAAATAAAACTGGTTTTGATTATGCGACCCGATTTTTCTATACACCTATCGGATGGAGAATTTTAATACTCAAAACTGTAACTGCCATGAAAGAAGAACTAAACGATCTCGGTCAAGATTTCATAGATCATAACATGCAAGAAATAGAAAGTGCAGCCTACAAAATGGTTGATGCCTACAGGCAAGATGAAGAATCAGACGATCTCTATAATATGCCTCAGCTTGATTGGTATAGAGAATTTCTTTACGAAAACATCGAAAGACCATACGAAGGGATGGTAAACTGAAAAGACAAAATGTTAGCCAAATCATTTATAACTCAACTAAATAAATTAAAAAACCCGAGACTGATAAATTAATGGGTAGTGTAGAGAATTTCTTTACGAAGGGATGGTAAACTAAAAAGACAAAATGTCAGCCAAATCATTTATAACTCCTTAATGGGTAGTATAGAGAATTTCTTTACGAAAACATCGAAAGACCATACGAAGGGATGGTAAACTGAAAACCTGAGGTACCATTCAAATCTCTGTGGAATCGATCGAAATAAATTAAAAAATGATATTTTAAAATTAAAATATCAAAATAAAACGCTTGCAACTTTTTGAAGTTGCCATCTTACATAGACAATTCCGATAGAATTGTCTGCTTCGATTAAAATTTAAGCAAAATGGAAGAGACTTTTCGAGATTTTGTGTATAGAATAATTTCTCCGGCAATGTCGGAAGAATACGCGAGATTGCTCGTTTCTGATATTCCACTTGACAAATACTTTCGAAGAGCATTTACTCACAAAACATTCTATATGAATCGCGCGGCTAAACAAGGAAAATTTGATTACGAAGTATTAGAAAAGATTGGCGATCGAGTTCTTGCATCATCTTTTCAAATGTGGTTATATGACATAATTGGAAATGAAGTCACGGTTCCTCAGCCTTACTCAGTCATGGAAATTAGACTTACCGGAACTGACTATCTTAGTGAATTATGTGATTTATTGGGATTTTCTAAATGGGTTAGACCGGCACAGGAGGAGGGATTATATTTGACCCCAAATATCAAAGAAGATGTATTTGAGGCATTTATTGCTGCTATCGTACTAGCTGCTGATGAATTTTTGGTAAAAGATATGGGATATGTTCTTGCCAAGCGTTGGATTTATGTTGTTTATAACACTTACACTAGAGATAAAATAGATCCAAGAAATGCATCGATGTATGTCGATGCCCGATCCCAAATAAATGAAGTCTGGAGTTTTAACGGATGGAAAACGCCATTTTACAAGACTAGCGGAGATGGAAAAGGAATAAAAGAAGCAGGATTGAGAGGAAAGGCGACTGCAGAATTGGTGGGTCCATCAACTGATAATTTTCCAGCTAGATTTAGGAACAAGAAAATAGGAGAAGGTGAAGGGCCTACTTTGGCCATAGCTAAAGAGAATGCGGCAATTGCTGCATTAAAATACTTAGACGTCAATTTTCCTGAGTTAGTACAAGGAGAAATAACATTCAACGGTCTCGAAACTGCTAGATTGGACAAAATCCTAGGGGGAAATGCTAAACTTCTGGCTGAAACGAAGAAAGTTCTGAAGGACAAAGAAGACATTTATCAAAGCATATCTATTCGCAGACTAAAACTTTTTAATATGTTTGTCGTCCAATTGAGAGTCAAAATCGAAGGCATATGGAAATCAGGAGGAAGAGCTAGATCACCTAAATCAGAGGAAGAAGCCATAGAAAAAGTAATGTCTATCTTCATAGAAAAAGCCGGCAGAGGCGAATTGGGCTAAACAAAAACTACGTTATAAATCAAAAAACAGGTTAGACTAATTAAAAAAATCCGACCAAAAACCCCGTGAATTTATCTATAAGGATAAATCCAAATCATAAAAAAGAAATATACGAAAAATGCAGTCAAACATAATACCAGAGCAAATAGAAAAGAAATGGTATGTCGTATTAGGATGGAAATTTATAGCGATTTTATTTGCCACCCAGTTTTTAGGCAAAGGTGTTTATTATGGTATTTTAACTTATGTTTTGTTGCCATTATTTAGATCTTATGGCATAGATTCATCTACTTATCAAGTTTTAGCAGCAACAGCAACTTTAAGTTGGGCGTTCAATCCAATAATAGGTTTATTATCCGACAAATTTGTTATTTTTTACTATCATAAGAAATATTGGATGTTTATATGTACAATAATAGGACTCGTCGGCAGCGGTATCGCATTTGAAATGTCTCCAGTAGCTGTAATAATAGGATTTTTTCTAATTCATTTAGAGATATCAACGAACGATCTAATGGCAGAAAGCAAATATACTGAAATAATACGAGATAATCCCAAGACAGGAACTGTAATACAGAGTTTTGTAAATGCGTTGGATCAATTAGGAGTGATGGTAGGCGTCATTATAGTTGGCAACTTAACACAGGCTGGAGAATTTACACCAATATTTATCATAATATTATTGTTATCTATACCTCCATTGGTATTTATTATATTTGAATGGTTCCCAGAAAAGAGACAACCTTATTGTTTTCAACGCGTAGAAATGGCTAACATAAATGTTAGCAAATTACAAATAATATTACCTATAACGACATCTGTAGGTGCCATATTTATAGGATTATCTATGATGTTCTTCGGTAATTTAGTAAGCATAATAATGATAACTTTATTACTTATATTATTAATAATAGGTGGCTTATTTGCTTTTCCTAAGATAGTTTCTTATACTATAATATATCGTACATTGACTTATATAGCATATCTAAATATTAATGGAGCTATGGATTATTTTTATACATCAGATATCATTTGTAATCCTAGTGGACCTAATTTCAGCTATAATTATTATATTATGTATACTGGAATAATAGCTTCATTATTTAGTTTCGTTGGAACTATAATTTATGAAATAGCCTTGAGCAAATGGAAATTTAGAACATCGCTGATGGTAACTTCGATTGCTTATAGTTTAGCAGGACTCATGGATATAATAATAGTAACTAGATTCAATTTAGTCGTAGGTATTCCGGACAAAATATTTTATATGATAGGATCGACAATGATATTTAGTCTCATAGATATGTTAGCATATATTCCTTTATTAACATTAATAAGTAAGACTTGCCCTAAAGGATCAGAAGCAACTATTTATGGCTATATAGCCGGAATATCTATTATCGCCTCAGCATTTTCGAGTGTATTTGGAACTTATATGACAGATTGGTTTGGAATAATAACTAGTGGCGAAAATTGTGATTTCAACAACTTATGGATATTAATATTAGCAACTCATATCATTTTAACTGTCGCTATATTATTACCAGCTACTTTTCTTTTGATCCCAAACATATATCCAACTGATGATATACCAATAGAAAAACACTCAGAGAAAAATGAAATGACTCCTATGATTCCAAAAGTCTGACACAATAAAAAGGAAAAATATCTTCTCGGAAATCATAAGAAAAAACTCCGAAGCAAAAATCCGGATGGATTCCAAACCAGAATCCACACAAAAAGATTCAGACTATTATGTATATGTGGAAAATCTAACAACCAATATTGTGTACAAGATGGAATTAGCATTCGGGTCCAAGACGATTAGATACAGAGGAGAAAATTATATCGTAGTTCATTGCAGTAAAGATACTGTTATTAAAATAAGCTTAGAGAATGACTATATTTTAAGGTATGAATTGTGTAATGATTATGTTAGCCTTGTAAAGTAGGAGGAAATATTATATGCATATGAGTTGTACGAAGATTATGTTAGCCTTGTAAAGTAGGAGGAAATATTATATGCATATGAATTGTGTAATAATTTCATTAAAATTGCTGAATAAAAAATATGAAGAAAAGGGAAATAACATAACACCCATGCGAGTGTTATGATGATTTTGATATCTAACTTGTTTAGTTAGGGTTGCTGTTGCGGGCGAGGTCGCGGATCTTGGCCTCCAGCTTTTTGCGACGACGATTCTCTTCGACGGGATTGTGAGTAATGCCGTGTGCTGAGATGTATCGTTGCTGAGGTTGCTGTTGTGCTGCCTGAACTTCAGTGCGATTGAAGGATGGACGATTGTCGACCTGGCGCTGCACGGTAAATTGCTGCTGTTGCTGGTTAGAAACATACTTTTGCTGAGGGGCAGAGCTGTTCTGAGGCAGAAAACGAGGAGCTGAATCGCGGCGAGTTTGCACTTGCTCTTGCATGGCACGTCTCTGAGCCGGAGGAATGGAATCTGCTGCTTCAATATGCTTCTGAACTCGACGTTTACTCACGATTTGCTTGCTAGAATCGGCATCACGAGGAACAAAAACTTGAGTCTTTCTGACGGGAGCCCTAACCTCAGGCTCAGGGGCATTCAAAATACTCTTGCCTTGGCGTCCCAAAACGCTATTGGCAACTGCCGCATTCTTCAATTGTCTCCTGTTAGCTTCGATAGATTCGAGAGTGCTGTTTCCCGTAATGTCATTGTAATTGTTAGCAGCCTGGTTGAACCTGTTGGTTGCCATTCTTTGCGCTCGTACGGTGATGTCATCAGACTTCTTCTGCTTTGCGGCTCTCATGTTTGATGATGGTAAAATCGAGTTTTTCTAACTACGACTTTCCGGGTTTGCGAATTTGTATTTGTATTTTGAGTTTCACGACGAACTCTTTTTTGTTAGAAAATTTCTTTTTCTTTTGATTTGCGATATTTTCTTTTCCGACACTTTCTTTTTGTAGTTTTCAGTGGTTTACATACAAAATAAAGTCTGATCTTTGTACTGGTAAATTTTAGCCGATTATTGTGTTGGAGCTTATTTCCACGCTTGGGATAACCCAAGAAAATAAGTTTCAATCTTTTCTTTCCGACACTTTCTTTTTGTAGTTTTCGGTAACCAACATACACTTGAAAATTAGGCTATTTTCTTATCATATGATAAGAAAATTTTGATACATTCACCATTTTTAGATCATAGAGTTGATTTGAGATTGTCTATCGGTTCTGTCTCTTTGTTTGACTTTCAATATGGTAGAAAGTCTTGCTGCTTGTTGAAACATATAATCAGATGATTTAGGTCTTGTGGGATCTTGATTTCCCCACTTAGGAACTGGCTTTCTTTGTGTGCTTGGTAAATATCTAGCTTTTCCAGCACCAGATCTAGTTTCAGATACAGGCACCTCAGCTTTTGCCTCAACCTTAGATTTTCCTCCAGACTTCGTTCTCATAACGTTATTAACAAGAATTTCACTTCCAGACATAGGATTATAATTGCTTGGAAAGAATCTTTTAGGTTTGTTATCTTCTGGCTTATTGTCGGTTAATTGGTTTTCAGAAGTAACAGATACCATCGGTTGATTGTCTTGAATTAATTCTTCGTCAGATCCATCATCAATATCCTCGCCGGATTCCACTTCGTCCGCAATCTCATCGTCTTCATCTGCCGCGTTAACATAATATTTGTTTGCAGCTTGGGTGTCGTTGAAATTCTGCGTTTTGTATCCTTGAAATTTAGTTACTGGAATTCTATTGGCATAATCTTTGTAGTTGACTCGTGGTCCCCCTTGAAATGATTTCATCTTATTAACTTTTCTGTCTTCTTCTATTTTCTCTCTGGTAACGGTTCTTTGGCCTCTTTTGATCAGAACTTCAGCTGTTTGAGGATTCTTATTTATTTGCTGACGAGCGTGATCTCTATGTTTTTGCAGCATTTCTTCCTTCAAAATTGCTTGTCTAGCTTCTTCTGCTTGCCTTATGATTTCTTCTTGACGAGCTATTTCTTCCATTCTGGCTATTTTATCTTGTTCTCTTTGTTGCTGTCTTATTACTCTATTTTGCTCTTGTATTATTCTATCATGTTCGTTGGCTATTCTATCTTGCTCCATAGCTTCTTGTCTAGCTATTTCTTCGTTGGCTGCCATTTGGCGATTTATGCGTCCTGTTTTTCTTGCCTCTTCGATCATAGCTAATTCATCTTCAGTAAGTCCAATGATTTCCCCGTTTCTCTTGTAGATACCGTCTTGTAGTTTCTCTTTTAATGTTTGCGGTTGTTGTATTGGTTGTTCTTGGCGAGGTGGAGAATATCTATCGCTCTGCCGAGGCTGATCATTTACGGATTGGGGTTGCACATATTGAAATTTTGGACCTTTACTTTTCGTGTTTCCGCTAGTGGAACATCTATAAACATCTTCTTCATTGTCTTGCTTCGGCCCATACTTTTTCTTTACTGGCGGTTGTACCGGAGGAGGTTGAATAGGCGGTTGAACTGGAGGACACTCTTGACTTGGAGGACAAGGAGGTTGGATAGGCAGCTGATTGTTAGGATTTGGATTATTTTGGAATCTATAGGCGAACTTTTCATATTGAGGATCGGTATTGAAAACTTTTCCATAATTTTGAGCCTTTACTTCCATAGTAGATGGAACTGTTGGCGGATAGGGACGTCTTGGATTCTTCTTTTTGGGATTTCTAACGTGTGGACCTCTCACTTCAACGTCTTCATCATCCTCGTTTTGATATTCTCCTTCATCATCTTCTGAATCATTGCCGTTACCTGCTCTAACTTTGAATCGTTGAAAACTACCAAATCCAACCACTTCATCTCTAGAATCTTGTTCTTCATCGGATTGAACATCGCTATTCTCCTCATCCGAACTTCTATAATCGGGATGACGAATGAGTTCTCCACGCGCTTCTTCCTTCAATCTATCCAACATACGTTTGTTAGAATAATAAAATAGAATAATCAAAACCAACGCTACTATAAGAAACAATAATGCATGCTTGGACTTCATGATTAACATTATTATGAAAATGATGACTATAAGTCTAGTTAAAGCATTCATCTTTTCTGCTAAAGTCATATCTTCCCTAGGGACAAATACCCAATTGCTCAGAAGACATGACGGATTCTCTACCCAAAAGGTTTTCTTCGGATCTTTTCTTTTCCTCGTAAAGTCCTGAGAGTCCATAAGTTTTCGTATCTATCTGATTTTCCTGATCTATCTAGTATTTTACGATTACGTCTTTTTATCTAAAAATTTGTATCTTGTTTTGATATGTGAAACTTTTATTGTTTCGGATTTTATTTTGTTGTTCGGCGGAATATTTTATTTCGGAAATAGATTGTTGCCTTAAATATCTTTTGATTTCAACGAACCAACCAGTAGTAAATATTTCATCTAATACCAGAATCTAATTCCAATTTTAAACATTACCTTTATCGCCACCACCCTGTATTTTTGATTTTATTTTGGTGTTCGGCGGAATATTTTATTTCGGAAATAGATTGCCGCCTTAAATATCTTTTGATTTTTAGCTAAGAGAGTTGGTAGTAAATATCAGTGAATAGTTCGGTATCCGCTCTAGATATTATTCGGCGGAATATTTTATTTCGGAGATAGATTGTTGCCTTAAATATCTTTTGATTTTTAGCTAAGAGAGTTGGTAGTAAATATCAGTGAATAATTCGGTATCCACTCTAAATATATGTCAAGATAATAAAACAAGTTATAAAAGAAATACCGATCCAGATTTTCTGCCTGCCGGATTAAAATGCAGTTTCAAATACAAGAATACGCTAAGAGAAGCGACAAAGATACATTAAATGGAGAAACATCAAAGAAGGAGTCGGCAACTAAAGAACTCGATAGTCTGGATCTTTATGTATCATTGAAAAGTGGTTTAGATGATCCCTTTACTATATTTATTAGAGTACAAGATATTGTAAATAAATCTCCTAATTTGTATTTTTATGCCTACAGTATCGGCACGAAGAAACTTATGATTTGGGGGATTTACGACTCAGTAAATAATCACTTTTTAATAGATCATTCTTGTAGATACAATCCGACTGATTTAAAGACAATTCTCGATATCTGGAAATCTCACCAATACGATTTTTATTATACCACTGTGAGAAACAGATCCGCATCTAGAATATATCAGAATTTTGTATTTGAAGACAGAAACAAGGAGCTTAGATTAATGGCTACGCTTAGAAATTATTTTATGGCTAAATTGATAAGGAGTGGCGTATTAAGCCCTACAGCTTTAGATATTAATACTGGGAGTTCTAATGGCGATCCAGTAAAAATCAAAGAATTAATAAATATGGAAGCTATAGATTATGACTCATATTACTACAATATGATGAGAGAAATATCTAGAAAAGGCTTGGAAGCCTTATGTAATGAATACAGCAATGAGATTACATCTAAATACAAAGATATGATGAATTTGATTTACAATAACATGGAATTCAGTAAAGATGTCGACACTGTTAAAGATATATTAGCCGATTGCAAGCTAAACAAATTCGACAAAATAAACTCTGCTAAGAATAACACAACAACCGATTATGTACTAAACATTATCAAGTATTCTCTGACTAACATATACATTATTGTGTTCTTGGAAATGGAAGATTATAGAATAGCCAAATATATAGATTATATTTCTAATAAGGATAATGGAGGTCAGAATGCTAATAGCGATACGGAAAATATAGATAAAATAAAGAAGCTTAGATCCTATATTGTTGGTAAATTTTTATATGAGTGGATTTTGGAGTTGGCAAGAATTCTTAGAGTTGATGACAACAAATCTTTCATGAAAGAATATGTCAAAATTATAACTAATCATACTGAGAAAAGTATAAACGAAATTGGTGAAGTTATAGGAGCTAAAAGGACACTTGCTAGTTCGCCAGAATTAGAAAAGATGAGTGTATTTTTCGAAGATTTCATAAGCAAATCCGAATACAGTAAAATTAGTATCGTCAATAATATAGAAATGTGTCCTAAGTCTGATGTATGCGAATTTGGAAACGAAGAAGCCTGCGGTCTCTATAATTTCGGCTCACAAGGAATGAATTCTAAGCATGATTTGTTGTAATTCGCTATATTTACTTCACATAAAAAAATATTTTAACACTTACATAAGTGTTAAATCGTTTGATGTTGGATTATTGTGGAGGAACGCCAAATGGATTGGCATTTTGAACTTGTTGTATATACATTGCGTATTTAGGTTAGGTTTGATCTGGTTCTTTATTTGGATTACTAACATTAAACAACTTGACAAGAATTCTCTTGACTACAAGTCTAGATCTATCGTTTAAGGCATAAATAGGTACATTTGACGGGGGAGCCCCTCTTAGATCAAATCCAGTCACACTACTTATTTGTTTGGTTTGATCTTCAACAAGATCATTTAATAGATATTCTAGCATCGCGTGATTTCCTGTTAGCAATTGCGCAAGAATATATTGAACGGATTTTAGAGGAGCAAAAATAAGATAATCACTATTGTTCAATAGTTCCACATACGGACGTAGAAAATCTATGATTTGACTACGTCTCTCCTCTATTGTCAACCCTACTTGAGTAACAGCACTGTACGGTTTATCTGTTTTCTGTTCTGAAAAATTAATTGATCCAGTATCGTGCCCATGTCCCATTAAAGCAGCACGAAGCAAAAACATCACAGGCGTATTTGTTTGAGCGGCGGTCTGGGTTCCTTTCAAATAATTATCTAGGGAGATTTTTGTTCTTCCACCTACTCGATCCAATAATGGTATAATAGGTGTTAGTCCAGTATGAGCGATTCGAGCCGCTCGCATACCTCTAGCCGGTGTAATCTCATAGGGTACGTCAGTGAGCAATTTCATTATTTCTTGAGATCCATTATCGTTATATCTAACAATCTTGATTGTATCTAGTAAGCAGGCCAGTTGAAGCAATTGTAATGTAGTGAGACCTCTAGTGATCATGGCGATACGTTCGCTAAGTCCAACTCCAACCAAACGTCTATAATACTCTAACCAAGTTATATTACCCCATCCGGAAGTGAGTCTTCCATTTTCTTTGTATTCGCCATAATCTTTTCTTACCTTCTCTCTCCAAAATTGCTCAACTCTATCGAAGTTTTCGTTATTTGGACCGTAAGAGCAGAACGTACGGTTGAATGTCTGTGACGTTCTGCATGTCCTGTTGATAGTTTCTAGATCCATATTTATTCCTATCAATCTCAGGGCGTCATACGGTACGCCTCTAAATGTATCTATGGCCATTCCCGACTTAGAAAACATAGGTTTATTAGGATCTCCAAAATCTCCCACCATAGGTCCCGATCTTGCGGTTACAGCTGATAAACTTGGTGTTATGGATGTTGGAGACAAATCCATTCCTGTTGTAGTTTGAACAGCCTTAATAGGACTTCTAGTTAAATATAAGTCTTTATTTTCTCGTAATACACTTCTCGTATAGGCTATTATTTGAGATATCGTCATATAACCTTTTGCACTAGCCATTGATGGATCATAAGTATCACCGACTATACCATAATATTCATTCATATACTGTCTAATGATATCTACTATGGCTGTCTTATCTAACAAATATGACTCTACATGTAACAATAAATTAAGATCGCAAAATACTAAACCATTTAATTTACCATTAATATCCTTAACTGCATCTAGAAAGACAGGCAGATTGCCATCCATAACTCTATATTCCTGTGTATTGGGATTTTTAGCTTGTAATATTCTATAGTAATTTTCTTTTATGGCTGTCAAGTCGAAATGGACAGGTACGCTAATGAGAAATGATGGTGTTCCTTCCAAATGACAATCATGTTGAATAGCAGCTTCTAATGCTTTACTCTCAGCGAAGATACTATTTTTGGGATCATTAATAAGTCTTTCTACCTGCATTTCTCTAGCATTAGCGCCCATATTTTGAGGTCTCTTTACTATAACTTGTTCCTTTACGAAGAAAACATTAAGATAAATTTCAAGAGAATCATCAAATTCAATGTTGTCTTTACTCGCAGCTAAAAACTTTTGCATACTAGGATGGAACATAGACATAATGGCTTCGGTAATACTATTGAAGTAGATTTGTAGAGATGGATCTGATGAGCCAGATTTTACTGTTAAACCTACTATGTATGTTTTTCCCTCTGGCAAAAAGACATCTTGCTTTTCGAGTGTCTCCATTTCTCTTGTCGTGATTCGATCTTTCGCTGAACTTTTACGATATGGGTTTTTATGACATTTGATTTTTTTTTAGCCTAATTAAGAATTGAAACATATAATAAAATAAGTAAAAATATAAAGTAAAAATAACTGATTCAAACGGAAATGGCCAGCTTCTTTGACTTTAGTATAGATACGCCTAAAGAATCGGTATTGCAATCCCAAAAGGAACCTGATCCTCATGTTATAATCATAGATAGAAATATGGAAGAGAAAGGGATGAGAGTGACCAATTTTGATAGATGGCTCATTGCTATAATAATAGCCATAATTTTCTTTATATTAGCCTTGCCTTTTGTTTTTGGATTGACAAATAAGGTAACAAAGGTTATAGGAGTAAATACTGTAACAAGTAATGGAGGTCCATCGTTAGTGGGAGTCATTTTGCACGCCGTAATCTTCTTGATTCTTATTAGGTTGCTGATGCACTAACCGGAATAGATAAAATAACATGAATTGAACTGATCATTATTGAATTTAACATTTACTAAATGTTAAATCGACTGGTTTTGAGTTTGTGATTATTGTGGTTGTCCACCAAATGGATTTTCTAGCGGTTGTCCACCAAATGGATTTTCTAGCGGTTGTCC
>Ga0182030_10010538_pt1 | contig 18756 bp, 11 predicted proteins | sample 812S3MmetaG_FD_121299 | JGI IMG/M metagenome (GOLD analysis project Ga0182030, IMG submission 121299) | Permafrost microbial communities from Stordalen Mire, Sweden - 812S3M metaG (Illumina Assembly) | ecosystem: Environmental > Terrestrial > Soil > Wetlands > Permafrost | place: Sweden...
CCACCCGCTTCATCGCCGCCAGCCTCCTCGACGCCGTCGCCATCTCCGTCGGCGTCGAAAACACCCCAGGCGGCCTCCACCTCGCCGCCTAACCCCACCCATTTATCCGGGGGAAGTAGCTAGCTTCCGCGGGAGATTGCGAGCTTTCACCGTTCGCCGCCTGGGACCCATCGGACGGCCGGACTACATCACGGAAGCCACTCCTCCGGTGGCGCTCCCGGTGTCCACGCGTCGGTGATGCTGCCGCCCCGCTGGCGCAGCGCGTGGGCGTAGTGGTCGAGCTCGTGCTGGAAGGCGAGCTCTTCGCGGGGGTCCTGACCCGCGTCGTCGATCTGCGCTCTCCACACGGCCAGGGCGTACAACGTCTCGGCTTGTGAGTCGTCGGTCCACCAGCCGTCTTTGACGTCTTGGAGCTGGCGGGGGTAGCGGCCGTGCAGCGCGACGACCTGACCCCACATCTCCTGGCGCCATGCCGGGTCGCCGCCGTATGGTTCGAGCCACCGTGGTCGACCTCCCGCCTCGCCGACCACACGCGGGGCTCGCCTGCGTGCTTTGACGTTCCCGGTCTCGGCGGCGACCGCGACGCCGTCGCGCACGATCTGGCGGGCAATGGTGGCGAGCGGTTCTCCAGCAGCGGCCGCAAGGTCATCCAGTCGCGTCGCGACGGGGTCGGGGAGCACGATCTGCAGCTTGCGGCTCATCGTGAGAGCCCTCGTGAGTGGTCGCGCTCGGGTTTGGGGGTGAGGGGCCGGGCGAGGTCCGGCAGGATGCGCCGGTCCCGGTAAAGGGTGTTCTCATAGCCGAGGCCCCACGCGGAGTCGGGCTGCTCTCGATGAGCGAGGGACGGTGTTTGGGCGCGGCTGGTTCGCATCTTCTCCGAGAGCTTGTCGACGAGCCTCTCGTCCTGTCCGGCTAGGTCGAGCTCGTCGCGGTTGAGATACCACTCGGTGCCGTGGCGGGCGCGGCTGGCCTCCACATACGAGGTTTCCCTGGAGGTCTGCCAGCCGCCGGTGACGACCACGGTCCGGTCGAGCGTGGCTCCCTGCTGGCCGTGGATGTGCTGGGCGTAGCCCAGGCGCAGGGACTCGAGCTCCTCGCGGCGGATGGTGACCTGGCGCTCTGAGATGTCAAGCGCGACCGTGACGCCCCGGTCATGGTCGACGCCGATCACTTCCCCGCGGGAGCCGTTCTCCACCCGTGGCTGTCCCGGCTCGCGGTGCTGCGCGGTGAACACGATGCGGTCGCCCTCGCGCACCCCGTAATGCTTGTGCAGCAGCTGCACCTCACGGTCTCCGAGTTCGCCGCGCTCTGCGCGCAGGTGTTGGGCGCGGGCGTTGAGCCGGTCGACCTCGACGTTCGAGGCGTCGGTGATCAGCGCGACCTCGCGGATCTCGCGGGTCTTGGTCAGCTCGGCCCAGCGTTTGACCGCTGCCTCTCCCGCCTGTTCGCGCGTGTCGGACAGGAAGAGCTGGCTGCGGGACTTGTAGTGCGCCATCGCCCGCTCCGGTTCCCCATTGCGCAGCGCCGCCCACGCCTTGCGCTCCTCCGGATCGCTGGTGCGACGGACCTCCGATAGCTCCGCGGTGGGCACGCGATGAGCGATGCGATCGAACATGCCGCCCGGCCCAATCGACGGAAGCTGCTTGCCGTCACCGACGGCGACCAGCTTCGCCCCTGAGCGGTCGACCAGCTCGGTCAGGGCGTCCATCCGCTTGTGGTCGACCATCCCCGCCTCATCCAAGATCACCGTGGTCTCGGGCCCGACCTGCAGCCTGCCGTTGTTCGCACGGACGACCAGACCGTCGATCGTCAGCGTGTGCCCCTCCAGTGCGGGGCTGGCGATCCCGAGCCGCTCGGCCGTGGACCCGGACACTGCGACGCCGAACACCTCGCGGCCCGCGATCTGCTCCGCGCGCGCTGCCGCGTCGATCACGACACCCTTCCCCGTCCCTGCAGGGCCGACGAGCACCGCGATGCGCTCCGGGCCCGTCACAGCGCGCAGCGCCTGGTCCTGCTCCACAGATAGGGGTGCGCCTATGCACTCCGCGACCTCCCTGCTCGCGTTCTCTCTGGCCCGGTCGCGGACGTCACGGCCAGCCGGCTCGGCGAGCTCGCCGGCGCGGCGCTCGATCGCCTGCTCCTGGGCCCGAACGGCGAGCGTCGTCATCCCCCCACCCTCCAAGGTGAGGATGCGACGCTCGCCAACCATCGCGCAGGTCAACCCGATCGCCTCCTCGGGACTAAGCTCGCCCGCTGACTGCTCCAGAGCGACCGCGCGCAGCAGCCCCGCGTCGAAGACGGCCGTTCGCTCGGTCAGGGTGGCTTCGATGCGCTCCTCGATCGACCGCTCCTGGACCTCGGGGTGTGGGGCACCGACCAGATGCACCGCCTCATTCGCACCGAAGCCGTGACGCTGTCCTGTCCGCTCCCACACGCGCTGCAGGTCGCCGCGGGTCGTCAGGTCCTTGGCGCGGCGGTTCTCGAGCGCGATGTCGCGGATCTCGCCGCGTTCGGGCGCGCGGCCGTGCTTGGCGCGAAAGCGCTCAGCTGCGTGCGCGATCTCTCGGTGGCGCTTTGAGAACGCGTTGCGGAGTTCGGCCGGCACCCCCGCGATCTCGAAGTACTTGCCGTCCTTGCCCGTCCCCTGATCGATCGGATAGCCCTGCTCCGAGAGCTCTTGCGCGAGCGCTGAGCGGTAGAACGCTCCCACCTCCCTCAGACTCCGGAACACCGGACGGGAGGCGACCGCCACGATGCGGTCGTCCTCGCGGACCGCGCCGCTGATCACGACGTGCGTGTGCAGCTGCGGGTCCGGCGCCTCAGCGCCGCTCACTCCCCTGGCCGTCGTATGGCGGTAGGCGGTCGCGATCACGTCCTTGGCCTGCTCTTCCACCACCTGTCCGCTGTAGCGGCGGCGAACGACCGGCACGCGCTCCTTGAGGTAGCTCATCGACCGCTCGACCGCCTTGGCGTGCGCCTCCTCGATCTGCTCGCGCTGCCACGGGTCCCCCAGCGCCCACACCACCGACACGGACTTCGGGGCACTGAACGTCACGTCGATCCCGCCACCCCGCGACCCGTCGGCGCCCGCCGGACGCAGCCACCCGCCCGTCCCGGGATGCCGGCCCTCCATCAACGCGATGAACTGAGCGCCGTCCACCGGCGCCTCCGGGTCGATGCCGAGTCTCGCGAGCGTCTCGCGATCACACAGCCAACGTCCGGGGGCCTCAGTCAGCTCTCCGTCGGGCGTCAGGTAGTAGTCGCCCTGCTCGGGCGCGATCGTCTTGCCCTCCAGATAGCGCGCGTAGCCACCACCCCGCCCGGCACCGATGCTCGAAGCGCTCATCACAGTCTGTATAGACCGCGAGCGCGCCAGAACGGCCGCGGCAATCAGACACAGCTGACACGGCCGTGCATCAGGTGTGAGCTGGAGTTGTAGCCAGCGGAGCGTAGCGACGCGTTGTAGGCTAGGCCGCGCAGGAGGTGGCGAAGCCTAGGTGCGGGTGCCTGCGTTTCGCAGCGATGAGCCGGAGGACTGTGAGCGAGGTGCTGCCCGGACGACCGGGGGTCGGGCGCGAGGCGCACGTGCTCGCATGCGGTTTCGAGTCATCCCACACCCGCAAGCCGAGCGACCCATGCCTCGCTCGCCCCCCAGGCGGCGTGCTCGCGGCGCTTACTGCAGAAGAGCGAGGAACCGCACGATGTCGTGGAACTTCTGGGCGGGAAGGTCCCTGAACGACGGCGTCGGTTCACGCGGGTCCACGAACGCGCGAGCTATCTGTCGTTCGGTGAGCGTTGATCCGATGTGCGTGAGGTCCGAGCCCGGACCGAGGTTCCCGCTCTCGCCGATCCGATGTCACGCGAGACATCCCGACTGGACGATCGCAACCTTTCCCGCTTCGAATTCGCGCTCCTCGCGTCCGCCGGCGTGCTTCACGGCCGCCGGGGTCGGCAGTTCGACGCCCGTGGGCTCGCCTTCTGGTCCACCCAGAAAGAAGAGCAACACGCGGGCGCCGCGACGGCACCGACGGGGCTTCGCTAGACGGCAGCCCGGCACGGTCACGAGCCGCACCGGAGACGACACGAGCCAAACGCCACCCACTTCTTCCAGCTGGAGTTTGAACGGTCCCCCGGCGTGGATGACGGCCTTGGTGATCCCGACTTTTCGGTGACCGTGACGAACGTGAAGCGCAACGTCAGCGTCGCGTGCCGCCCAACGACTTGCAAGTGCTGAACGGCGGGGGTCAAGGACAGGCAGGCGTCCCCGCGCGGTTCGTTCGGTGCGACGGCGGCGAAATCCCGGCTCGCCGCCGATGTACAGCCGACACTCGGCGCGGCTTCGGCAGCGACCCGCGGCACCAGGTCGCCGCACAATGCGCCGGCGTCATGGCGTAGCGCGTCCTGGAAAGGCGCGGCCGCAGCACGAGCAATGACAGCTTCCGGACCGGCTACGGAAAGCTCGTGTGCCACTGCGCGGCTGTGAAGCAGCGAGAGCAGGCGTCCCTCGGTCACAGACGGAAACTGGGTCTTTCCAAGGGCGCTGAGTAATCGCCGCCGGGCCGACGCGAAAAAAGCCCGCGTCGCTGTGCAAGAACCAGTGCTTTCCCTTGAAGGACTCTCTGATGAGCTCATGCACGGCTATCGCTCCGGCACGGCGGGCTGCGGCACATCGGTGCACGCGGCGAATCAAACCGTTACGCTTGGCCGGACGGCGGGAGCACTGCCCATCGCCCTCGTGAGCCACGACTCGCGAGCACTCTCTTAGCGCCCTGAGGCGACTTAGTGTCCACGCCCAGGCTGCGAGGACCGTCCTCGCCACGCTGCCGCGGGCCGCGGGTTAGCATCGCTCTTCCCACCCGGCGCTCGTTACACCACTTCTACCGACACGACCGATCACGACCGCGCTTAGAGCGAGCATGTGCGTTGCCACCTCGTGCTCGTGACGATGGCAGTGAATACGCAGGCAGCGTGTCGAACCTGTCTAGGTCGCGCCGGTACGCGGCGCGCGTGCGAAGTACGACACATCGAGATCAGCGAGTGGCGGCGCTCCCACGAGCGCTCGCAGCCAGGTGTACGCGATGTTACGTGGGAGATAGGAACGGAGTAGCGGGTCCGCTTGCTGCGACTGCGGCCCGACGGTGTGAGCCACCTCGCGTTCGGCACTCCGGAGGAGAGCCCGCACCGAATGCTCAACCTCAAGGCGGTCCGCGTTTGAATCAATCACTTGCGAGTGTTGCTCTTGCAGTCGCCCGGCTATTGAGCCGAGTGTGGGTTCGCGTGCTACCAGCTCGGCAAACGCTTCGCGCAGCGGTGTCCAGCCAAGTTTCGCTTCTTGGTCGAACAGCTCGGCGCATGCTGGTGCGACCGGTCGGACGGGCAAGTTGCTGATGGCGGCGTCGATGAGGCGGATCGCACGGTCGCCCTCGTAGCATGGGGGCGTCGCCGCCAGGCGGTCGCGCGCCTCTCCGGCTGCGCCCGGGTCGCGTCGTACCTCCGCAGCGATCGTCGCGACGAGCAGCTCATCGCTCTCCTCGCGTCGCGCTTGAGCGAGGGCTACGTCTTTGACACGCAACCAGCTTGGCTCCGATCCCAGCTTGTAGCCGACGAAAGCAAGCCTCAGATCCGCAAGTCGGCGCCTCAGAGACGCGCCACTCATGATCGACAGTGTCTACGGCGAATAATAATCCACCCCAGCCCATTTGATCTGGATGTTGTAGACACCGTACCGCACGGAGCCTGCAATGTTGATGCGGACAATTGGCTCGGGCGTGAACAAAGACTCGCTTCCAGCTAGGAGGAGGGCACCACCGACTTTGGTAACGCTGTGATGGGTGATGTGTTCCAGCAGGCGATACGCCCACGTGGGCACACCCGCCAGAGACAGTTCAACTGAGTTTGGCTCGGAGCCCGTCGCCACCATGGCGCCGCCAAGCTGGATGGCCGACTCGCTCGGAATCGGGAAGGTCCGATCAAACGCCGCATAAGCGATAGGTTGCCCTGGGCTGCTGACTTCCTCATTTGCTTCTTGTTCCACGAAGTGCGCTTCTTCTGCGCCACCTTCGGCCGGTGCGGGCGGGGGTTCCACTGGCCACGGGCCACATGCGGACGATGGACATTGCGTTCTTGCTGCTTCTTCTTCAGATTGCTTTCGTGCCGCTTCGTCAAGTTCGCTTTCGTGTTGCGCAGCGAGACCTTTAAGCTGACCGGCTACGGTCTGGACGTATGCCGCTTGCACGACACCCGCCGCAGTTGTCCCGTCTGAGAACGCTCCGGGCGACGCTGTCGATTGCGTCTGCAGCACTCGCCCGATGAGCGGAACGTACGCGGCGCCACCGGGGTTCGCCGCTCCGTCTGGTGCTGCGGTGGTTGCGAGGCCATCCCCGCCGAGCCACGAGTACTTCGGAGGCGAGGTTCCGGACTGCGGGACGCCGAACTCAGTGCTGTTGTACGTCGTCAGAAGTTTCGTTTCGCTTTCGCTCAGGCTGGCGGTGGCAACCACGTCACCCTGCAGGTCGTGCAGCTCCAACGTGGTGGCGCCAGCGCTGCTCTGAACTGCGGTCATCGCCCCGTCGATGCCGGCGATGTTCCGTGTCCAGACAGAGCTCCCTTCGCTGGTCCAGCTCGCCGCTTCGCCGGGCCCATCGTAGTTGAATACGCTTGTTTTGGACCCCGAGGTCGATTCTTCCGTCCGCCCAACGGGATCGTAGTGATATGTGGTCGCCACGCCGTTTTCCGTTTGGCTTTCGAGCTGCCCGTCCACGTAGTATTTGCTCGTGAGCGCGTATTTACCGGCGTCAGCCGCGGGCAGCGTTGTCACGTTGCCGAATTCTTCGTAGACCATGCCGGGGTCGGCGAGGCGGTTCGCGGCATCGTACGTGTGCGTCTGGGTCGTCCCGCCTTCCGTTGCGCATTTTCCTTCGCTTCCTGGTTCGCGCGTTGTTAGGCTCGTGCGGTTCGCTTCTTCGTCGTAACTGTAGAGCCGCGTCACACAGTTTTTGCCGCCCGGTTCTTCCTGGGTCTGGGTGAGGCGGCCCACGTTATCGTACGTGTAGTGCTCCGTGGCGAGCGAGCTGGCTTGCATCAACGCTTCGCCGTGGATTGATGGAGTCACGCTGTCGGTGAACCAGTCGCATTTTTCGGCGCAATGGGTCGTCTTGACGTATTCGACCGACGTCGGCTGACCGACGGGGTTTATGGAGTACGTCGCGGTCATGCCGTTCGGGTATGTCTCGCGTTCGATCGAACCTTCGGCGTTGTAGCTCGCACTGAAGGTGCCCGCAGCGGAGTCGAGCAGTTTCGTGAGGAAACCTGTTGTCGGGTCATAAGCGTATGTCTGCGTACCCTTGGCGTCGCTGACTTCTTCGAGGCGGCCATCAAGGTCGTAGGCGTATTTGGCGGTATTGCCTGCGGCGTCGGCGTAGCCGGTGAGCTGGCCGATGGCATTGTCGACGCTGGTGATGGTCCTTGTTTTGCCTTCTGTCGTTGTGCTTTGCTTTTCCAATGCACCCGTTTGTGCGTTGTATTCGTTGGTGACCTTTGGCAGGGCCTTGTCGATGGCTGCGGTGATTTCGCTCGTCAAGGCGCGGCCTGCAGCGTCGTAGGTCTCGGACTTCGTTCGCGCGGTCGACCCGAACGTTTCCGTGGTCGTTTCGCTCTCATCCCACATGTTGTAGGTCACGGTGGTCACGGGTAGCGGAGGAAGCCCTTTGGTTTCCGGTTGTTGCGCCGGCAATGTCTCGCACAGAAGGCTCGCCCACTCAGCGTGACCCCCGCAGCCCGGATATTGCGCGTTGGCTTCGGCGGTGTAGTAGGCCTTCTTTGTCGTGTGGGCTGCCGGACTGTTGGGGAGCCATTCCTCGAGGCGCGGGGTTTCTGAGCCGTCGATGACGTCGAGATGCCCGGACGCGGTGAGAGCGATGCCTTCTGGCTCGCTGAATTGCCCGGCGCCAGTGCCGGTTTCGCCAAACTCCTCTTGGAATTCGGAGGTGCTGGTTGAGAACGCTTGCACGCGGGCGTTGTTGGTGTCGGACACGTACACGATGCCGGGGTTCGCGCTCACCGCGATGCCCACGGGCCGCTGGAACTGTCCGTGGCCGGTGCCTTTGCTGCCGAACTGGGATTGGTATTCGCCTTTTTCGGTGAACTTCTGGACGCGGTCGTTGCCCGGGTCTGTGACGTAGAAGCTCGTCCCCGAAAACGCAAGGAAGCCTGGTCGTTCCGCGAACTGGCCGTTTCCTGAGCCGGCGATGCCGGCCTGGCAGCCGCTGGTGCACGTCTGGAATTTCGCTTCGCCGTTGCTGACGCCGAACCCGATGGTCTCTATGAATTTGCCCGCTGGCGTATACTCGGAGATGCGCTGGTTGCCATCGTCGCTGATCCAGAGGTCACCGTTTGTGGGGTTTGCGGTGATGCCGAATGGGTGCGTGAACTGTTCGGCGCCTGTGCCTTTGGTGCCGAATGTGGCGGAGTATTCGCCGGCTTCGGTGAACTCCTGGATGCGGCTGTTGGAGTATTCGGCTACGTACATGTTGCCGCCGTAGAACGCGATTCCGGTCGGGCCGGCGAACTGCCCGTTCCCGGAGCCGCTGAAGCCTCCCAAGCATGATGCTGTGCACGTTTCGAATTTGTGTTCGCCGCTTTTGACGCCCCAGCCGATGGTTTTGATGAATGTGCCGGATGCGGAGAACTCGTCGACGCGGTTATTGCCGTAGTCGGGGAGCCACAGGTTTCCGTGGGTGTCGATTGCCACATCGGGCGGTGTGTGGAATTGTCCCGCGCCGGCGCCACGGGACCCGAACTCTGAGTGGTAGACGGCTGGGACGTTCGTCGCGGCCGCCATCGGCGTGATCTTTTCGGTCACGTTGCCGGTGAGTTCATCGTACACGGTTGTTGTTGTGAGGTTCAGGCCGGCGGGTTCGAGTGTCACGGACGTTGGTTTCCGCAGCGTCCAGCCGAGGCCACTCTGCCCTCCGTAGGAGGTGATGGTTGTGCGGACGTCGGATTCTTTGCCTTCGTATTCGGCGCCGTCGGTGGTCTTGGTGACGAGTCCGTAGTGGCGCCCTTCCGGCGCGTTTTCGTCGTAGAAGTACTTGACGTGGTTTCGCGCGGCGACTTCGCGCCCGTTTTCGGCGATCTTGACTTTATGTTGGGGGCCGCGGGTTTCGAGCAGCTCGGTGCCTGGTTCTGGCGCAGCGCGGTGTTTGGCTTTGGCTTCTTCTTCTTCTTTGGTTTCTTCTTCTTTGGTTTCCCCGTTGTAATGACTCTGTGTGTCGAGAAGTTTTGCCGTTTCGCTTGATTTGCTTCCTTCTTTGAGAGCTGCGGCACGGTTGGTGGCACTTAGGGTGCGTACGACGTCGTCGGCTTTGTTGAATTCGCTTGTTGCGATTCCGCCGCTGGGGAGGGATGTGTTGACCATTCGTCCTTCGGCGTCGAAGTAGCTCGTCGTCGCTCGCGTGTAGTCAGCGGCGGGCCACGCCATCGGTTCGTCGGGAGGGAACAGCGCCGTTCCTTCGACTGGGTCGTCTTTCTGGCCCCACGCTTCTGCTTCTTTGGAGCCCAGAGCTACGGGCGCCCCAGTGCCAGTGACGGGGACGTGATACTCAAGCGTCCAGGTCGAGTTGGCGGTCGTCGCCGGACGTGCGGCTGCCGGCTCCTTGTTGAGTTCGCTGGCGCCTTCGATGATGTGCTGGCCTACGCAGCGGCCTTTTGTGCCGAGGCACACCGCGGTCGTGCCGGTCGCGTTGGACGCCTTGACTTCGACCGTGAGGTAGCGTCCCCGGTCGGCGGCGAGCGGCGTGTAGGTGGAGCTGATCGCGCCGGGGATGGGGTTGCACGCAACGGGTTCTTCGTGTCCTTCGTATGCACAGGACTGCCATTGGTAGCTGAAGGTCTGCGCCGAGTGGTTCCATTCGGGGTTGTGGGCGGTCAGGAGGGCCCCCACCTGGTAGGTGCCGGTGATCGAGGGAAGGGCCGCGCTTTCGGGGGCAGCGCCGCTCCAGAGCGAGGCGGTGGGGCTCACGCGGGTCACGGACGCCGCTCGGCCCATGCCGGCGTCGCCTTCGCTCGTGCCGTAGCTGATGAGCCACGGTTGCTGCCCGGGAGGGCTGACCGCGGTGACGTGGCCTTCTTCGTCGTAGCCGTATGTGGTCTTGAGGTTCGGTGTGATGCGGGGGTCCCACTCGGCTCGAAGGCGCCCTTGTTTGTCGAAGGCATATTCCGCGACCGCGGTTTCGCTCATCGCTTTCGTTGCTGGATTCCACGCGTTGAGATAGACGCGTGTTAGGCGGCCCTTGTATTCGCCCCATTCGGCTGAGCTTTCGCCGGTGGCAGTGGTTTTTTCGGCGTACTTGAATGTCAGTGCCCTGCAACCTCGCGCGAGCGGCGAACACGAGCTGACGCCAGCCGGGATCGGCGCGAGTGCCTGAGTTGGCTGCAAGGCCGCTTTGCCTTCCTGTTCGACGGTTGTGTAGGCGTATGTCGTCGTGCTCGCGGCGAGGGGCCCGCCCGCTTCGATGGGAACCCAAGCGGTGCGCGCCCACTCGTCAAGCTGGTTTGCTCCCCAATCGACGACGTAGATCGTGCCCGATGGGCTGGCCGCGACACCGGTCGGCTGTTTGAATCGCCCCGGTCCACTACCGGAGATGCCGAACTTTGTCGTGAACACGCCGGAGGGCGTGAACTCCTGCACTCGCTCGTTGCCTTCGTCGACGACGTACAAGTTGCCAGTCCGGGGGTCGGTTGCAATGTCGTACGGGTTTTTGAACTGGCCGTTTTCGCTACCTGCCGAGCCAAACTGTCGGATTGCGGTCCCCGTGGTGGAGAACTCTTGGACGCGGTTGTTCCGGTAGTCGGTTACGTAGAGGTTCCCGCCGGAGAGAGCGATGTTCGTTGGGCCTTCCAGCTGTCCGGCTTCTTTTCCGACCGAGCCGAACGCTCGCTGAAATTCGCCTTTTTCGTTGAACTCTTGGACGCGATTGTTGCCGAAGTCAGCGACCCAGAGGTTGCCGCTCGAGTCGACGCTGACCCCCGCGATGTCGCCGAACTGGCCATTCCCTGAGCCGGCGAGACCCGCTTTGCATTCTTTGGTGCAGATCTCGAATTCGTCTTTGCCGTTGCCCACGCCCCAGCCGAGAGCCTTGATGAACGCGCCGCTAGAGGAGAGCTCCTGGATCCGGTTGTTCCCCTGGTCGCTTACGTAGACGTTGCCGTTGCGTGGATCGACCGCGATACCCCACGGTCCGCTGAACTGGCGTTCTGCGCTCCCGATGGACCCGTACGTAGCAAGGAGAGCACCAGTTTGCGAGAACTTCTCGACGAGGTCGCGTTCGTTGTTGGTCACCCACACGTTGCCGGATGGATCCACGGCATCAATCAGCGGACCCTTCAGCTGTCCGGCTTCTGCCCCGAACGCGCCCGTGTATGTCGGCGGCTTTGCTTCCGAACCCGCTGGCTGGGCGAACACGGTTTTTGTCCCTGCTGTCGCGTCGGTCAGAACGTATTCGCTGATCCCAGCGCCGGCTTTTGCTTCTTTAGCTTCCAGTTTGAGGTTGCTATCGCCTTTGGGCGGTTCGTATTCGCCTTTGGCGTTGCGCGCGAAACTGGTCGACGCTCCACCGGACGCATTGAGGACCGCGTTGCCGTTGGTGAGCACGGAAAGGCCCTCGCCGCCGCCGAGGTTGATCGCCCACTGCGGTCCCAGCGGCCCTTCCGCGCCAGCCGTCAGTTCGCGGGACTTGTAGGTCCGTGATACCCCAGTCGCCCCGGACAGGCTAACATCGCTCGCGGCAAGCGTCAGCTGGCCCGTGCTCGAGTCGACCGAGCCGGGCCCCACGGCGAGCGGCGTGGCGCCATGAACACGGAACGCGAATTCTTCTTGCACGACATTGTTGGCGTTGTCGGTGGCGGTCACGACCAGCGCGTGCTCTCCGCTCGTGTAGTCGCGAGACGACAGGAGGATTTCCGTAGTCGCCGTGCATGGGCCTTCCGCACAGGACGCCGCAGAACCCGTCACGGCGTGCCCGTCTATGGTCGCGAGGATCGATTTGACGCCTGAGCTCTTGGTGGAGCCTTCGCCGTCGGTCGCTTCGATTTTGAGTTTGGTTTCGCCGAGTGGTAGTTCGTTCCCGTTCTGGAAGCCGGAGATTTTGATGTTGTGCGGTGGCGTGGCGTCGATTTTGATCTTCTGGGGGTAGATGTCGGCGTACAGACCGACGGGGTCTACCACGAACGCTTCGAAGCTCGTTTCGCCGTCCGGCATGCCAGACTTGTACCCGTAGCCTTGGCTGATCGCTTCGGGACACTGCAAGCCGATGCATTCGCCGTTGGCGTAGTAGAAGCGGTAGTCAGCTGCTGGCAGCACGCGATATTCGCTTATGCCAAGACCGGGATCTTTGGCTTTGACTTCGAACGCGCCCGAGTGCGGGCCCAGCCACGTCCCGCTCCCGTAGAGCACATTTGGGACGGCTTCTTTCGTCGCTTCGTTGTAGATCGTTGCGCTGCTGGTGTTGAAACTTAGTTCCGGGCCTTTTTCCTGCGAAATCGTGACGCGCGCTTTCGTCACGGTGTTGACGCCTTTGGGATAGGGTTTTGTTCCGCCCGGGGTTGCTATCTGCTCGTACGCAGCCGTGTTGCCGTTTTCTGGCGCTGCGCCACCTGCGGTGGTTTCCGGGCATTTGAGTTCCGGCGCGCACGCGTAGCCTCCCCAACCTCGTTCTCTTTCGGTTTCTTCTGGGAGCGCGTCGTAGTCCTCGTTGCCGAGCGAGGTCCATAGGATTACGTAGTTCTGAATGTGTGCACCTTTGTCACTCCAATTGCCTTCGACGTGGGATGTGACGATCTGCGACGCGCCGCGGGTCGTATAGAAGAGGCCACCCCATTCGCTTTCACTGTGGCTACCTTCGATCGTCTCGACCCATTCGCCATCTTCGGGATGCGCGGCGGCGAGGAACGAGCTGCCGCTATGTTCGAAATGCCACTCCGTGCGGTAGTAGGTGCTGTAATACCATTCGTTCTGCCAGATCGAATCTTCGACGCTTGGGTCGACGTGGACCGGCAGCTGATAGATGCCCGCGACCGGAGCCACGCTGAGGGCGAGTATGTCGCCCGAGACGACGCTCACCGATACCGGCACCGACGTACCGCGCGCGTCCTGTGCGCTCGGGCGCGGGATCCTCGCGATCGTCGCGCCTTCGGCGACGACCGCCAGCGCGCCCGAGCCATCGGGTGCCGCTTCCAGATGCGCCCCCGCTGGCATGCCCACCCGGTAGTAGAGCTGCCGAGGGCTTTCGACGGATCGCAGGAGAGTGTCCTCGGCGAATCCAAACGTCGTCGGCTTGACAACGGTGTCCGTGTCGGTGCTGGTGTTGGGATACAGAGCGGTCGCTCCATCCACTTCGCCTGTCGCTCCGCCGACAGCGGAGCCATCCGAGCTGACCGGCGTCAGGGACAAGCCGATCCCGGGGATCTGGACCCCACTACTAATAGAGCTTGGAATCTGCACCGACACCAACGGGAACAAGGGCTGGAAGCCGCGGCCGGACGCGTGCAGATGTAGGTCGACCGGGGTCCGTTGGGTCTCCGACGTCTGCACGGCCATCGGATAGGTAGTTTCGACGGCCGCGTGTTCGCCGCCGGGCAAGAGGATCTGCTCGGCGTTGTCTGCTGGGAACGCAACTGCCTTTGCTCCAGGTTCGGGTGGCGGTGGCCCGCCGTCCAGTTCGCTGATCAGCGTTGGAAACAGCTGGCCATCTATTTGCTTGGCCTGTTCCGGACTGAGGCCCTCGTACGCGGTGCGCGACGCTTCCCGTTCCGCAATGGCTTCTGGACTCGTCAACGTCGCTTCGGCTTCCGCGGTGACTTGCTGATCTTCGTCGAGGGCCTCCAGCGCCGGCACGCGAAGCGCGCCTTCGGTCAAGAAGCTGGAGGCTCGAGAGCCACGAGCCTCGGCGTGCGCGGCGGGCGCGATCGCGAGCACGCCAGTAAGCGACGTGGCGCCGCCGACCAGACATGTCACCAGCAGCCGGCGTACAGGCCCGCGCACCTTCACGCCCCCCTCACTCGGTTTCACGGACACGAACCGATTCCTACGAGCACGCCCAAACTACACGAGCGTTTATGGTTCGTCAAGGGCCGTGACCGCGATCACGGGAGGACCCTGGCCTATAAGCGGTCATCTGATGCAGCAGACGCCCTGCTTTACTGCCGCAACCCACTGAGCGACGTTTATGCGCGCTCGTAGTTGCGGCTGTGGGGCCGTAGCCGTCGACGACTGGCTGCCGGACCAACCACAGCCGTTGCCGCGACATCGCCGCAGACTCTCTGCGGCTGGGCGGCCGCTGAGTCAGCCCAAGTGAACTCCAGTTGGACATGCCGGCCGCCGGAGCCGCAAAGAGTGAGGCCACCGAGGTGTGAGGCCGCGCCACCCAAGCCGGAGCGCCGCAAGGCGAGCCGGGGCGGGTTCCTCAGGCGGCCCGGGACCGCGTCGCTTTCGTTCGCCGGACGGCGGCAGTCACGTAGCGGTCAAGGCTGCCCACGCCGCATCCTTTATACCCTGCCATCTCCCGCACCCGAGCGAAGGGACGTAGCTGTGTCCGACGTCCTTGACGAGAAGCGCCGAGAGATCACAGAGCGACTGACGGAGCTCAAGCCCGTGGTCGACGAGTTCCACCGGCTGGAGGCGGCAGCGGCAGCCCTGGGCCGCGATCGGGTCGGCTGCCTCCGACGCAGGACACCAGGCCGAACAGGTAGAGGCCGAGCAGCAGATAGGTCATGGCGAAGTCCGGTGGCTACTTTGCGGGAAGTATGTAGCCGCTGTAAGCGGCTTTGAGGTGCTTCTGCAGCAGCTCGTATCGCGCGACTGCGGCCGCCCCTGCCTCACTGACCGGAATGCCGCGCTCCCCCAGGTTGGCTCGAATCCCGCTTATCTCCGCGTTGAGTTCGGCGACGTTGACCTTCCGCCGGCCGGAGGGCTGGGACGTGACCCGCAACATCGTCAGGAACGTCACGATGGCCTTGAGATGCCCGGCCGGGAGATTCCTAAAGGACGGCATCGGTTCCCTCGGGTCGATCAGCGCGCGTTCGATCTCGGCACGCGACCGTTCGGAGCCGACGCGCGAGAGGTTCTGGCCTGGCCCGACGTTGCCTTTCTCGCCGATCTTGTGGCAGGCCAAACAGCCAGAGGTCGCCACCAGGATTTCGCCCGCTTCGTATTCGGCGTGGGGCGAAGCTCCCGGCGGTAGGTTGACGTTGAACGGTGCGCACGGCTTGAGCTTTCTGCCGAGCAGCATTTCGAGCGTCGCCTCCGTTGGGGGCCCAGCGGAGTTGACGTTGACGCCGATGATGGTGGCTTGACAGTGGCCGACCTTCGCGACTGCCGTATGCGAGGCGCCGCCGCAACCCGCGACCGCGAGGCAGGCCAAGAGCGCAGCGACCGCAAGGCGATGACGCATCCCTTCAGTATCGACCCGTTGGCCCCACGCCTCAACGTTCGTCCGCCGAAGGTCCACCAATACGGCACCATGAGCCTGTGGCGAAGTACCTCCTGCGCGTCATCTCGGAGCCTGCGGACGCTAAGCGCGTCGTCTCGCAGTCCGAACAGCCCGGGTCGATGGTCTACGACGGCTACGACGGCGACTGGACGTTCTTATGCGGGGTCTGCCGCGACATTCTCGTCAAGAACGGCAGCCCGGACCGCGCCATTATCCACAGGGACGACGGCAAAGGCGGCTTCACGCCGGTTGCCACGATCGCTGAAATGGTCTTCCGGTGCAAAAACTGCGGCGCGTACAACGAGGTTGACGAGTCGATGCCGCGCGCCGACGCCTCAACCCCAGATCCGTGAGGCTTGGTCAGACGGCGTGGCCGGTGGTCGGCTCGAAAGCTGTGGTCAGGACAACCCGGAGAGTTCGGCACGACTCACAGGCGAAAACCTGCATCTGGTCAGGCTCAGGCCGGTCGCGTCGCGTCCGCGGGCAGCGACAGCGGCCTACTCCTGCTCCGACGCGTCGACCCACTCCGATCCGCCGAAGCCGAACTCTGCGCGGACGAACCTGACGAGCGGCTCAACCCCGGGCTGATCGCGCGGCGCGTAACGCGGACCATGAGCTCGCCTACATCTTCCGTCGACTCGGGGTGTGCCCCAGTACCCCGCCTCTGCTGCTTCTCGCGCAGATTCAACCCGTGCGAACAGCGGTGAGGCGCACGGCAGCTCGCGGCGCCCGCCGAAGCGCCACAAGTCCTCGGCTGGCCCCTCGCATCGCGAGGTAAACCGGGAAGTCGCGTTCGCCCCCAACCAGTAGGCCTAACACAACGAGCCGACGGCAGACCTCCTTCAAACTCACGTGTGACGTTCTCACCCCGGAGCACGGAAAGCAAGGCAGGCAAATAGCGACTATTTATCTCCAACTCCTGACGGCCCACAGCAGCAGGTTGACCGACTGTTGGTCTGGCTGCTTCGCGAGATGCGTGCACCGACCGGCATACGGCGACCGTCTCTCTGCTCTCGGAGCGCACGGCCGCGGCGCCTCTATCCGGCCAGCTCAACAGGGGACGCGGGCTGGATCACTGCTCCCCTCGCGGTCGTGACTTCATTAGCGGTGCCCCTCTGGGTTCCCGGCCACCAGGCAACGAACCACCCGTTGGCCACGGTCGCCTGGACGCGCGTGCCGTCGTGAAGCCTCACGACCACGCTGGTGACGCCCGGGCCCGTCCGGCCCACAAGCTCTGAGAAGTGCTGCGAGCCTTCGTCGGGCCGGGTCGTGCGGCTACCAGAGGAGACAGTCGTAACGTGTCCGGCTGGCACCGGCGGCGGCGTCGCGGTGCTCGAGCTGCCACTCATGGAAGCACGCACCGGCTCCCGTCCTGACAGGCACGTCAGCTCCGCGGAGCCGTGCGGCCCTACGAACAGGACCACCGTGTATGGCCCGCGGGTGTCGATGAGAGCGGCGTGCCAAGCCCCGGCGGGAATATCCCCGACCGGCCACGACTCGTGCCGACCTGCAGCCGTTTCCCGGGCGCGTTCGATGGCACGCGACGAGGGCAGCCCCGGCCGACACGCTTCCTCGGCTCTCCGCGCCTGATCGCCGGTAGCAACAGTAGGCGTGGCAGACCATCCCGCGAAGGCGCGGGGCGCCTCCGTGCCGAGGCCGACAAGGGAAACCGCCACGACGAGGGCCGCCAGCAAGGCGACCACGCCCGCCGCGAGGGCCGGTCGCCCGCGCCCCGAGCGGGGCCGGTACTCGGCGGCGAGGAGACGGCTGATCGCGTCCGGCGGCAGATCTGCCGCTCTTGCCGCGAGTGCGAGTCGCAGTTCACGCTCTACTTGAGAATCCATGGAATCGTGCTCCTCACCTTCTTGATGTGTCATCGGGCATCGGCAGCGGTGCGGCGGGGTCGAGGGCTTCGCGCAGCCGCTCCAGGCCGCGCGCGGTGTTGCTCTTGATGGTGCCTAGCGGACAGTCAAGGATCGTGGCGACCTCGGCCTCCGGCAGGTCACCGAAGTAGCGCAGGACGAGCACGGCACGCTGTCGTGCAGGCAGCGTGGCTAGCGCCTCCATAAGGTCCGCGCGTGCCTCCAACGCCCCCGCGCCCGCCCTATCGCCATCGGGACTAACTGGCGTCTCTGATGCCTCGAGCTCTTGCTGCCTGCGCGTGCGCTTTCGGCCGCTGTCAAGCACTAGGTTGAACAGCACCCGACGGGCATATGCGTCCTGGTGATCCATCGAGCGCACCCGCGGCCATCGGCGGGCGAGCTGCAGCAGGCAATCCTGAACAAGGTCTTCCGCTTCGCCGCGGTCGCCGCACATCAGATACGCGCTCCGCAGGAGCCCGTCAGCGTGCAAAGCGGCGAAGCGCTCAAACTCCGCACGGGTCCTGCCCTTTCTCAGCAGGTCCATATCCGAACGCGCCTCGTCTCCGGGTGTCTCATCATGACCATAAACCCCGGTCAGTCAGCAAAAGGTTCCATCGCTAGCCCCCCACCGCCGCCCAAGGTGGGCGCGATCATGCGAAAAGCCCCGACTACGCGCCCAGAGGGTCAACAGCTTTCCGATATCGCACGCGCGGCGCTTACACCGCGCGTGGGCTCAGCCCCCGGACCCAAAGAGCGTCGCCGGCTCAGACTCGACGACCGTCACCTCCACCGTCTCGCTGCGCTGCGCGCGTCGATGAGGGCGCAGGTCCCTCAATGCCTCCAGCTGCTCGCTCCGCTCCGCCCGTCGCTCCTGGTCCGCGTGCCGGTATGCGGCCAACTGGGCCTCCACACTGCCTCGGGCGCTACGAGCCAGCCGTTCTTGAGCTCGTCGGCCGCCTCTCCGGCCCTGCCGAAGACGCTCACGTTGATGTACTCGGTGCTCAGGGCAAACCGCTCGGCCCAGGCACTTGCGCGAAACCGATGGGCCGGGACGTTGGCGGGGCCGGCCGCGCGGCCCGTGGCTGCGGACGTCGGCCGAGCATGCAGGACGCACGGGATGCTACGCGACATCGGCACCGGTGCCGCCGGCTGGCCTGCACCTGGGCAGCGAACAGGCAAAGAACGTCGACGGTCCTCAAGTGACCGGGAAGTGACCGAGCTGCCGTCATGCGGGCGGATACCGGCGGATCCGTGCGGAACTAGATCATCCGTCGAGACGGACCAAATTTCGCTCTAATACGCCAGATGCCCCGCTTTTGCGGGGCATCTGAGGAGCGGGGGACCCAGGAATCGAACCTGGCGTTGCGGTTTTGGAGACCACCGTGTTACCGATACACCAGTCCCCCGGG
>Ga0182030_10010539_pt1 | contig 18756 bp, 9 predicted proteins | sample 812S3MmetaG_FD_121299 | JGI IMG/M metagenome (GOLD analysis project Ga0182030, IMG submission 121299) | Permafrost microbial communities from Stordalen Mire, Sweden - 812S3M metaG (Illumina Assembly) | ecosystem: Environmental > Terrestrial > Soil > Wetlands > Permafrost | place: Sweden...
CTTCTTCCCGACGTTCGTCGTTTGCACGGCGCCCACGATGCCACGCCGCAAACGCATGTGCTCTCGAATGGCCGCTACTCGACCATGGTCACGGGGGCGGGTTCCGGCTACAGCCGCTGGAGGGACATTGCGATAACTCGCTGGCGGGAAGACGTGACGCGCGACGACATGGGCAGCTTCATCTTTTTGCGGGATGTCGTGACCGGTGCGGTCTGGTCGGCTGGCTTCCAGCCGAGCGGGATCGAGCCCGAGCAGTATGAGGTCACCTTCACCGAGGATCGGGCCGAATTCATTCGTACGGACGCGACGATCACGACCACCCTGGAGATCGTGGTGTCGCCCGAGGACGACGCAGAGGTCCGGCGACTGTCGATCACGAATAGCGGTTATCGCGACCGGGATATCGAGGTCACGTCGTATTTGGAGCTCGTGCTCGCGCCGCCTGCCGCCGACGCGTCGCACCAGACGTTTTCGAAGCTCTTCGTACAAACGGAGTATGTCGCCAAGCGGAACATGCTGCTGGCGACGCGTCGAAAGCGCGCGCCCGACGATCCCGACATCTGGGCGGCTCATCATGCGGTCGTCGAAGGCAGTGTGTCGGGCGAACCGGAAATCGAAACCGATCGGGCGCGGTTTCTGGGCCGCGGGCGCGAAATCAGATCGCCGCTCGCCATTTCAGACGGACGGAGGTTGTCGGGCACCGTGGGAACGGTCTTGGATCCTGTCTTCGCGCTTCGATACCGAATAAGCGTGGCCGCCGGCACGACCGCGCGCATTGCTTTCTGGACGGGGATCGCGTCATCGCGCCAAGCCGCTCTCGACCTGCTCGACAAACACCACGAGGCCAACTCGTTCGTGCGCGCGGCCACTCTTGCCTGGACGCAGGCTCAGGTTCAGTTGCGCCACCTTGGGATCGACTCGGCCGAGGCGGGTCTATTCCAACGCCTTGCAGGCCACCTGCTCTACGCCGACGCTTCGGTGCGCGCATCGCCTCACGCGATACGTGACGGCAGCGGGCCGCCGTCGGGGTTGTGGGCTCAGAGAATCTCGGGGGATCTGCCGATCCTGCTGCTGCGCATCGACGCCATCGAAGATATTGCCATTGCTCGCCAATTGGTGCAGGCGCATGAATACTGGCAAATGAAGGGCTTGGCGGCGGATTTGGTGATCCTAAACGAGCGCGCTGCGTCCTACGTCCAGGATCTGCAGAACGCGCTCGAAACCCTGGCGCGCATGAGTCAATCGCGACCCCAGCTCGGCGCGCACAGCGTGCGGGGCTCGGTGTTCGTGCTTCGCGCCGATCTCATCTCCGAGCAGACGCGCAGTCTCCTGTCGGCCGTCGCACGTGTCGTCTTGGTCGCCCGGCGCGGTGGTATCGCGGATCAGCTCGACCGCGTGCGCAAGCCTGCCGGTGTCGCCCGGTCGTCCGTGAACAGCGTGCCGACGACCGAGCCGCCGGCGGGCTCCCATGGGGGTCGCGATCTCGAGTTCTTCAACGGCCTGGGAGGGTTCGCTGCGCAAGGCAGGGAATACGTGACTGTTCTCGGGCCGGGACAATCGACGCCTGCGCCCTGGATCAACGTGGTCGCCAATCCGCACTTTGGATTCCAGGTTGCGGCGGACGGCAGCGGCTTCACCTGGGCCCAGAACAGCCGGGAACATCAGATCACGCCGTGGTCGAACGATCCGGTGGCGGATCGTCCCGGCGAGGTGCTGTATCTGCGCGATGAAGAGACCGGCGAGGTGTGGGGACCGACGGCCGCGCCGATCCGCGACCAGGGCGCGATCTACACCGCACGGCACGGACAGGGATACAGCAGATTCGAGTTGGCCGCGCGAGACATCGAGCTTGATCTGTGCATGTTCGTGCCGATGGGCGATCCGATCAAGATCTCGCGCATGAGAATCCGCAACACATCGCGGCGCACGCGGCGGCTTTCGATCACGGCCTACGCGGAGTGGGTGCTCGGCACTGCGCGCGGGGCATCGGCGCCGTTCATCCTGACTGAACTCGACACGGATACCGGTGCCTTGTTCGCCCACAATCCGTGGGATGCCGCCTTCGGCGCTCGAGTCGCTTTTGCGGATCTCGCCGGCCAGCAAACGCAGTGGACCGCGGACCGAGGTGAGTTCCTAGGGCGCCACGGCACCCTCGAAATGCCTGCTGCCTTGACCGCGCGAGCTCCCCTCGCGGGGCGATCCGGTGCCGGCCTCGATCCGTGCTGTGCGTTGCAGACATCGATTGCGATCGAGCCGGGCGAAACGGCGCAAGTGGTGTTCTTCCTGGGTGAAGCGGAGGATGCGGCGTGCGCACGGTCCCTGCTCACGCACTACCGCAAAGCCGATCTCGATACTGTATTCGAAGAGGTCGCCGAGCACTGGGAGCAGGTTCTCGGCGCGGTCCAGATAAAGACACCGGACCGGTCCCTCGACATCATCCTCAATCGTTGGATGCTGTATCAGGCGCTCGCCTGCCGCATCTGGGCGCGGACAGCGTTTTATCAAGCCAGCGGCGCTTACGGATTTCGCGATCAACTTCAGGATGGAATGGCACTCGCCGTCGCGCGGCCGGATCTTACCCGGGAGCATTTGCTGCGCGCCGGCGCGCGGCAATTCTGCGAAGGAGACGTGCAACACTGGTGGCTGCCTCCCGTCGCCGCGGGCGCGACCGGTCAGGGTGTACGCACCCGGATCAGCGATGATGTGGTCTGGCTCGCCTATTGCGTGATGCAATACATTGAAACAACCGGCGATGCGGCAGTGCTCGACGAAGAGATTCCGTTTCTCGCAGGGCGTGCGCTACAACCCGACGAGCATGACGCGTTCTTCATGCCGGGGATCTCGGACGAGTCCGCGACCCTGTTCGAACATTGTGCGCGGGCGCTTGATCATGGATTGCCGGTCGGAGAGCGTGGCCTGCCGTTGTTCGGAACCGGCGACTGGAACGATGGGATGAACCGGGTCGGCGAGCAGGGCAAAGGCGAGAGTGTCTGGCTCGGGTGGTTCCTGCAGACGACGCTGGTGTCCTTTGCGCCCGTAGCCGCGGCGCGCGGCGAGCAGGGCCGTGCATCCCGGTGGCTGGCTCACGCGGCAGCACTGCAAAAATCGCTCGAGCAGGCGTGGGACGGCGAATGGTACCGGCGCGGCTACTTCGATGACGGGACCCCGTTGGGATCTGCCTCCAGCAACGAATGCCGTATCGACTCGATCGCTCAATCGTGGAGCGTGATTTCCGGAGCCGGCGATCGCGGCCGCGCGGCGCGGGCCATGGCAAGCGTGGGAAGCCAACTTGTGCGGCCCGATGTCGGCCTGGTGTTGCTTTTCACGCCGCCGTTCGACCACACCTTGCATGATCCAGGTTACATCAAAGGGTACCCGCCCGGGATTCGAGAAAATGGGGGACAGTACACTCACGCCGCCACCTGGGCCGTGATCGCACAGGCGATGCTCGGAAATGGCGCAGAGGCGGCCAAGCTGTTTTCGCTTCTCAATCCGATCAGCCACACGGGCAGCCGTGCCGACGTGCAGCGCTATAAGGTCGAGCCCTATGTGGTGGCCGCGGATATCTATTCAGTGGCCCCGCACGTGGGGCGCGGGGGTTGGACGTGGTACACCGGCTCGGCTAGCTGGATGTACCGCGCCGGTCTCGAGTGGATCCTGGGATTCCGGGTGCGGGCGGGAAAACTCACACTGGAGCCGAGCATTCCCCCGGACTGGCCCAGATTCGAAATCCTCTTCAGGTACGCGTCCGCGCGCTATCAGATCCTCGTCGAAAACCCTGATCGAGTCGGCGGTGGCGTCGCCCGGGTCGAGCTGGATGGCATGCAGTTGCCAACCGGCGAAAATCAGATCGTGCTGGCGGACGATGAGCGCACGCACGAAGTACGAGTGACGCTCGGAGAGCGCTAGGCTCCTCAGGCGGTCTTGTCCGCGGACAGCCCGAGGATCGAGCACATCTGTTCGCGCATCAGGTATTTCTGTGCCTTGCCGGTCACGGTCATCGGAAATTCGCTGACGAAACGCACGTAGCGCGGAATTTTATGGCGCGCGATTTGCCCGCGGCAGAACTCGCGGATTTCCTCCTCCGTCGCCGTTGCAGCCGGTCGCAGCTCGATCCAGGCGCACACTTCCTCGCCATACTTCTTGTCGGGGACACCGAATACCTGGACCGTCTGGATCTTCGGATGGCGATACAGGAACTCCTCGATCTCTCGTGGATAGACATTCTCTCCGCCGCGGATGAGCATGTCCTTTATCCGCCCAGTTATGTTGCAGTAGCCGTCGGCATCGAGCGCGGCGAGATCGCCCGTGTGCATCCAACCGGACCTATCGATCGCAGCGCGCGTGAGCTCGGGGTCGGCCCAGTAACTTTTCATGATCGAATAGCCGCGCGTGAGGAGTTCGCCCGTGGAGCCGCGTGGAACGACCCGGCCTTCCGAGTCGACGATCTTCACCTGCAGGTGCGGATGGATGCGGCCGACTGTCGACACGCGCTTCTCGAGCGGGTCGTCCGTGCTGCTTTGGAAGCTGACGGGGCTGGTCTCGGTCATGCCGTAGGCGATGGTGATCTGGCGCATGTGCATGTCGGCAACCACGCGTTTCATCACTTCGATCGGACACGGAGCGCCCGCCATGATGCCGGTGCGAAGACACCTCAGATCGTAGCGCCGGAAGTCGGGATGCTCCAACTGCTTGATGAACATCGTGGGGACTCCGTAGAGGACCGTGCAGCGCTCGGCGTGGACCGTTTCGAGCGTGTGCTGCGGATCGAACCACTCGGACGGATAGACGATGGTTGCGCCGTGCGCAATACAACCGAGGTTGCCCATCACCATGCCGAAACAGTGATAGAGCGGCACGGGGATGCACATGCGGTCGCCTTCGCGCAGCTCAAGGGCCCGCCCGACGAAAAAGCCGTTGTTGAGGATGTTGAAATGGCTGAGCGTCGCCCCTTTCGGCATTCCGGTCGTGCCACTCGTGAACTGGATGTTGACCGCATCATCCGCTTGCAGTCGGTCGGCAAGCGCGCGGACCCGCTCGTGGTCCTGCGGTCCGGCAAGCTGCATCGCATCCTCGAAAGAGAGAGAGCCGGTCCTCTGCCCCGGTCCAAGCAGGATCACGGATCGAAGATGGGGGAGTCTCGTGGAGGCGAGTTCGTTCGGCCGGCAGGCATCGATCTCGGGAGCAAGCTCTCGTAGTGTCTCGAAGGAGTTGCTGCCCCTGAACTCACTCGCGAGCACGAGCGCGCGGCATCCAACCTTGTTCAGGCCGAACTCCAGCTCGCTCGACCGGTAGTCGGGATTCAGATTCACCATGATCAGGCCCGCCTTGGCGCTCGCGAGCTGGGTGAGGATCCATTCGGCGCAGTTCCCCGCCCAGATTCCAATTCGGTCACCGGGCTCGAGCCCCAGGTGCACCAACCCTGCGGCCAGCCGATCGACTCGAGAGCGAAGCTCGGAATAGGTCCATCGGACGTTTTGATGGCGAACGACTAGCGCTTCGCGCTCGGCATGGCCCGCGACCGTCCTGTCGAAGGCTTGTCCGATGGTCTCGTAACGCAAGGGCTCTGTATCGAGCCCGTGAACGAAGCTGGTATTCGTAGCGCTCATAAGATCTCCCCCGACATGGACGCAACCTTGGGTACGAAGTTCGAATCTACGCGTGCTATGCTTTTCATACTGAGAGACTCAAGCTTAAGTTGGAGGCAAAGCCGATGAAGCCGCCTGGATTCGGAGCAATGGTCGTCTCTGCGGCCGTTCTCGTATTCCTCACCGGTTGCGGACGGTCTGCGAACACGCCGGGCGCAGCACCGCCGCCCACTGGCTCAAGACCGGACGTAACCGTCACGTTTGACGGAAAGCGCCGCAAGTGCGTCGTCGCTCTTTCCAGCGAGGCACAGGGGAGTTTCATTTCGTGTAATGAAGTAGTTCCATTTGTTAAAGACCAACTTAGACTCCCGAGCGGATCGGTCTACGACATCCGCAAGATCCCGGACGTCGACGAGGCCGAGGTCGCGAGAGTCCGTGCGGATTTGAATAGCGCGGGCTACCGATTCATTGGCGGATCGCACGACTGACGCCGCAGGCAAGGTGTCAGTCTGTGCGCGACCTCCCTGCGGACCTGCGACACTCCGGTGAGTAAATCAGGGTGACACTGCACTACTCTTGGATTCTTGGACTGCTGATTCTTACGCTCGTGGTTGCGATTCCGATGAAGGTTGGAGCGCATCTCGTGAGCGCGCAGCATACCGGGATCATACGCTGCGGTTTCGCGGCGTTCGTAGGACTGCTTGGAGGCATACTGGCGTCGCTCATCTTCGGTGGCATCATCGGACCCTCCTTGGCCTGGATTCTCGGTTTCATCCTATCGATTCGCGCCATGCTGGGCACGACGTTCCTCGGGGCGATCGGCCTCATGTTGGTGGCATGGCTGGTCTCGCTGCTGGGGTTTTGGTTTCTCGTCAGGTTCGGACTCTTCGTAGCGAGCCCGGTGACTCCGGCGGTATCCATCTAGCGATAGCGCCCATCTAGCGATTTGACCGTTGGCCGCGCACGAGCATCGTCGGCCGCGACGATTCGCCCGCGACGCTTCGCGCGACGCATCAGTTTACCGCGGGCGTTCTCGATCCTTCGCCTTTCGGGCGCGCTCGATAGCGTCAAAGAAAGCCTGGAGATTGCGCGGATTTTCGAGCCAGGCGTCGGGGACGGCTTCGGCTTCGGCGCGGCCGGCGTGAGCGGTGCCGTGAGGATCTGCCGGATCTTCACGCTGTGTTCGCTGCGAATCGCCTTCTCGCGGCATGCGTCTGACCTTCCGTGACCCGTGATGGACCAAATGAGCGAGTGCAAATTCAATCACCGAGCGCCCTTGCGTGGTGTGCTCGAAAGCACATTTGTGTGTCGCATGGGCGCCCGGTCTGCGCTGCCATTGCCCAATTGTGATGCAGAGCAGCTCCCTTGCGCCCTCATCGATCGGATGTGCCACAATCGCTTGGATGCTGCGGCGCTACGTCACCGTCGATGTCTTCACGGCACAGGTTTTCGGCGGCAACCCGTTGGCAGTCGTGCTCGATGCGCAAGGGCTGTCGGCGCCGCAAATGCAGTCGGTGGCCACGGAATTCAACTACGCGGAGACGACGTTCGTGTTGCCGCCCCGCGAACCCGGCCGCACGGCTCATGTACGCATATTCACGCCTCGAACGGAGGTGCCATTCGCCGGACATCCGAACGTCGGCACTGCCTTGGTTCTCGCCCGCGAGCTCGAGGCGCAAGGCGCTGCACCGGCGGATCGACTGCTTTTCGAGGAGGGCGCCGGCCTCGTGGCGATTCGGCTCATGCGCGAGAGCGGCGTCGTGGTGGGCGCCGAGCTTACCGCGCCGCAACCCCTGTCGGCGGGAGCTTCGGTTTCGGCGCAGCAAGCGGCGGCGTGTCTTTCGCTTGCCCCGGAGGAAGTCGCAGTGCGCACGCACGTGCCGCAGGTCCTTTCGGTGGGGTTGCCGTTCCTGGTCGCCGAGCTGGTATCGCGCGACGCGTTACGTCGATGCAAGCCGAATCTCGCCGCGCACGAGCGGATCCTTCCGCCGATCGGTACGGATTCGGTATTCGCCTATGCGCGGGGCCACGGCGCCGCAGAGCTGAGTGCGCGGATGTTCGCGCCCATCGATGCGATACCAGAAGATCCGGCGACCGGCAGCGCCGCGGCGGCGACCATTGCGCTGCTCGCCGCGCGAACCGCCGAGCTCGACGCCGATACAGCCTGGCGCATCGAGCAAGGCGTGGACATGGGCCGTCCGAGCCTTCTGCTCGGACGCACCGAAAAGCGCGGCGGCGCGGTCAGCGCCGTTCACATCGGCGGTCATGCAGTGCCGGTCATGCAGGGCACGCTCGATTTGTAGCAGGTTGCCTAGGTCTCGACTCAAGGCTCGCGGCCGTACACGACCTCGCGGCCACGATCCGCAGTGCATCGAGCATCACATTTCCCAAAGATATGGTGGTTCACGAAAAAAAACAGCATCATTGTCACACAGGTCGCTCGCCGGTATGTAGACTCTCCGGAAACTTGTGACCGCGCAAACCTGTTGAGCGCGCAAAAACCAAAAGGAGTAGCCATGGCCAAGAACGAGCCGAATAAACTCGCCGATCTCAAAAAGCGCAGAGCAGCGCCGTTGATCACCCCCACCGATCTCGGTACGCAGGCATCGAAGAACATCGCCGGCGGCATGAACGCGATCCTGGCCGACGTATTCGCTCTGTGGTTCAAGACCAAGAACTTTCACTGGCACATGAGCGGGCCGCATTTTCGCGACTATCATCTGCTGCTCGACGAGCAGGCGGATCAACTCTACGAGATGACCGATCCGATCGCGGAGCGGATACGCAAAACCGGCGGGTCGACCTTGCGCTCGATCGGGCACGTCGCGCGGATCCAGCGCATCACGGATAACGACGCCGAGTTTGTCGATCCGCTCGACATGCTGGCGGAGCTGCGTGAGGACAATATGACCCTGGCGGCGCGCCTGCGCGAAGTGCACGAGGTGGTCGACGAGCTGCGCGATATTGCGACTGCGAGCCTCATCGAGAACTGGATCGACGAGACCGAACGACGGGTCTGGTTCTTATACGAGGCGAGCCGGCGCGGGGACGCGACGGGTCACTGAGCCCGCGGCGCCCGTCCCGATCGATGGCGGTTGATCCAATCAGGACGATCGGATTCTTGGGCACGGGCCTCATGGGCGCACCGATGGCCTATCACCTCACCCGCGCGGGCTTCGATGTTCGCGTCTGGAACCGCAGCCGCGGCAAACTGGCCCGGTTGATCGAAGCCGGCGCTCGAGCGGCGGCAAGTCCTGCCGAGGCGGCCGATGGTGCCGACGCCGTATGCCTGTGCGTCACCGACAAAACCGCCGTCGAGAGCGTGCTGTTCGGCGAGGGCGGAGTGGCGCATGCGGCGCGCACGGCGCCCCTGCTCAGCGATTTCTCGACGATCGGCCCGGACGCCACTCGGGCGCTGGCCGAACGGCTGCGCTCGAGCTGCGGTGCATCCTGGGTCGATGCGCCCGTGTCGGGCGGAGCGACCGGCGCGGAGCAGCGCAAGCTGGTGATTTTCTGCGGCGGCTCGAGCGCGGACATCGATCGGCTGGCGCCGGTCTATGCCGCGATCTCGCAGCGTTTCACGCACATCGGCGGGCTGGGCGCCGGTCAGACACTGAAGCTCTGCAATCAACTCATCGTCGCGACCAACCTCGTGGCGATCGCCGAGTCGATGAATCTCGCGCGCTCGAGCGGGCTCGACCTCGCCGCGATTCCGCACGCGCTCGCGGGCGGCTTTGCGGATTCGATTCCGCTGCAGATCTTCGGGCCGCGCATGGCGCGGGGAATCTACACGCCCATCTTGGGAGAGCTTGCGCTCATGCTGAAGGATCTCGGCGCCGTGGACGAGCTCGCCCGGAGCCATGACACCGAGCTGCCGATGACGCGTGCGGCGCTCGAGGTCTACCTCCAGGCGCGCGACCGGGGGCTGCTGCGCGAAGACCTCGCGGCACTCTATACGTTGTACTCGAAGCCGGCCTCTTGAGAGCTCAGCGAAGAGCCGCGGCGATCAGCGCGGTGCAGTCCACATCCTTTGCGCGGCCGGGGTCGATCACCTGCAGGCGCCGCGCTTCGATGCCGAACGCCGGCTTGAGGAGCGCCCCTTTCACGTGCACCGGCGAGCGGAAGCGGAAAAGGCGCGGACTTTTCGGGTAGCCGCGCAGCAGAAAATCGAGCTGCTCGGATTTCAGATCGAGGCGGCCCTCGCCGATGATGAGCACCGGCTCGGTGTCCGCGATCAGCGTTTGCGCGGACAATGTGCCGTCGCGCTCCGTGAAGCTCGCCACGGCGCAGCGCAGAGGGGTGTCGTGCTGGTCCTTGGAGAGCAGCAGCCCGAGCCCGCGGAGATCGATTCCGGTGAGCTCGGCGAGCGAGTCACGGATCGCACCCTGCGGCATCACCGCTGTCAGCGAGCCGTTGCCGCTCGCCGCGACCTGGTGAATCGAGCTGCCGCGGCCCGTGATCTTGATCCGGGCGTCGAGCGGACCCTCGATGGGTGCCGCGCCGGAATCCTTCCGATGAATGTCGGCGAGCTGCAACTTGTCGATCTTGATGTCGGCATCCACCGCCGGCGGGTCGCGCTGCGCGTCGAGCGTGACGCGCGCCTCGAGGTTGCCTCCGAGAATGCCCGCGAGCAACGGGGCCACCGTGAGCACTCCATGCTGGATGGTTCCTTTCGCCGACACTTTCTCGAGCGACAAGCGGCCGGCGTCCACGCGCTCCGCGTGGAACATCAGCCGTGCATCGCTCCGGCGCAGCGCCTCGGGGCGGAGCGACGCATCCGACAGCATCAGGGGGGGCGGGACGTCCGCGGCGCGGCCTGCGGCCCGCTCACCCAGGTCCGCCATGCGCAGCAAGTGCGATTTCAGATCCACATCCAGGCGAGGCCGCTCGCCCGACGAGTCGATCGACAGCGTGCCGCTCGCGTCGCTCTGCCCAGACGCGATCGAGAGATCGGCGAACTTGGTAAGGGTTCCGCGGCGCTCGAGATTGCCGGAGAGCCGATAGCTGCCCGTATTGAGCAAAGTAACCCCGACGAGAAAATAGAGATCCTTGAGATCCGGACCCGACGCTTCGAATGACGTGTCGATCAGATCGAAGTCGAAGGGACGCGGCAGCAGACCCTTCCCGCTGAGCTGCGAGCCGCCGGAGCGCTCGGCGAATGAGAAATGATATGGATGCTCGTGGCTCGCGGCGGCGAGCGCATCGCCCTCGATCTCGAAGGACGCCGCGCGTCCGTTGAGCCGCCCCTCTCCGTGGATTCGCAGCGCATCGTTCCCGGCGCCGTCCTCGGCGGAGACCGTGCCGTCGAACTTCAGATGCCGGCGCTCATCCTCAAGTATTAGGTGCGCGTTGTCGATCGACACGATGCGCACGATCGAGAGAGGGGCGGCGCCGGTGTTCTTGTCCGGATTGGTCCACTGCCAGTTGGCATGCCCGGCGGCATCGCGCGTGAGGTAGAGCGTGGCGGATCGCAGTATCACGCTGGTGATGCCGAGGGGGCTGCGAAATCCAGGCCACGATGCGACCAGCGAAAGCTCGCCGATCTCCGCCGTGCGCCCGGGCGTAACCCAGGCGGGGTTGCCGACGGTCACGCGCTCGGCCGTGATCCGCGGGTAACGAGACAACAGATGCACCTCGAGGCTGCCCGCGACTTCGACGGGGCGCCCGACCTTCTCCGCGATGAGGCGCACGAAAGCGCCGCGAAGCAGACCGGCATCGGCGGCCGCCGCAAACCCGAGCAGCGCAGCGACCGACACGGCCAGAATCGCCGCGAGGACGATGAGCGTGCGCCGCAGCGGGACGATCAGACTTTGATCCACCGCAGTCCGGCCCGGTCCGCGGCGCGCGCCGCTTCCTCATAGCCCGCGTCCGCGTAGCGCAGCACGCCGAGAGACGTATCGTTGGTGAGCGTGAGGCGCAGCCGTTCCGCGGCAGCGTCGGTTCCGTCCGCGATCAGCGTGACACCGGCGCTCGTCATATATCCAGCGTAGCCTCCACCGCCGGAATGAATCGCGACCAGATCCGCCTGAGACGCACAATTGATCAGCGCATTCAGCAACGGCCAGTCGGCGATCGCATCGCTGCCGTCGCGCATGTTTTCCGTCATGATCTTCGGGTGGGCCATCGCGCCCGCATCGAGGTGGTCGCGCGTGAACGCGATTGGGCCCTTGAGGGCGCCGGTACGCACCATCTCGTTGACCGCGAGCCCGAGCGCTGTGCGTGCTCCATGACCGAGCCAGGCGATGCGCGCCGGCAGCCCCTCGAACGGCACCTTCTCGCGTGCGACGCGGATCCAGTTGGTGACCGAGGCGTCGTACGCGAAAGCATGCAGCAGGTGCTCGTCGATGGCGTGCACGTCCGCTGGGTCGCCCGAGAGCGCGATCCAGCGGAATGGACCGATGCCCTCACAGAACAGCGGCCTCAGGAACGCCTCGGTGAACACCGGAATGTCGTACGCTCGCGCGACGCCCGCGCGTATCGCCTGGCTGCGGATCAGGTTGCCGTTGTCGAACACGATCGAGCCCGCGTCTTTTAACTCGAGCATCGCCTCGACGTGCACGCCGATCGAGCGGATACCGGCGGCGGTGAGCCGTTGCGGATTCGCCGCACGCTCGCGGCGCGCATCGGCGGGCGTATACCCTTGAGGCACGTAGCCGTAGAGCAGATCGTGCGCCGCGGTCTGATCGGTGACGATATCGGGCCGCAGCCGGCCCGCGGCGATCGCGGGAAAGGCGTCCGCTGCATTGGCGACGAGCGCGACCGACCAGCCGCGCCGCTCCGCCATCGCGCGCTCGATTCCTGCGAGCGCTTCCGGGAGCGATGCCGTGACGGCATCGACGGCGCCCGATTTGAGACGTTTGGCAGCGCGCTCGCCGTCGACCTCGACCACGATGCTGGCGGCGCCGAGCATGGAGGCGGCGCGCGGTTGTGCCGAGCCCATGCCGCCGAGCCCGGCGGTGAGGAAGAATCGGCCGCGCAGATCCGGGGCGCCGAGGCGGGCCGCCGCGCGCGCGAGAATTTCGTACGTACCTTGCAGCACGCCCTGCGAGCCGATGTATTGCCAGCAGCCCGCCGTGAGACCGCCCCAGCAGATGAGGCCACGCTGCTCGAGGTCGTAGAACACCTCCTCGTTGGCCCAGCGCCCGACGAGGTTGCAATTAGCCATGAGCACGAGCGGCGCGCGCGCATGCGTCGTGAGGACGGCGATCGGTTTGCCCGACTGTACGATCAGCGTCTCGCCCTCCGCTAGATCCTCGAGCGCGCGCACGATCGCCTCGTAGGCGGGCCGGCTGCGCGCCGCCTTGCCGAGCGCCGCGTAGACGACCAAACGTTCCGGATCCTCGGCCACGGTCAGCACATTCTCCAGCAGCCGCAGCAATCCTTCCTGCCGCCATCCGCGGCAGCGTAGGACGCCGGTACCCCCCGCTCGAGTGCGGCTCATCGAGGCTCTCCGCCGAGCGCGTAGCGCGCGAGCTCGATCCCGAGGGCGCGCTCGACCGACGGATACACTGAGGGATCGAGAACGCTTGCTGACAGGGGGATGTTCTCCTTCGGGACGTGAAGGATCCGCACCGGCGTTCCGGCCGTAAGCCGTCCCGCGCTCACCGGTACCCCGTCGGGCGAGAGCGTGGTGATCACGTCCGGATAGCTCGCGATCCGCTCGCCATCGCGCTCGAGCGCCATGTACTCGTTCAAGACATGAGCGACGATGGCTCCGCCCGGTGCCGCGATCTCGATGCGCCCGCAATCGAACGCTTCCTTGGTGTAGGCGAGCCCGGTGCGCGATACCGTGCCGCTGGCGATGATCGTACCGCCCGTGGCCTCACAGATGGCGGCGAGTACCGCCTCGCCGCCGCGCGATTCGGCGCCGACGATGGCGCGGCCGACTGCGATCGCCTGGCTGATGCCGCCGAGCACGGCACGCTCCGCCACCATGCGCGCCGGGATGGCGTTGCGGCAGCTCGCGATGAATCCGCCCGCATCGTTCGCCGCGGTACGCAACGCCGGGGATATGCGCGCGGTGGGGCCTCGGATGACGACTTCCAGATACGCGCCTTGCTCGCGGTTGCCGCCCGCGGCGGTCTGAATCATGGGTTCCGGACTGTTCGCGAGGCCAAGCGAGCCCATGTCGCCGGTCGGATGCGCTCGCAAGTCGCCCACCGCATCGACCACCGCGAGACCGAGCACGGCGCCGGGCAACCACGCGTTGAGCGTGCTCGACATGCCGTTCTGTCCGATCATGAGGCCGACGATGGGCCGCTCGGAGGCTTCCTGCAGGAGCTCGACCGCCCGCAAGTAGTCGACCCCCCGCATTTCCCAGTGCGTGAGCCCGCCGGGGGCGCCGATGGCCGCCATGGTCGCGATCAGCGCCTCCGGATCGAGCTCATCGACGCTGACGAGCTCCGGCCGGCCGATCGAGGTCGCGAGATTGCCGAGCGTGCGGCCGTGATCGGCGAAGCCGCCGCCCCCACAACCGTATACCGAGCCGCCCTTCACCGCGAATTCGACGTCTTCCGGCATTAATTCTCTACGCATGCGCTCTATCCTCGTTTCACTTTGAGTCTTCCGAATGTGACGACCTTCGCGCGCCGATTCTTGCGCCGCTATTGTAATTTTTACAAGGGATTTGCCTCATTCCCTCATTGGACTTTTGATTATGCCTTTGCCAAGATTTCACCGCGACGGGGCCGCGAACTGGATTCCCGGTGCGGAACAACCAATATCTTTGGGATCGGATGAACATTGAAGTGCGGGTAAACGCAGCAAGTAGGTTGCGGCTGCGGGCGGCGACCACCGTCTCATACTTTAGCTCCCATCCGCGCGAAGCGGCTTTAGGAATTCAATCTTGACCTGAGTACGCGGCACCGCTGCGCAGCTCAAGGTAGGGGTCTTCATGGAGTCCAGTCAAAGCGTCGCGCGCAAGCGCAGGACCAACGGCCACTCGACCCGCCCAGCGAACGGCGCGGGCTCGGCGGATCTCGATCTGCACGAGCTCCTGGACGCTCTGCAGGCGATGCAAGCGGGAAAGTTCAAGGTGCGCCTGCCGGGATCGAAGACCGGGGTCGCCGGCAAGATCTGCGATGCGTTCAACACGATCGTGGCGGCAAATCAACGCATTGCGGAGCAGCTCGAGCAGGTCGGCGAGGTGGTCGGCCGACAAGGCAAGACGCGTACGCGCGTGCGCTTCGGCTTGTCCGAGGGTGCCTGGGCCGATATGGAGGGGTCGGTCAACACGCTGATCGACGACCTGCTGTGGCCGACCACCGCGGTCACGCGCACGGTCACGGCGGTGGCGCGCGGCGACCTGTTGCAGACTGTGCCGCTCGACGTCGATGGGCGTGCTCTCAAGGGCGAGTTTCTGCGCTCGGCGAACATCGTCAACACCATGATCAAGCAACTCTCGGTGTTCACCTCCGAAGTGACTCGTGTGGCGCGCGAGGTTGGCACGGACGGCAAGCTCGGCGGCCAGGCCCAGGTGCGCGAGGTTACGGGCGTGTGGAAGGACCTGACTGAGAGCGTCAACTCGATGGCGTCGAATCTGACCGCCCAGGTGCGCAACATCGCCGAGGTGACGATCGCGGTGGCGAACGGCGACTTGTCGAAGAAGATCACCGTCGATGTGCGCGGCGAGATCTTGCAGTTGAAGGAAGCCATCAACACCATGGTGGACCAGCTTCGCTCGTTCGCCTCCGAAGTCACCCGCGTGGCGCGCGAGGTCGGCACCGAAGGCAAGCTCGGCGGCCAGGCGCTGGTTCCGGGCGTCGCCGGCACCTGGAAGGACCTTACCGACTCGGTGAACGCCATGTGCGGCAATCTCACGGCGCAGGTGCGCAATATTGCGCAGGTCACCACTGCGGTCGCCCGCGGCGATCTGTCGCGCAAGATCACGGTCGACGTCTCGGGCGAGATTCTCGAGCTCAAGCAGACCATGAACACCATGGTCGACCAGCTGAACGCCTTTGCGGGAGAAGTGACGCGCGTCGCGCGCGAGGTCGGCACGGAGGGCCGCTTGGGTGGACAGGCGCAGGTCCCGGGCGTGGCAGGAACATGGAAGGACCTCACCGACAACGTGAATTCCATGGCCTCGAATCTCACCGCTCAGGTGCGCAACATTGCCGAGGTGTCCACCGCCATCGCGAGCGGGAACCTGGCGAAGAAGATCACCGTCACCGTGTCGGGAGAGATCCTCGAGCTCAAGGAAACCATCAACACCATGGTGGACCAGCTGAACGCGTTCGCCTCGGAGGTCACCCGCGTGGCGCGCGAGGTCGGCACCGAGGGGCGCCTCGGTGGTCAGGCCAATGTGCGCGGCGTCGCGGGGACCTGGAAAGACCTCACCGAGAACGTCAATTCGATGGCCTCCAATTTGACCGGCCAGGTGCGCAACATCGCCGAAGTCACGACCGCGGTCGCGAACGGCGACCTGTCGAAAAAGATCACCGTCGATGTGAAAGGCGAGATCCTGGAGCTCAAGGACACCATCAACACCATGGTGGACCAGCTCAACGCGTTTGCGGGCGAAGTGACGCGCGTCGCGCGCGAGGTCGGTACCGAGGGCAAGCTCGGCGGCCAGGCACAGCTCAAGGGCGTGGCGGGCACGTGGAAAAATCTCACCGACTCGGTGAACTCCATGGCTTCGAACTTGACCGGGCAGGTGCGCAACATCGCCGAGGTGGCGACTGCGGTCGCGCAAGGCGACCTCTCGAAGAAGATCACGGTGTCGGTATCGGGCGAAATCCTGCTGCTCAAGGAGACGCTCAACACCATGGTGGATCAGCTCCGCTCCTTCGCCGGCGAGGTGACGCGCGTGGCGCGCGAGGTCGGCACCGAAGGGCGCTTGGGCGGCCAGGCGCAGGTCCCGGGAGTCGCGGGGACTTGGAAGGACTTGACGGACTCGGTGAACTCGATGGCCGGCAACCTGACCGCGCAGGTGCGCAACATTGCGGAGGTCTCGACCGCCATCGCGAACGGCGACCTGTCGCGCAAGATCACGGTGGACGTGCGCGGCGAGATCCTGCAGCTCAAAGAAACCCTGAACACGATGGTCGACCAGTTGAACCGTTTCGCGTCCGAGGTGACGCGCGTGGCGCGCGAGGTCGGCACCGAAGGCAAGCTCGGCGGCCAGGCGAACGTACCGGGGGTCGCCGGGACCTGGAAGGACCTCACCGAGAACGTCAACTCCATGGCCTCTAATTTGACCGGCCAGGTGCGCAACATCGCCGAGGTCACCACCGCGGTGGCGCGTGGGGACCTCTCGCGCAAGATCACCGTGGACGTGAAGGGCGAGATCCTCGAGCTCAAGAACACCATCAACACCATGGTCGATCAGCTGAATGGGTTCGCGGGCGAGGTCACCCGCGTGGCGCGCGAAGTGGGTACCGAGGGGCGACTCGGCGGCCAGGCGCAAGTGCCGGGCGTGGCCGGCACCTGGAAGGATCTCACCGATACGGTCAACGTCATGGCGGCAAATTTGACCGAGCAGGTGCGCGGCATCGTCAAGGTGGTGACCGCGGTCGCGGACGGCGACTTGAAGCAGAACCTCACGGTCGCTTCGAAGGGCGAGGTGGCGGCGCTCGCCGAGACCATCAACAACATGACCGACACGCTCGCGACGTTCGCCGATCAGGTCACGACCGTGGCGCGCGAAGTCGGCGTGGAAGGGCGTCTCGGCGGCCAAGCCAACGTGCCGGGTGCCGCCGGCACCTGGAAGGATCTGACCGGCAACGTGAACCTGCTCGCCGCCAATCTGACGACGCAAGTGCGCGCGATCGCCGAGGTCGCCACCGCGGTCACCAAGGGCGACCTGACCCGCTCGGTGCAGGTTGAAGCCCGCGGCGAGGTCGCTGAGCTCAAGGACAACATCAACACGATGATCGGGAATCTGCGCCTCACCACGGAGCAGAACACCGAGCAGGACTGGCTCAAGACCAACCTCGCGCGTTTCACCAACATGCTCCAAGGCCAGCGGGATCTTGCCACCGTCGGACGGCTGCTGCTCTCCGAGCTTGCGCCTCTCGTCGAGTCGCAGCACGGCGTGATCTACCAGGTCGAGACCGACGACGCCGCGAATGCCTTGAAGCTGCTGTCGGCCTACGCGGACGCCGCCGCCGACGGCCAGTTGACGCGCCTGCAGCTCGGCGAGGGGTTGATCGGACAGTGCGCCCGGGATGCGCGGCGCGTCTTGATCACCGAAATGCCGGAGAGCGTCGTGCCAATCTCCTCGGGCCTGTTCAAAGCGCGCCCGCGCAACGTGATCGTGCTGCCGGTGCTGTTCGAGGGCCAGGTCAAGGCGGTGATCGAGCTGGCTTCCTTGGGCGGCTTCACCGACCTGCAGCTCACCTTTCTCGAGCAGCTCACCACCTCGATCGGCATTGTGCTCAACTCCATTGAGGCGACGATGCAGACCGAGGGGCTGCTCAAGCAGTCGCAGCAGCTCGCCACCGAGCTGCAGACTCAGCAGCGCGAGCTGCAGCAGACCAACGAGAAGCTGGAGCAGAAGGCGCAGCAGCTCGCCGACCGCAACGTGGAGGTCGAAGCCAAAAACCAGGAAATCGAGCAGGCGCGCCGTGCGCTCGAGGAGAAAGCGACCGAGCTCTCGCTCACCTCCAAGTACAAGTCCGAGTTCCTCGCCAACATGTCGCACGAGCTGCGCACACCGCTGAACAGCATCCTCATATTGGGCCAGCAACTTTCGGACAATCCCGACGGCAATCTGACCGGGAAGCAGGTCGAATTCGCGCGCACCATTCACGGCGCCGGAACGGATCTCTTGAATCTCATCAGCGACATTCTCGATCTATCCAAGATCGAGTCCGGCACGGTCTCGGTGGATGCGGAGGAAGTGTATTTCTCGAACCTGCTCGAGATGATCGCCCGGCCATTCCGCCACGAGGCGGAGAACCGCCGCCTGCAGTTCGAGGTGGAGCTCCTGGCGAATCTCGAGCGCACCATCACCACCGATTCGAAACGCCTGCAGCAGGTGCTCAAGAACCTGCTCTCCAATGCGTTCAAGTTCACCGCACAGGGCAGCGTCAAGCTGACGGTATCGCCGGCCTCGGCCGGCTGGAACCCGGATCACCCTACCCTGCGGCGCGCGGCCTCGGGGGTCGCCGTCGAAGTGGCGGATACCGGCATCGGCATCCCGCCCGAGAAACAGCGCATCATCTTC
>Ga0182030_10010541_pt1 | contig 18754 bp, 22 predicted proteins | sample 812S3MmetaG_FD_121299 | JGI IMG/M metagenome (GOLD analysis project Ga0182030, IMG submission 121299) | Permafrost microbial communities from Stordalen Mire, Sweden - 812S3M metaG (Illumina Assembly) | ecosystem: Environmental > Terrestrial > Soil > Wetlands > Permafrost | place: Sweden...
CTTAATTTTCAAATTTATATTTCTAAATTCTTAAATTTTGAATTTTCAATTCAAAATATTTAAATTCTTAATTCAAAATATTTAAATTCTCAATTGGCCGTTTGGTCGTTATTACCAACGGGACGAGCACCAAAATTTATCCAAAACCAAACGAGATTTGAAAAGTACAACACTCAAGTCATCAGTGAACCATCCCATGCATTCTGGATGACACGTGTCCTTCACGATCAGACTAAGGTGGCTGATTACTCGTCTCTGTTAGATAAAGATTCCTTCATCCTGTGTCTTCTATGAAGATCATCGCAGTGTATCAGAACACGGTTCACGCCCTCGCTGCATTACACCATGAACTTCTTCGCGATAAGTTCCCCACTGGTGCTTTCGTGTATGGTTAGAAGTCTGATTAACGAGAGCATATATGTGCTAATAGGAGAAAACCTGTTGATCGTGTGTTTGGTTGAATGGTTGGCCTCTTTCGGGACGACCTTTACAACCGCTTTCGCTTTATTCATGGGACAAGCATTTTATGAGACCCGCGCAGAATATATGAATATGCTAGGCAATTTGAGAGAGGTCAATTCCGAGAAGTCGGTGGAACATGCGGGGGTCGTTACGAAGGCAAACGACAATGACCAATCTCTTCCCTCCACTTCAAACTTAAAGCCCGGCATGTGTCCAGTAGGGGTTCCGAAAATGTCAACAGATACGGCCTCTTCGATACCTGACACAAATAATGAAATGGACATAAACAAAGGTCACAGACTTAAAGACGAAGCAATAAAACTACATGGCAAGCCTATTCTCTTCCCTTGCCACTTGAGGCATCGGCGCCTCGCACCCTTTAAAGACAGCTTTCAACATTCATATCTCTATGTTGGTACGCCAGTGGGATTACAAGCTTGTTACAGTCCGATTTTAAGTGTTGATTTCCCCTACAATCCGAAGAGTAAATGGCCGTTTCGAAAAGCTTGGTTCAATATCAAAGGCCAAGATCATGCTATTCGGGGAGGGTCCCACCTCACAACAGCCCAGAAGTTAAGAGAGTATCTCATATCCGAGGTGAGTAAGAAATTCCTATTCCGGAATCCTGAGCTAATAGTGAGTCCTGTGTAGGGCGCAGACCCAAGCGAATGGGCATATGCCTACCTGCTCGCGGTACCCTCTATTAATGGTCAAGTAGACAACCCTTTGGGATTCTGGTACCTCTACACGACAGATCAAGAATTAACAGCAATCGTACCTGAGCTTAACACATCATATGGTGAACGTCGTATGTGGCTGGTACGTCAAGTTCTTGAACCAAATCTTGAGTCAGGAAAATCAAGAAAGAGTCCATATGTCTTCCGGGGACACTTTGGCAAAGATATCCATGTTTCCCCCTTTATGCCCTCAGCAGGTGGAGGCTACACCATTGACACGTGTGATCCTTGTGCCTCTCCATCAAACCGATTAGATATCCTAGTTACTCTTACTAAAGCAGAAGGTGGACCATTGCTAGTCACTCGTGTGACCTCGAGTTCACCAGGCTTGGACGCCTCTACAGCGTCTATGTGGGAGAAATTGACCTTCCTTGCACGTTGGTGCTACGTGCCTACCACCACTGTCATGACATACCGAATCCTCTCTCAGGCTGCGAGGATATATTGGAAAGCTCCTCAAATTTGGATTAGACCGGAGCCGATTAAAACAGCGTTAGGAAAGCCTGCCAGAGCTGTTGAGAGGTATGTGTTTGATCGTCCTCATATCAAGTATGTCTCTAAAGAATCTTGCTAGAACCTTGGAACGCAGTTTCCGTCTCATTCTGAAGGCATCTGTTGAAGCCCACCCTTCTCCAATTTCACTAACCTATATTACACCTGGCGAGCACAGTCAAAAGTCGGAAGTTTTCCGGTCCCTCAATATGCAGAGATCAAGCGAGCTACTACATAAAGTAAAGGATCCTTCTTCGGAAGCAGGAGAGTCTCCAATACCTTCGTCTAGCGACAATCTCAGTCCTCTAGATATTACTCTTCAGGTGATAAGCCCTATATTTTATTCCCGTTTCTTTCACTATGAAACTTCATGCACTGCGGTCGCCGGGGAGCTTCTCGACCACGTTCAGACGAGGACGTTGTGGGCGTCCAATCCTGACCTCATTACATCCATACTTGGCTCGACCGCCACGGCAAAGAAGTATGGCACAGATCCAACTAGCAGCAACGGCTGGCGCTGGCGACTTCTCTCCATTCTTCGCACTGCTCCGGTGGCCACTAATTATGCTCGCGGAACGCCGTATATTTATTTTAAAGGACTCTCAGATATGGATCATTGGATACTAGAGCAATGTCATCTATCCGAAAGTGAAGATTATCGACGCGCTATGCTACGTGTTTTCCTTGGCGAAAGGATTGGAGGAACTGCAGGGCCGTTGAAGCGATTTTCTGATGATCTAGAACCATTCGGATTAAGCAGAGATGCAGTTTTAAGGATCTATGACGCAACCGTCAAAGCTTTTATAGTTACAATGACTGTGTCATTAGTTAAGCTACTAGAGGGAGAACATAATACCTGGGTTATAGGGATGGTAGAATGGGCAAGTGCAGGGCTTAACCTATTGGCTTGTGTAAAGGCTTATGTGTAATACGGCCTCTCACGCTGGTATTTACAGACGGCTAATACAAGAGCACCAAAATGTGAATGGCGTTACTACCACTTGATACCAGTCCCAAAATATGAAGCCACGGAATAATTGGAATCGCGGAATGATAAATTCACAGACATCAGATTCACTCTTGATAGGTGGACTACCTAAGTTATCACAAGCTACCAGACCGTCGTCCTATTAATGATTGGAAGCGACAAAGACAATAAGAGAAGACAATCTAGCCTTATCTAATCCTATACGATCAGTTTGAAAGTGAAGCAAGGTGGATATAATGAGTAATCTTGGTGGAGCTACTGTGAATGAAAACTCTCCACATTGAAATGTGCTCACCTGGGCATACTCAGTGTTCATCTTTAAGAAACTTTGCACATGGCCTTTTATACACTTGTCGGCTCTGATTGAATTGCACAGGGCTCATTGAAAAGATGTATTTTGCAAATAAAGCATAAGTTAATCGTGATTTGCGGTGTGCTTTAGCGCCAACTCAGCCTCTTTCTCCTTTTACAAGAGCCCGGGGCCTAGGCGTCGAAAGTCGCCCATAGCCTGTGATTGGGGTACCGTCGTTTGGATGATATCTTGAGGCAGCTTCTGGCATAGCCAGCCGCGGGTGAAATGCCCATCCGCGTTCCAAGCTGAGGTATCAGGGAATGCGGTGGATATGAATTGATTCGCACTGTTAAATGTAGCTTCTCAGCTCTGCTCGCTGGCAATGAATTCATCCTTTCTCATCTTTCCGCTGTCGACGAGCGCTTTGTCCTCCTCTCTCTTTTTCAAGGCTTTGTCATACTCATCCAACTCGATCATCTTCTGCACCGCGAACTTCTCAAGCTCTTCCGCGCTGTCAAACTCCTTCTCGCGCTCCGCCCACTCAGATCCCAAATGTAAGCGCAGCTGCGAGAAAGGAAAGCTGTGATGGTCGTTGAAGCCAGATGAGAGGAGCATGTGCAACCACATGGCCCCGGAGGCTTGCGACCACTTGACAAGAGTAGAGAGTTCTCTCTCTGTGTGCCCTGGCAATTTCTCCTCTTCCTCCTCTAAGACACGTATAAAAATTTCTAGGTACTTGAAATACCGGGTGGCAATCTTAGGCGGCTCATCGCCTTTGTAGTCCCACGAGCTATTAACAGGTCTGTCTTGGAGAAGCCACCATGGTGCAGAGCCAAACAATTGAGCCGGTCCAATATATGACCATTCAAGATCTACTACTCCAACGACAGTGAGGTCCTCCCTGCTTCGGACAATCAGGTTCGCCAGGCCGAAATCGTCGCAAATTAGCTTCAACTTGCAACGGTCATACTTCTCGTTGACCAAATTAGGCATTAGGGATTTGAGGACCTTGAACGCTAAATATTTGTTTTTCGCATCATATAAACCAACAGTTGAGTTTGGCTGGTGAATAAGCTGCTCCCAGTCCTGTCCAGCGACATATTGAAAATACTCGGTCGTCGTCATAAACCCTTGGCCACGATCACCTAAACATAATTGCTTAGTAACGCAATCGATCAGAGCGTTAGTGGAGAGGGAATATAGAAACCCGTACCGAAGGTATCAACTCCTCCATTTTGTAAGATAGCATGTACCTTAAAGGTAAGTGGACGTATTGATAGAGGGCTTGGTGCCTCAGCCTCTGGTGACGGCAGACTGCCGATCCGGTCGAAATCGAGCTGGAAGAGCTGAAGTAGAAAGTTTGCCAATTGCCTGTAGATAAATTCAATATCACTATCACTAATATCTCCTCTCATGAGTCTCGTGGGAGGCTCAGCGTTGGGATCCTTGAGGATTTCACTGAGGCTGACACCATTCATAAAGTCCATCATGATAAAGGGTCCAAGACCAAGGAAGTTATTGGCAGCGGGACCCCACGCATGGACCCTCGGGACTGGAATGGTCGTCCTTTGGTGGAAAAGACGTAAGGCCATCACCTCACCCACGAACAGAGACAGCCTGTGCTATGGGCTTCGTTCACTTTGTCGACCCAGAGTTGGCCGCGCACCTCTTGGACAAGATCGTTAATTTCGTTGGTTTCCATAGAGAGGGCTTCAATAACTGGCCTCAATTAACATTTTGATTTCCCAAGATTAATTGAAAATAGATGAACAGCTGCGCACGACACATTTACCCAATGACATAGTGCAACGTGGGTGATTTAAAGTTCAAGAGCTGCGGGGTAAGATTAACAGTGATAGGATAAGACCCAAAATTGCACGCGACGGGTGGACGGCTGGGGCCGTACACGCCCGATTCCCCGTCTAACGATCCGCTTCAAAATAATCGAGCTCTATTTTTCGTCGCGACAACAGCTAGAGTATTGGCTAGGGAAGGAAGTTTCGGTAGCTCTAATCATCATCCGCATCATCATGCGGTACATGGTTTAACTAGTCTACAGATAGAGTACAATAATACTGGCCTTTTCCGATGTTATACCGCACGGAGGGAGGTGGCCCCGCATCCGCGTCGTCGAACAAGTGGGTAATCGAAGATTGCAACGCATCGAATCGTTATTTGCGGAAGAGCGATAGTTAAGCCGATGACAAGCGTTATCTTTATCAGTTATCAGATTTGAAAAGCTGTTGTCGCCTCCACTACATGATTGCTCCCACACCTTTTGTTTTGGGAGAGATCGTCAATTTTCAGGTTTTCTCAATCGCAGCAGCGTTAATGGTGCCCTAGCATTATCGGTTGACAAAATAAACCATTATAAGAGAACCTAAAAGAATAGAAAAGCGGGAGCTGGTTCGTGTAGATGTTCCTTCATTGGTTTAAGAAGTTAGACGTAGATTCTCCGTCACGAATGACAACACTCTCTACCATAGCAACAAATTAAACACACATATGCACTTTGAAGTCCTCAAATCCGTGAATGAAAAGTTGATATATATCCCACATTCTTGACCCTTATACACCAAGCCATAGCAAATAATATGTAGATCGTAAAGTTCTCTCTAGTCGGACGTTTAGCGGCGAGCTCAATCCCCAAAGGCCCCCGAAAGGAAGGAAGGGAGAAAGAAAGAAACATACACTTTGCTTTGGCGGCCTCCTCTTTTTCCCTTCTCTCCCTTTCAGCTTTGTTCGCTTCCCTCTTGCGTTTAGATGAGTCTCCGGCGTCCTGCAAACTTTGCGCGTTTGTGCTGTTTGAAAGGCCAGTATTGACAGCCTTTCGGGCGTCATCAATCTCTTGTTGAGTTGGCATCGTTGTTGGATTGATTGTATTGTTTTTGGAGGTGGGTGGGTGCGTTGGGGCAAGGAGCGAAATCAGTGAGACTGCGGGCTCTCTATATAGTCGATAGATCATGTTTGTCACACTAGTTTAGACGAGACTCATGCCTCAGCCCCGATGGTTGCCGCTGCATGCAACTTTGACGCAATGCACGTCCAGAACCGTTGAGAATGGCTTGGACCAATAGTGTCGTGTTTAATTCATCAGTCTTTGAAAAAGTCAAAAACAAATCAATCAAATTTCATATTTGCGCCGACTTTCCTGAGGCTGGGTCTAACCTTGCGTGCTCTCCTCCTCTACAATAATCCCTGATTTAGACTCTGCATTTTTCTTCTCCTCTAATGCTTGCCATTGTATCTTGTATTGATGCAAATCCTCCATTTTCGTCTGTACAAATGCCTCAACATCAGCGGTATTTGGGATCTCAAATCCTTCAAGTTGCTGATCTTGAAGACAGAGTTTGATATTAGGCCATAGCACTTCCTCATCGAAATTGAAAGATTCGCGGAGCAATTCGTTGAACCAAAATTTTCCGTCTTCCATCGATTGACGCATCAGATATGACAATTTCTCATCTGATCGAACATTACTGCCCATTTCAATTTCCTGCTGTACTTCCTCCTCCTCCAAGGACCTTAGAAACACTAGGAATTTCTGTTGATAGAGGGCCTCGCTGGAAGAAGTCCAAGAGGTTGGGTTCTGAAGTATCAGCCAAGAAGGCGGGGAGTAGAGGAACTGATACGGGCCTGCGTAGGTCCACTCAACGTCAAGCATTCCGATGATTTCCAACGTTTCCGAATTAATCTTCATATTTCCTGGTCGCATGTCGTCGCAGATTATTTTGTAAGGACCAAGGTTATGTTTCTCGGAGACAAAATGTGGCGCTGCGCGTTGAACTCGTTGGCGGTGGATATATTTCTCACGAGCGTCATCAACATTGTCCACAGAATTTCTTTGCTCACGTAGATGTCTGATGCTCTGCTGAACAAGATCTTGTACATACGACGTAACACTTTGAAAAGGCTCTGAGGGACAATCTGAACAATTAGCCGGAGTATATATCCGAAGATAGATGTCTTACCACGTAGTCGCACATACCCACTTCTCTCTATTTCGTTCATTTTCAGAGTTAACGGTGGAGATGTGACATGCCACGAAGTTGTTCCACTCTCATCATTGACAAATGACAGAGCACCAATCTTATCAAAGTCGTGCATTGACAGCTCCAAGAGAATTTTAGCCATTTGGCGATAGATAATATAGAGAGTATCATCGCTGATGTCTTTGCGCAAAACTGGCCCCCTTGGAGATCGAGGAAGCTCCTCCATGACACTACTAAGGAGTACACCTTCGATCCATTCGGCAATAATAAAAGGTCCTATTTCAGGATCGTGATTATCCGTAGCCATGCCGAAGGCAATGACTGTTGGAACTGGGATGCGAGTATTTTCTTTGAGAAATATCATAATCGCAACTTCGTGGCGAACCTTTTCCTCCGGATGCATAACATCCCCTGCAATTGGGAACCGCACAGCCCATGCTGTTCCATCATCGAATAAAACCTTGAAACAATAGTTGAATGAGCCATGGTCCATGCTCACACAAGCGCATTTGTCGCCATTCCGGTACTTTGAAGCTAGGTTCTCGACGCCGTTTGTGCCGTATTGATGAAGCCGCTGGAGCCAGGCATGCTTCATCTGCTCGTGTATTTGGCTGACCTCGTCGGAGTCCATCTCTTCAGGAGTGCAAAATTCTTCGTCTAGCGAGAGAAACTAATACATCATTAATGGTGTAGCAGATAAATGGATATTGAGGGTTTAGTGGAGTGGAGGAAGGTCTCTTGAGCTACGGTGGCCCACGTGCATTTGTTATGCACCCTAACGATTAGCCGATCCCACTTCCCACACCGCCGGGAAAGTCGCCACTGCTGTACATACCCCCACACTAGTATAGAAACCGGAGCAGTAAACTCAGCCCTGCAATTGCCCCGCCCACCAATTCCCTTGCACCAACGATGAAACTACATCTCATTCAAACTGTTCAAGACCTTGCGAGATTCTATTGAGATATTACACCCACTATATCGAGCGTTCGTTGCTAATTAAATTAATCGGATTCTTTGTTTCAGCTTGGACAGGAATTGTTCGCCCAAACTGCTGCCTTAGCACTTTCAATCAGAATTGAACGAGGTGCGCCCAAGGCTTCCGCGCCTCGAAACCATTCTCAGCTTCCAGACTGCATTGCAATACAGTAGTATTTCTATCTCGATCACAATTACCTCCGAATGCGGTTCCGGAAGACTTTTTACGGGGTCGTCGGAGATCTTTCGGAGGATGATCGGCGGATCGAGAATGATCGGATTATTCCAACCCTATGGCTCGATCTGAAGACTACGAAGCCTAAAGAGGAGACCGAGCTTGATTTCAATGCCTCGATGCTCTCTGCTTGCGTTACTAGTCGAGTAATGATTGACGAAAGATAGTTCTTCGCAACTTCTTTACCACCACCCTCAAAGAACTTTTCACAGCAGTTATCCTGTTCCTATATAAGGGTACTAAATATATTTTGAATGGCTGATTATATATCTGACCTGAGGAAGCTATACTTGCTATAACATGCATTAATATTTTTCCGAATGCCAATTGTAGTCTAAATCTACTCGACTGGAATGCAGGCCGGAGCAAGTTAATATGTGCGTCCCATGTATCTCAGCATCACCTGTTTCTTGATACTCTTCGGCCATTCCTCATTTCAAATGGAGAACTGTAGTCAAAAAGTTTCTCCCAATTATCCAGGACCACCTGCCCAAGTGGTATTCTGGATGCAGCTTTGGTGCTCACAGCTCCTCCCAATATTCTTTGGACATCAGCAGCTGAGAGATGAGCGCTTGACATGGAAAAGATCGCTGAGTAGCGGTCACCCTTTTCTGAGAGCTATAGGAATTAGCTTAAATTCTCCATATGATTATTTATTTACACGGACTTGATGGCGTGCCGCTTTGAAGTTTTGCTGGTACAATCCTCGAGTGGCTGCCCGATAATGCCAATCAAGTGGCTTGGCTTAGATGGGACTAAAACCATTTCATTCTCTATTTCTACTTGAAACGTTGCTTCCTCATATTCATCTATAATTGTGAGCCATTCTGCGCGGTCTGTATGTAGCCTACAATCTTGGTTAGAACCATTTAAAGATTGAGGGTAATGGACTTTTTTTAACCTATGGAGGTAATTCCCCATTTTGGTATGGGTCAAAAATGGACGATAAGCCTAGAACACTGAGAATTTTGATAGCGACTTCATTCGAAAACGTCTCAAATGCTTCCATAGAGGCCCTGAATCCTGGAAGTGCGGACTCATACGGCCAAATGCTAGCGCCTCGTAGCTGCTCCCAAGGTTGGACTTGTATTGTCATTTCCGAAGTTTCTTTAGCCCAGTCAAACATCTCTCTCTGATCAATCTCACCATTCGTGATCTCTGTTTTGGAGCTATAGCCGACAAGCTTCTTACGATCAAAGCCAAGGCTAGCTCTATCACTCCACTCGAAAAACATTCTTGTTTGCTCCATGACTTTATGCAAAACCTATCCTGTATTAGTATGCATCATTTACTACTCTACTGTACTAACATATTGATCGTTGACACCCGAAGTCTTTACATAAAATACGCCCTGTTTTCTGACTTGTTTGAGATGTTCACGAGCGCCGTCGGGGTCACAGAGGTCAATGGTAGCCAATTTCATATTGCCGAGGCCTGATTGTAATGGAGAAACGAAGTGCGCAATCTACTTAATCCCAGGGTGAGAGTGACGGGGAGCTGCTGTATAGACGATGGGCGACGGATGAAATTTGGCCTCCGCTGTTGTGGAGAGAGGCCTGAGCGAACTATCACCTTGATAGCAGGGAATGATCATCAATCTGTATTAAACTCTTTGAGCCCCATTTATTCATCTCCTAGCAGGGGAGGGTCATCAATCTGTTTAAAGTCTTTGAGCCCCATTTATTCATCTTCTAGCAGGGGAGGGTCATCAATCCGTACTAAACACTTTGCATCCCATTTATTCATCCTCTAACAAGGTGGGGTCATCAAATTAAATATCATAATCCGTGGTTTAGCCGTAGGTGGAGTCGATTGAAGTGTAGTTTGTATAGTATTCCCTCGTCTGATATGACCTATCCTCAAACCAAGAATCAGCTCACGCAGCGTGTAGTCTTCCCCGCTCTCTCCCAAAGCAGTGATCTGCTTATTACATTATCTCCCACGCGTCGTAAGGGTGGCACCCAGAATGTCCAATGGTCTCCTGTGTGAATTGTTGTCAAAGTCAAAGGTGGCACGCCAGAAACCGGGATTGTTGATGAAGTATGAGAAACAAGGATTGAATTACAGGCAAACAATCTTAGTAAGAATAGGATGAAAAATTAAATAGAAGAATCGGGACTTCATTACTTCATTAGAGAAAGCAAAAGGCTAACTATGCCACCATTTTGATCTGTTAACGTCCACCTCAACCAACACCACCACCAACACTCCAAATTTTTTCACTTAACATCTTGGTTCCACCCCCATATTCACTGCAGTGCGCTTCAGCATGTAAATGAACACCTCCGGAAAGCTCCAGAAGCACACCATTGACACTCCTTCCAACAGAAGAAAAAGAGCGCCGTCGAGTTCCTGGTTGATGCTGAAAATGCAGAATTGATGATAAAGGAAAACACAGGAGTAAGACAAGTGTTTGGAAAGTTTGTTAAGAAACGAAGGAGGCAGAGCACACCTGTGGAACACTTAGATGATGTGAGGGAGGAAAAGTTCAAAGCAGAGGAGGCTAGAGTCGAGAAGAGAGCAAGAAAGGAGGACAAAGCTTGGAAACCGTGATGACAAGCGCGAAGAAAACGCATCTAAACAATCCAACCATGGCCGCTATTGCAGATCAGATGCAACGAGAGCTTTTACTGTCCCTGCTGAATCGTATTCAATGCCTATTATTGCTGGACAGCAGCGGTGCTGTTATAGAAGAGATCAACTGCACCACTAGCCAGTTGCGTGAAATCCTCAATGACTAAAGTTCCTAGGGCCGAGAATCCCCCTGGAGAATCAGCACCAGCCCAACAGAATGCGCCAAAGTATACAACAACCGCACCGCCGACTTATAGCTGACTGCTAGCCAACTAAGAAGACTGCTCTCGACTACAATAATACAGAGATCTGCTCACCAGCGCCCAGCCTGAACGGCTAGCCGGTGGTTCACTGCTGTGTTCCTATATACCATATTAGATCACAAATAGAGTCAAAAGCTTGCCCTTCCATAGCAAAAACAGCATTCACTTTGTTATATGCAAAGATTGAGAACTGATAATAACCAGCCGTTAGCAACGCCAACGTCAGTGCAGATTCCATCATTACCAGAATCGCATGCACAAGATCACCATACGAAAGTCTCGAACTCTCGCAAATCGAAAGCGTCTTTCTGGAATTTTACAGACTGAACCATACGCGATACGTTTGTTCTCTCGATTCCGGCGTCATTTCGCACTCGAGATAGATCACCGCCGGCTTCGAACTGTGCAGGACTTTGTGAGGTCTAGTATATTTGTCCCTGTGACTTCGAGCTCATTGCTATCCTTCGCTTTAGCATTAAATTTTTAGGCCACCGTTTGAACAGACGGGACTTATTCGCCCGTTACGCTCAGCTTCTTCATCAACTGTCTTAAGGTCTACCCAAGCGCTCAACCAAAACCGATTGAGATGCGCCAAGGCTTTCACTCCTTTTAAGATCTAACTCTCCTGGGGGGATGAAGAAGATGTACCAATGAACACTGGACGAGGGGACTGGTCACGACTGGCGCTACATTAGTATTCGTTCAGTGTGGTGCTTGAAGGTCTCGAAACCGGTTTTGATGTCCAAACTGGGTACTTGGCATCCTAAACACAATTACCTCTGGCTTCTGCTCGACTCTCTCCGCGGAAGACATCACGTCTACAATGAATCGCTTCAGATCTTTGGGCAGGCTTCAATATCGAGAGTAATTAAGCTATGAAGGCCAGGTTCAATATTTGCATACTTTTCACTGGCCACACACGTCTCATTGAGAGCTTCAGTCGCCAAACGATGAAAGTGAGCCATGGCAACGAATTGGAATAGATTCGTAAAACCACAATTAGGTACAGCGTGTTAAGATCCCAACGTCGTAATGTGACAATTTATGCCCGGACATCAAATCTACGGCATCACCAACCCCAGTTGACCCGGCCGAACAATCTCATGAATAAGATCAGGCATGCATCTTTTGGGAATAGCTGGACTGATGGTTCTTATAAACTCCATTGCATCTTCAACTTCTTTGAACACCAATTTGACAGTAGAGCGCTTCATCTGTGGTTCTTTATATGTTGAAGAATGCCTTGCAGGATGCCGGTGCTGGATCCAGACGGTTCTATCGTCGGCGAGGATAGAACCGTCTGTGAGGATAGAACCGTCTGTGAGGAGAGATCCCGACTTTAGCTCGGTAACCTTGTCCAACTGGATTTTCAGGTCGAGGCAGCCTTGCCACTCCGGTGGGAGATCTATGTCGTCACCGACAATTTCAAATTCAGGTTCCAGGATCTTGGCACTCATATCGAGATGAATCTGGAACCGCATATGGTTGAGAGGCATTCGATTTTGGTTCGAACCCAGATGAGCGAGATCGAAAGTCACAATTTCCCTGTTGTGCGACATTTCTGGATCGGAATCCAAAATTACATAGTTGTCGATTTCGTCCTGTTTAGTACATTCCGGTACCGAATCATTTTTGGGGTCGCGGTTGTCTGAACTTGATGTTGGAGTGATTTCTTCAACTCCATTTTTGTCAAACCATCTTGCTCCACGTTTAGGTCCCCCGGAGATATACCTGACCTTCTTCGATGCTCCCTCTAGCAACTTGTAGTCGCTTGCTGATAAATATGGGCCTGGTGAGTGTCGTCGTTTGATGCCTTTCCTAAATTTTCTGTGCTGTCCAGATAGTTTTGGAGTCGAAGAATTAGAAGCCTCTCCAGACATCATAGGGTGTGCTCCTATGCGCTATAAGTCAGATGTAAGATATTTTGTGTCTTTCTTGGACGCCATTGACTTACTAGATTCGACTTCTCGCTTGATTGTGAGGTATTTCCTATCCGTCTTAGAGAATTGACAGATTTTCCACCTCAAACCCAATGGCTTATCATGATGCAGTTTTTTATGCTCCTCTAGTTGCAATCCGAGCCTGAGTCGAAACCACTGAAAGGCCTCTATGTCTGTAAGACCCCAGCTGATTAAAGTAGATATAATCGCCTTGAGACTACCGATGTAGTTCATATTTAATAGGCCATTAGTCTTTCCTCCGTCTGCAATACAATCTTTACTCACGATTTGATTTAAATGGACAGGACACTCTTTACTGTCGAAGTAAGATGTACTGTTTAGCATTCCCACGTCACGGCTTTTCGTCCATTGTTTGTCCCAGTATGGATCTTCTTCAGTAATCTTTTCGACAGGGACGCCTTTCATCCACCATGGTGCAGTGTATTTCCCGTCGAAGATCTTCCACCTGGCATCTATCATGACCTTTTCAGCCTCCAAATCGACTGTCAGCAACTCAACCTGGGTCTCACAACTTTCTGAGATGGAGGTATGTGAAGATCCACTCTTAGAGGCGGCGTCGTCCGGCCAATGTTCGTCTAGCTCTGAGAGTGCATTAAGTGAAGCGGATGAAGGCGAACTTGGCGCCATGAATGGAGATAAGTTTTCCTTCGGTGCTATGACCTTGAGAAATTCTTTATAAGTAGGGATTGCGCTGTAAAGAGCACGCAGGATATCTTGACTTCGCGATTTAATCTCATATAGGAATGCTTCTTTGGCAGACCCTTCTAGACTCTCAACATCGGCTAATTGTTGTTAGACGCCATATCAGTCAGTACCAGTATAACAACTTACATGAATCGCCACTATAGGCAGCAATAACAACTCCAGCATGGCTTCCGAGGTGTGGCTCGAAGATCTCGAATAATGAAACCCAGAGAGAACCAGCAGATGCCGAACTTGCAAGGTCCGCCCATGCTCCATCATCGAGTTCAGGGAAAGGTGACTTTGAGATATAAGACACGTCAATTTCATGTCGTCTGCAGAGCTCTGAAAATAAGCGGCGCCAGTGTCTCTTTTCGATTTCATGGCACTGGTAGCTTGACGACAGACGACCTTGTAAGTAATGCAAGGAGCTGGAATCTTGAACAGAAGCCGTTGCCAATCGACCATGATATGACATCGCCTCATTCAAGGTCGATAGGAGCTTTTCCGCGTCTTCAAACTGTTGGCCAAGCTCTTCTCCTATGCTTATTTGCAGGCTAGTATGGGTATTTTGGGTCAGATCCCTGTGTACAAGGTCACTTGTGGTGTGATATTGGACCTGCACAGCATCCTGTGTTTGTGAATTTGTAGTAGATGGAATCGGTGATATACCTATTAGTTGTGTTATCAGTTACTATAAGAAAGCGGTATTTTGTTAAAACTTGCCTCGCTGCTTCTCAAACGAGTTTCTTCTACTTTGTTCCTCTGAGGCATTGTCAGCTCCTATGCCTTGTCGAATCGTTACTGTGTCGCCATCATCAACTGCCTTCTTTTGCTGCAGTTGTCTCAAGATCACTTCTTCCTCCTTCGTTTCCTGTATCATCTTCTCAATCTTCTGTTTCTTCACTTCAATTGCCCTTCGTCTATTCTCTATCTCCTCACGCCGTCGTTGATTTTCTTGCTCGGCCTGAATCTCTTGCTGTAAGAGCAACAATTCATCGTCTTCTTGTGTCTTCTGGTAGCACCTTGTCGCCTGGAGAGCCTGGATTTGGGCCTGGGACTTTGTCGCTCCAGCATTGAAAGCCTCATATGCAACCCGTATAATTTCTTCATCTTGAGTCTTCTCACTACTTAGACGACTGGCCATATCCGCAAGTTCACGAGTGAATATTTCGTTATATTTTTGAAGCAGCTCGGCAACTTTAGCGTCACGTTCTGCAACTATCCTGGCCTCCAAATCGCGCTTCTTTTGGGGGTATTCGTCGTCCCTCTTCATCTCTTGTTGGCGCTTCGAAACACAAAGTTGTTCAATTTCTTGGCGGTTATTTTCTTGTTCTTGTTCAATTTGAAGAATCTGTCGCCGGTAATCCTCATCGTTCGTGGAATAAGTATCGCCTAGCACAGCTAGTTGCTTCTGTAACTCCTCGAGCCGCCCGGAAGATTGGGTCATGTTTAGGAATGCCCAAGGAGCCTTACTGCACAACATTATCAGATGATGCAATGTGATATATGTGAGGTGTAATACTTTGCCAAGATGATGATAGAGAGTCTCCGCTGGAGATCCACTGCGAGATTGGATAATGCAACCTTTAGTTTCTGTTCCAGCCCTTGAACTCTGGATAAGAGAAGAAAGGGGAGACAATATATTTGTTGACACCCCCACCACCACACTATGTCACTGAGTAGATTGATTGGTAAGAGCAGGGTGATGGTGTAGCGGCGGATGCATAAGGTCATACCCCATGTCCTATGAGATTCAACAGAAGTAAGTGTTATTCCAACTCCAAGTGATATTTCCACATGTCATCGGAGATGACTTGCATCGAAGAGTTGTGGACCGTAAGCTTTCATAACCAAATTGAAAACCCTTGGCGATTGATGACTCTATTGCATCAACACTGCGACGATGTGATGACTCTCTGCAAAACCTGGTTTATTTGATGACTTTGATGCACAGCTTTTCCGGCTTGCCCTTGGAGCTTGAAAATTCTGTCATCATTTTCATCATGTGAGGTGATAGGAGCCTGGGAGAAGAGAGCAACGTCGATCATACGGATTTTTCTGGTGAGTTCATCGTTGGGTTGTTGGTTTCGGATATTCTCGCCACGAACTCTGGTCATTAAGCGAGAACGGGTCGGTGCATGCCAGGACAAATGGTCTACCAAAGGATTTTCAGGGTTACATGTCAGTGCTGACAATAAGTGAGTTGATGCGCATGTGAGAGTAGAATAGGTAAGGTAGACAATTTGGAGGTGGATCAAGTAGCTTATAGTGCTGAGTGTAACGGTGAACGTCATTGGTCAACGAAGATACTTAGTTTTCAAGATGAGCTTAATTGGACGTAAAATGAAGATGAATAAAATCGCGGGCCAAGAGAAGGTTGACTATACTCATTGTCCTAACATGATAGGAGCAGAGCAATTTTTTGTGATGGATTCTCTAGTATTCTTTCCTCTTCACCGGTACAACCTCCAAGACTAACGATGGCTATGTGCAGTGTGGGGAATCGTATTGGAAACCCAGCTTTGTACATTCTTGTTTCCATACAATGTTTGAATTCTTCACTAAGCAGATTTAAGCCTTAGGGCCATTATCAGCTGCGATAGTCGTGTTAGAGAAAAGTGTGGGGAGGTTGGCTTGAGCTGAGATCCGAGAAGGGAGGACAAAGATGATGAGCACCGCGACTCGCACGAGCACTTGAGAAGTACGCTATCCTTCTCGATTGTACTGTACCATGTCTCCTTCTCTACGTTTAAAGGTAAAAATTGAACATGGCCAAACCCGGGCAGTTTTATAGTCTTTGGATGCCGTAGTGGGAGAGATCCACACACATCAAGAGTAAGTTAGTGGTTTCTGCCTTCTTGTCCCATAAATTGTTAGTACGGGAATCAGATCTTTGGACTCTCATCCAAGTCTAACTATTTAATGTCGCTATCTAACTCGATGATTGAACTCTACGGCAGGGACTACAATTGAATGAACTCTACGTTGTTTTCATGACTGCATTATTAGGAAGATGGATAATTTAAGGTTTACCCTGCTCATCGTGGTCTGAAACTCCTGGAGGTACTGCCTTGCGGTGCGTTTTCCTGCCAAATGCGCGTCTATGCAACCTCGTCGCTGAACTTGCTCAAATTGTGGATCCTGTAGCATGCACTCACTGTTAGTTATATTACTCTATACCAGCGCAATGAAACGAAGTACCTCTAATCCAAAGCTTTTATTTTCTGACTCTTTCAGAATATACTTTGCAACTACAGTGGCCATGCTTGTTTACCAAAAGAGTCTTTCGCACAGACGTGTACGGATTGGATATGTCTTCAGTTTCTGAAGCATGAAGAAGATGTTGTGGTCGATCGTTATCTTGAATTTTGGGCCTTGGTCATCAGCCCATCGCTATGTGACTCGCTTCTAAGAGAGATGTTGACCACATTGACGTCTCTCTCGCAGGCTTCCTACCGCCACCACCCTACCACCCTACCACCCTGCTAGTATGTTCTCATACATCAGTAAGCTCGGCAACATGACCTTGCGTTTCTGTGAGGCGCAACGTAAAAGTTTTTACAATCGCACGTCTTAGGGGAAGCAGATTCTTACAAGCTTCCTATGTCAGCATTCGACGACTAAAATTAGTAACTTACTTTGAGCTATTTGTGTCGAGCATTATGAAATCAAACTAAGAGTTCTTTTTACGCCTCGGCCCAATTCTATACCTATAAGGGATTTACATCCAAGTGTTAAAAGAAGCCTCCTCTGGAATTGTTTTCTATACTTAGAAAGGTTCCAAGCCCTCCTATAAGGGCTCTATTTCAAGTATTCATAAATCTAGCCCAACAGAACTTATAAAAGTCAAGCTAAGTGCTAAGTAAGTTAATAATTACTAAGATTATTATTGCGACTACAGTATCTTACAATTGTTTTACTACTTATTCAATTGGCGTAGGCGGACAGTTATCGCTTTGCTATGTTCTTCAGAATGAGGTTTCAAAACATTATTGCAGCCATCGCTATTACTGCTACTATAGTAGTAGCACGACCACAAGACTCAGATCTAGTACGTAGGTCCTACAGTCTAAATGGCCGACAAGATATCCAAGGACCCGCAGCATGCGATGACTTCGGAAATAATCAGAATTGCCCAGGACAACCATCTTTGTGCTGTTTCGAAGGTAGTCTCTGTTTACTAGACATTAGTCCTGCAGGCCAGGCCACTTTTCAGTGCTTCTAAAATAAATTTTTTAGTACCTTCAAGATAATGGGTGGGCAAATCAGGGCATAATTGACATATGTGGCTTAAATAGTAACGTAGACAATGAAAAAGGAAAATAAGTTGGCTGCATTTGTACTCTTTGTGAAGCTAACTTAGAGTGACTTGTATGTGTATGAGCTAACTCAGTAAACGTCGAAATCGATGTTAGGGTGCATAGTCACGATATAGATGTGATAATTCGACAGATTCTCGCATAAAGTATATACCGTAATCACTCCACTTATTAGGTCAGATGAATCATGAGAATGGACTCTCACCTTTGATACCCAGGGTCCCTAACTCTGCTCGCATTCCGGATGGGTGTTGGCAGCGGCGATATAGTCTAAAAGTAAGGGATATGAGTCAACGTATGCTAAATAGTTGAGGCGAGAGTGCAAGAAGAGAGAGGAAGCATTAGAGGAAATAAATAATTTAGATAGCCTCACTTACGAATAGGAAATGAAACTATATATTGAAAACAATGGAACTATAGAGAGGCTGGCAGCAAAATTTTCTTTTTAACTCACTCCATTGCATACTTATAACTGTTGTCAATGTCTGCACTTTCAGCTTATCGGGTTCCAGGTAACTAAGCAGTACTCTTTCTGTTTTGTATGAGAAAAATTCTGTTCCATAGAATTTACGTTCTATAATGTTGACTTAGATCTGCGGTCTCCATATCATAACTTATAAACGTGAAGAAAATATCAATACTGAATCTAGCTGATTCTCAAACTATTGCCTGCGGATCTGGCAAACTTGTCAGCATTGATGAGCCCGCGAATGAACAAATTCAGCTGCCCTTAGCAAACCGAACAAGTATGTTAATCCAGCAAACATGACCATAAAG
>Ga0182030_10010542_pt1 | contig 18751 bp, 12 predicted proteins | sample 812S3MmetaG_FD_121299 | JGI IMG/M metagenome (GOLD analysis project Ga0182030, IMG submission 121299) | Permafrost microbial communities from Stordalen Mire, Sweden - 812S3M metaG (Illumina Assembly) | ecosystem: Environmental > Terrestrial > Soil > Wetlands > Permafrost | place: Sweden...
ACCGAAGGCTCGTCCCAGGCGGAGGCAAACCACGGAATTTTGACGGCGCGGCAGTACTGATCGATTTCAACAAAATCTTCGTACTCAAATTCCAGCGCGCGCTTCAGCTCGCCATTGGTTGTGCCAAAGGGGCTTTCGCGGGGCTTGGCCAACTCCTCGGCCGAGTAAACGATTTCGATGGTGCGCTTCTGAAACTTGACCGCGTCGCAGCCAGAAGCCACGGCGATGCTGATCAAACGCTTCGCCAGATCGATGTCGCCGTTATGATTGATTCCAATCTCGGCTATTAAGTAACAGGGGTGACCGCTTCCTACCTTCTTCGCACCCAGTTGAATTTCCTTTGCCTCCGACATAATCCGCTCTCCGTCCTGCAAATTGTTAAAACCCTGCCGCCATGTATTCTGCTCGTATTCCGGCAGGGATGCGGCGCGCAGCTCGCCGCCCATGAACGTGCGCGGCACAAAAAGATGCCTGAGTATTACAGCTCTGCAAGTTTGCTTCCATCACTGGAAGCCTATCGATCGCCCACCCTCCAGTAGCAGGAAGGGGAATATTGCGGGATTAGGCGCTCGGGATTGCGCAATATTTCATTGCTCCCAGGCGGAAAACTCGAATACTCGCCGTCGGGTTATCTTTTCCGCAAAGTTACTCGATTATATCCCGATCTTAAGGAATTACCTCTTAACGCACAGGGGTCGCGCCAAAAACATTGCAACCATAACTAAGTTGATTTTCCGAACGCGGCTGACACTGCCCCGGATGCGGCAAGCGAGATGCTTCGAGGCGAAGCTTCAAGGAAATTGCGAGTTCGCGCGTTGACCCATGGACGCGCATGGGATAGCGTTAAAAAGTTTCAGGAGGCATATGCTGCACAATCTCCGCCGTGCCGCCGCGTTGCTTCTCTCCGGCCTGTTGCTGGCCGGACTGCCTCTCTGCGCCGAGGGCTTTCAACCGGTTCGGGCGCGCCACGCCATGGTTGCCAGCTCGCACCCGGAGGCTTCTGGCGCCGGTGCCGCAATCATGCGCGAGGGTGGCAACGCAGTTGATGCCGCAGTAGCGGTTGGCTTTGCGCTGGCCGTGGTGCATCCGTCGGCGGGAAATCTGGGCGGCGGCGGATTCATGCTCTACCGCACGGCCAAAGGCGAGATGCACTTTCTCGACTTTCGGGAAAAGGCTCCGGCTGCGGCTTCGCGCAACATGTTTCTGGACAAACAGGGGAATGTGAGCGAGCAAATCCGCTTCGGCTACCGTGCGGCCGCTGTGCCGGGTACGGTTGCAGGCTTCGTGGACGCCGAACGGCGCTGGGGTAAGCTGGGATTGGCCAAAGTGATGGAGCCGGCGATTCGTCTGGCTCGCGATGGAGTCACGGTGACGCAGTATGAAGCCGCTTTGCTGCGCGACGCGGAACTGGCGCGTGATCCCGAGTCCAGCAGAATTTTCCAGCGCAACGGGCGATTCTATGAGCAGGGCGAAATCCTGAAGCAGCCGGAGCTGGCGCGTACCCTGGAGCGCATCGCACGAAATCCTGACGAGTTTTACCGCGGCCCGCTCGCCAGCCAGATCGCGGCGGCAATCACCCAGGGCGGAGGCCTCGTCTCGGTCTCCGATCTTGCCGATTACAAGGTCGTCGAGCGTGTGCCTGTGCATGGAAGTTATCGCGGGTATGAGATTTACAGCGCGCCGCCGCCATCCTCCGGGGGCATCGCGCTGATTGAGACGTTGAACATTCTCGAAGGTTTTGACCTGCACGCGGCGCGGCGCAACTCCGCCATGCATCTGCATCTGGTGGCCGAGGCGTATCGCCGAGCGTTCTTTGACCGCTCGGTATTCCTCGGCGATCCGGACTTCGTGGACATCCCCGTCGCGCAGTTGATTGACAAGAAGTACGCAGCCGAATGGCGGTCCTCGATCAATCCTGACAAGGCTTCGGTAAGCTCGGAGTTGCAGCGGCCGAGCATGGATCAACTGGATCAATCGGCGGCGATTCACGCTCCCTACACCGGCCCGGAAAAGCAGGACACTACGCACTACTCCATTGTGGATGAAGCGGGCGGCGCGGTTGCGGTTACCACCACGCTCAACGACTCGTTTGGTTCCCGCGTTACACTGCCCGCTCTCGGCTTCCTGCTCAACAACGAAATGGACGACTTCACCGCCAAGGCGGGAGTGCCGAATTCCTATGGGCTAATGCAGGGCGAGGCGAATGCGATTGCACCCGGCAAGCGTCCGCTCAGCACCATGACGCCAACCATGGTGGTGAAGGATGGGCGGTTGCTGTTGGTGCTGGGTTCTCCTGGCGGGCCCACAATTATTACCACCGTTGCCAATGTGCTGATCAATGCAGTGGACTTTGGCGAGGATATCCAGCGCGCGGTGAACGCTCCGCGCTTCCACCATCAATGGATGCCTGACGAGTTGAGCGTCGAGGCGTGGCAACTCTCGCCGGACACCCTCGAACTGCTGGAAAAAATGGGACACAAAATCAAACGCACCGGCTCCTGGGGCGATGCCGAGTGCATTGCCATCGACAAGAACGGCGTGCGCCTGGGAGCCAGCGATGGGCGTAACGGCGGCAGCGCTGTAGGCTGGTAGGAGAAGGCGGAGAAAACCAATGCTGAAGGCAATTTCAACGCAGGTACATGTAAGGGAGCGGCTTCACCCTGGAATTCTGGAGAGAATGGCCGGAGGTGGGGTCGCGGGAATTGAAATCTTCGCCAAGCGCGGACACTTCGATTACGACAGCGCGCAACATATTCGCGAGATCGCCTCCTGGTTCGGCTCGCAGGCGGCTGTTCGACTCCAGTCGATGCATTCGCCGCTCCAGGCCTCCGGGGAGCTGGGACGCTCGGATACTCGCAAGCTCAACATAGCCGGGCGCGAGCGCAAGGAGCGGATTGAAGCGATGGACGAGATCAAGCGCGCTATCGCAGTCGCCGAGGTGATTCCCTTCCGTTTTATCGTGCTCCACATTGGAGTTCGCGACGAGGCCTTTGATGAGCACAAGTTTGAAGGCGCGCTGACCTCCGTCGAGCATCTGCGGGCCTTCGCCAAACCTCTCGGAGTGCAACTGCTGCTGGAAAACACTCCTAACGAGCTCTCCGCACCGGAGAAATTGGTGGAACTGATTCGAACGCTGCATTACGACGATATTGGTGTCTGCCTGGACCTTGGCCACGCCCACCTGGGGCCGGGCGTGGAAGCCGCTATTGAAATGCTCAATCCGCTGATCCGCTCGGTTCATGTGCATGACAATCACGGACTGAAAGACGAACATCTGTGGCCGGGCGAAGGAAGCATCGACTTCCATCGCGCCATGGAATTGCTGCGGACTGCTCCGCAGGTTCCTGCGCTGGTATTGGAGATCGAAGGCGACCCCGAGGGCAATCCGGAATACGGAAAGACAGTGCCCGGCAAGATGCTGGCAAGCTGGGAATTGCTGGAGAACGGACACTGAGCGGTGCAGTGCCAGGGGTCGGTAAGTGCTACCATATATTTATCTGAAGTTTCCGGGCATTCACCTACTCACTCCGTGATGGAGGCCACAAGCATCTCCACGCGGGAAGGAATAGCATAAATTTGCTGGAGGCAAGGCAGCAGGCGGCAACTCGCGCCGAGCCCGCTTCAGAATCATCTCAAGGATGGACATATGACAGAAACAAGCGGGGGCAACAGCCCTCAGAGTTGGACGAGCACGCAGGCATACGTCATGGCGGTTCTCTGCCTGCTGGTTGGATGCGCGGTAGGATACCTGTTGCGCGGTTCAGTCGGCGGCAGCGCTCCGGCTCCGGCGCCGGCTGCGGTTACGGCACAGCCACAGGGCATGCCGCCGGAAGGCATGGGACAGCAGCAGATGCCTTCCCCCGAGCAGTTGAAGGCAATGGCGGATAAACAGGCAGCGCCGCTACTCGAGCAGCTCAAGTCAAAGCCGAATGACGCCGCCTTGCTCGCGCAGATTGGCAATTTGTATTACGACGCGCAGATCTTTTCTCCGGCAATCGACTATTACCAGAAAGCGCTGGCGATTGCCCCGAAGAACTCGTCGGTGCGCACCGACATGGCCACCGCAATGTTCTACAGCAGCGACTTCGATCACTCCATCGCCGAGTTTGACCGCGCGTTGAAGGACGATCCCAAGAATAGCAATGCGTTGTTTAATCGTGGCATCGTGAAGTGGCAGGGAAAGATGGACGTTAACGGCGCAGTTGCGGATTGGGAGTTGCTTCTGAAGCAGAACCCCAATTACGAGCAGGCCGACAAGGTTCGGATGTATATGGCGCAGGCCAAGAAACACGCCAACATTAAACCTGGCCAGAAGACCGATAAACCGGCTATGTAATGCCCGATTCTGCCGGTTGTCGGTTACGGCGGGATCGGTTACGGCCTGGAGAACCCGCGGATGATTCCGCGGGTTTAGCCATTGGCGAGTAATGTGCGAACTGAAACCTTGCAGATAAATCAGGGAAGCCGGGAAGTTTCCAATGCAGAACTTTATGGTCGCCGATCTGGCACAGACCACGCTTGCGACGTTTGCATTCGCGCTGTTTCTGCTTCCCTCCGGTTATCTTCTAGGCTTGGCCAGCAATGCGTTCGGTATGCGCAGCCGTTCCGCAGCCGAGAAAATTCTGTTCAGCGCGGCCTATTCCATTGCTGTCACTCCCATCCTGGCAGTTCTCGTCACTCGATTGTCTTCCTACAAGGTCACGCTTGCGTTGTTCCTCTTGCTCGCCGTGATCTCGATTTCAACCCTCGTGCGCCAACTCCCGCTTCCCGCTGGTTTTCTTTCCCGCATTCAGCGCAGCACCTGGATTTTGCTCGGCATGATGTTGGCCTGGTTTTTGCTGGTGCAGTTCTCTCTCGCCGATCTGCAGATAGGCCAACGGCTCTATGTAAATTATGTAGCCTACGATCACTCGGTTCGCGTACCGCTCGTCGAGGCGGCTGCGAGGACCGGGGTACCACCCCTGAACCCCTTCTATGCTTTAGGAAAGATTCCCGTTCTTCGCCTTTACTACTATTGGTATGTAGTGTGCGCATTGCCGATGCAATTGCTGGGCATCGGTGCCAAGGCCTGCCTCGACGCAAGCGTATTCTGGTGCGGCCTCGGGTTGGCCTCCATCATTCCACTTTTTCTCAAGTACGTTCTCGGAGAGAGGGAAAATCTTCGCAGAAAGTCCGTAATCACTGTCGCGCTGCTTGCCGTGACCGGACTGGATCTGATTCCTTACTTCGCGCTGGTTTTCAAGTTTCATATTTGGCTGGGAGACATGGAATGGTGGGATCCGAATCAGGTTTCCTCCTGGTTGGGATCGCTTTTGTGGGTGCCGCACCATGTGGCGTCGCTCACGGCGTGCATGGCCGGCTTGCTCGCATTGTCTTCGCTCGATGAAGGGAATGCGCTTCACCAAAGAGTCTGGGCAGCGGTAATCGCTGGCCTGGCCTTTGCCAGCGCTGCCGGTCTCTCGATCTACGTGACCTTTACCTTCGCCATCTTTGCGATCTGCTGGTCCGTGCAGCTGCTTTTCGAAAAGAAAATCAAGACATTCACTACCACCGTAGCAGCAGGTGTTCTATCGCTATTTCTCTCGTGGCCGTACCTGTTGGATCTACTTTCAAAGCGCAGCGGCGCAGGCTCGATCGCAGGTGCCGGCGAACGCTTCGCGTTTTTTGCGATTCGTGGTTTCCCGCCAGCTCTCCAGTTTCTCGAAAAACTCGGCATCCACAACTCACTCCTGCTCGGGCTTGCGAAGATGCCGATTCTTCTGATCGTTTACGTCTTCGAGTTTGGCTTTTTCGCCTTGATTATGCTTCTCTGCCTTCGCCATGACGCGCGTAGCCCCATCCCTCTTAGCAGACAGCGTCGCATGATGTGGATGATGCTCATTGTCAGCTTGCTGACGATGAGTGTTGTGCAGTCGGACTCGTCAGGTACAAACGATTTGGGATTTAGAGGGATGCTTGTAGTTCAATTTATCCTCCTCCTCTGGTCCGGGCCGATTGTCTATGATTTTTTCTTCGGAAACGATGGCACCGCGAAAATGGGTCTTGGAGTACCGTGGATCAAGTTCTCGATAGTTTTCACCCTGGTGCTCGGAGTGGCGGGGACAGCCTACCAACTTCTCGCGCTGCGCTGCTACGCGCCGATGGTGGATGCGAAAAAATTGATACGCACGGAGACCTTCCTCGGCTCCCCGGGCTTTGGAGAACGCACGTACTGGATGCGCGAGGGCTTCGGCCAGCTCAGCCGATTGACCTCATCCTTGGCACCGGTCCAATACAATCCGCTGAGGGATGAGGTTGCAATCGCGCATCTGTATTCGACGCGCCAGGCCGTCATGGGAGACATGGAATGCGGCAGTACCTTTGGCGGCGATCCTCAAGAGTGCAAGAAGGCTCTTCCCTACTTTGCCGCAGTATTCAATGCCCCCGACGTTGTGCGGAGCTGGAACCTGGATCGCTTTTGCGATGCCTACCAGGTAAACGTTCTGGTGGCGACCGACACTGATCCGGTCTGGAATGACCCCTATAGCTGGGTTTGGACCAGGCCGAGCCTCCTTGCCAATCCGTCGCTGCGCGCCGTCGCTTGCGGCGCGGCGTCTCTGTCTCCGGGCCGCCGACAGTAGACACAGTAAGGATGAGCGATTCCCCCCCGGTCGGACTGCCCAGAACGCAATTGAACATGGGGAATATGACCAATCCCATCGCTAGAGCTGTGTTAGATGCCGCAGCTCACCTCCAGCAAAGCTGCGAACACTCCCAACCAAAGTGTCATAGAAGCACGGAAAAAAGTATGTATGGCATGTATTGTCAATAGGTTACGGAACTTTTCCAAGCAAGGTTCCGGATCGCCTTTATAACGGCGACACAATTGCAAACCGATATGTGGAGGTCATCGTGAACAGGGCCCTGCGGTCGATTCTGATCATGGTTTTAGTGAGCGCATTCTCGGCGGCGGCCGGGGCGGGAGTTCATCCAGTTCCTCTCGACCCTAAAGCCGATCCTGCAACCTGCGCCCAGTGCCATGAGGACAAGACAAAAGGCAAGTATGTCCATTCGGCGATTGCCATGGGTTGTACCAGCTGTCATGAGATCCGGGTCAAGAAAGACACTACCCGCACAAAACTCATTACCACTACCACCGTTGCCCTCTGCATCACCTGCCACGCCGACAAGAAAGCTGCTGATATCAAAGGGAGAATTCACCCTCCGGCGGTGCGCGACTGTGTGAAGTGCCACGATCCCCACACCTCCGACAATAAGAATCAGCTACGGAAAGCCGAGAGCGGCGATAGCAAAGACACCAACCTCTGCCTTGCCTGCCACAATACCGGCGTAAATGTCCCGAAGGACGGCAGCCGTCATGCCGCGCTGGACATGGGTTGCGATACCTGCCACGTGACCCACAAGACCGGCGAACGCGGCAAGCGCGAATTTGATTTCCACCTGACCAAGGACGCGCCGGCCCTCTGTATTGATTGCCATGATCCAAAGGACGCCGCGCTGATCAAGGCGCACCAAGACCAGCCCTTTGCTACCGCGGATTGCTTGACCTGCCATGATCCGCACCAGTCTTCGGCCAAGAAGCTGATGGCCCGCTTTACCCATGTGCCGTTTGCCGGCGGGCAGTGCGATACCTGCCATGCCCCGGCCAAGAACGGCAAGGTGGCGCTGGTAGCAGCTACTCCCAAAGAAATCTGTCTGACCTGCCACTCTGATAAGGCTGAGCAGATCGAGAACGCTAAAGTGCAGCACCCCGGCGCAGCGGGTGATTGCACGGATTGCCACGATCCCCACGCCGGTAATTCCCCGGGCTTTCCCAAGCCGAATGCGGTAGCCGTTTGCCTTACCTGTCACACCGATCAGGCTGAGCAGGGCAAGAAGGCGCATGTGCATCAGCCGGCGTATGAACAGGGCTGCGCCACCTGCCACGAGCCGCATGGCAACGACAATCTCCATCTGCTGCGCGCCAAGACTCCGAACGAACTCTGCCTCGAGTGTCATAGCAAGGACGCGAAGCCAGTGAAGCTTGAGAGTGAACACCTGATTGCGATTTTCGACGGCAAGGTGAAGCTCCCCGAGGACTATTTCGCCAAGGTTCCCGTGCTTCCATTGAGGAATGGCGTCGGCCATCCGGTGACGGATCATCCGGTTTCGGACTTGCACGACCCCAACGATCTGACAAAGGTTACGACGGTCATAAATTGCCTGACGTGCCATCAGCCGCACGCCTCGGCGCAGCCCGATCTGTTAATTAACGATCAAGCCAATAATCGGGAATTTTGCAGATCCTGCCATAAGGGCGAAATCCCTAACAAAGCAATTGGTGGAGCGAACTAGAGATGTCTGTAAATTGCGGGAAGTCGATGCGTGGAGGAAAGATAGTGGCGCTGGTCCTACTGGCCCTGATCTGGGTTGCGCCTGCAAACCTCTATGGAGATAAGAAGAAGAAGGATGTGACCCCTGTTCCTGAGGCCGCTCCTGCTCTCATACCGGTGGACTTCTCTAATATTGTATTTCCGCTTCCCCCCGCTGTTCCTCGGCTGAAATACCTGGATTACTTCTCTGCTCAGAAGGCTGAGCCCATTAAGGCCAGTAAGAAGGAACAAAAGAAGAGTTCATGGATGGATCGCATGGCCGGAGTCGATCCCAATAGCAGCAAGAACCCTGACGCACCGAAGCCGCGTTATCAACTTCTGGCGCCTTACGGGCTGGCCGTTGATTCTCAAGGGTTGCTGTATATAGCGGATACGAAGGTCGGCGCGATCTTCATCTTTAATACGGAAAACGATGATCTGCAAATGATCAGGCACGGCTCCGATGCGCGTTTCAAGGCGATTTTCGGCCTGGCCATGGACGATAACGATACCCTGCTGGTAGTCGATGGCGCGATCCATCACGTGCTGGTGTTTGACGCGAAGCACAAGCTGGTGGCCAGCTTCGGCGAAAGCGAACTAAAGGATCCCTGTGGCGTAGCGATTGACGTGGAAAATCGTCTCGTCTACGTGGCGGACACCGGCCTGGATCAGGTGCTGGTCTACGATGCCGACAGCTATAAACTGCTCCGCAAAATCGGAACCACGGGCAAGGATCATACCCTTACAGATCCCGGCAATTTTTCCAAGCCAACCAACGTTGCGGTGGATAAGGATGGCAACCTCTACGTTACCGACACGCTGAATGATCGCGTCGAGGTCTTCGATGCTGACGGTGGCTTCATCCGAGCCTTCGGCAAGAACGGCGATGGTGCAGGCGAGTTTGCGCGTCCCAAGGGGATTGCAATCGATAGCGACGGTCACGTCTGGGTCGCCGACGCAATGCTCAACCGGGTTCAGGTATTTACGCCCGAAGGGCAAATACTTATGGGATTTGGCGGATTCGGCATTTTGCCCGGACAATTCCAGGCGCTGACCGGAATGGCCTTTGATCGAAAGAACAGTCGCATCTTCACCGCTGAGCAGTTACTCGGGCGAGTGCAGATGTTCCGCTATTTCACCAACGCTGAGGCCAAAGTTGAAGTCGAGCAGCGGGACGCGGAGTTGAAAAAGAAAGCGGATGAGCGGGACGCGAGAACCAAAGCGCAAGCGGCGGCCGTAAATTCGGCCACACCCCCGGCTCCGGTGAAGAATGAAACGAAGGTTCCACCGCCGGCGGCTGGGCAGGCAGTGCCCGCGCCTGCGAAATAAGAATCCGGCGGTGCGGTCAGCCGCCACAAGTTTGATCCCGTTGGGGTCAAAACGGGGAACTTAAGACTCCGTAGCTGTAAACCTAGAAGTACTGATTAATCAGGAGGGTTTGTTTCATGAAGAAGTTTATGTTTGTAGCGGTTCTGGTTGTTCTGGCTGCCAGCTTCGCACTGGCTCAGCAGACGCCGGGCGCGCCTTGGTCCGGTTCAGTTACCGGAAACACACACTACATTCCCACTGTTGACAACATGGGCGCGCACGAAAACGGCGGCCGTGGTTGCGCAGGTTGCCACGCCCCTCATAGCGGCGGTCGCGGCAGCGGCGGCAACATCATCAGCGGCGCTGGAGCTGCCTACACACCCGCTGGCGTCGCAGAAGGCGACACCGGCCTCTGGGGCACTGACACCAATCCGATCCAGACCGGTTATTCCGGCGGAAACATCACCTTCACCGGTAGCTATCCGGTTGCACTGGGCGGATTGACTTGGGCCAGCGGCTCCTTGTACACCGGCGTCGTTACCTGCTTGAGCTGCCATGACGGCAACGTCTCCACCGGCGCCATGATGAGCGGCACCTCCTACGAACAGACCTTTGGCCTGCTGAACTTCTCCAGCGTCTCCAATTTGTCGAATCGCTCGGCGGCGGGTCCTGCTCTTTACGGCCCCAACCCGATCCCGACGCTGCTCGGCAATGACGGTGGCGTGGCTGGCGACTATTCCAACGATCACCCGGTTGGCCCCAAAGCCAACATCCTCGCAGCATTAGAGGGTCCGGCTCTTTCCTCGTTCGGCTTGACAGTGACTGTCAGCTCCAGCAACAAGGTCAGCGTTAAAGTTGCATCCGGCAGCGCCTATGCCAACATGGTTGCATCGTACGGCTATCCTGCGGTTGCTTCACTGGCCGGCAACGGCGCCAGCAGCGACGGCAGCACCGCGTTCATTGTTTGCACCACCTGCCACAATCAGCACGTCATGAACGTCTACGCATCGTTGCCCACCAGCTGGAGCACTGCGCTTCCGATTGGCGGCATAACGAATGCCTCTGGTGTGAATGCGAACCAGTTCCGCACGATCTTCTTCGTCAACGGTCCGTACAACCCGGGCGCTCCCTATGACCCGACCCACCTTCCTTCCACCATGCGCTTCTGCCAGCAGTGCCATTTCTCGATGTCTCCTGAATGGTACGGCGCAACCAACATCGGCACGGCGTTCTAATTTGTTGTAACGGAGGGGGAGAGAACTTCTCTCTTCCCCTTTTTTGAAAACCAATATTTTCTTGAGCGAGGAATAATGAAGTACCTCTTCTGTACTGCCGCCCTGTTCTGCGCGGCAATATCTACGGTGTCAGCCCAGGTCGCCTCCCACGCCCCGACCGCGATGAAGGGCATGGTGGATGCGACGGCTCCTGCTGCATCACCCGTAGTTCCTAGCTCAAGCATGCAAGTTACCGGCAAGGCCGTAGCGCGCGTGAACGGCGCCGTACTCACCGACCGCGATCTGCTGCGCGAGATGTTCCAGTTATTTCCTTACGCTCGAGTACATAACGGCTTCCCCAAGTCGCAGGAGCCGGAACTCCGCCGCGGCGCGTTGCAGATGATCGAGTATGAGGAGCTTGTGTACCAGGAAGCCGAGCGCAGGATGATGACGATCCCGGTCGAGCGCATCAATCATGCGGTGGCGGAGTACCAGAAGAAATTTCCCAGCAATGAAGAGTTCAACGAATATCTGAAAGCCGAGATGGGCGGCTCCATGCAGCAGTTTCGCAAGCAGATTCGCCGCTCGATGTTAATCGAGGCGCTGCTAAAGATCGAGGTTGAGAACCGTTCAAGGATCTCCCTTGCCGAAGCGCGGGCCTATTACGACAAGAATCCGAAGGCTTTCAGTCACGGTGAAGTTTTTGCTTTCCAGACGATCTCCATTATGCCGGCGGAAAATGCGACCGCCGAGGTGAAGCAGCAGGCCCACAAGCGAGCGGAAGACGCACTGAAGCAAGCCAAGGCTACCAAGAGCTTCCAGGAGTTTGGGCTATTGGCGGAAAAGCTTTCGGAAGACGACTATCACGTGAATATGGGCGACCACAAAACGGTCGAGCGGGAGAAACTGCCGCCCCAGATGCTGAAGTTGGCGTCGGCCATGAAGCCGGGACAGGTGAGCGACCTGATTCAGGTTGGCAGCTTCTATTTCTTTTTTCGCCTGAATGCCCATGAGCTGGCGGGCAAGGTGAAGTTCGAAGATGTGAAGGATCGCCTGATGAAGGACATGCAAAAAGCCAAGAAAGAAACCCTTCGCGCCAGTTTTGACAAGAAACTCCGCATGCAAGCCAAGGTCGAAGAATTATAGCGGGAAGTAGTGAAGAGTAACAGGGCGACATAGTAAGGAGACATGAACCCGTGACATGCCGCAATTTGCTCGGAGCTTGTCTACTGGCGCTGGTATTTGCGATCCCGGCCGTGGCACAGGTGCAGCTTGACGGTCTGCACATGAATGCGGGAGGTACCGTCGAATTGGGATATAGCGGCGACGTAAGTAATCAGGGCGACTCAGATCACGGAATGAGCGTAGGCGGAGCTGGCAGCATCGGTGGATACTACTACCACCCCAACTTTGCCTCATTTTCCGTCTCGCCATACTTCAACCGCTCGCAAACCAACTCCACCTCGTCTTCGATCGAGGACAGTAGCGGTTACAGCGCGAACCTCAATTTATTCGGAGGCAGCCGTTTTCCCGCGACCGTCAGTTTCGGCCAATACTGGGATAGCACCGGAAATTTTGGGATTCCCGATACAACCGGCTTGACGACAAACAGCAATTCCCGCACCTTCGGGGTAGGATGGAGTCTCTTGCTTCCCGGCCGCCTTCCTACCGTGTCGCTGGGTTATGCACAGAATTCGGCAACCAGTTCGTTGTTCGGCAGCACAGGGCAGAGTGATTCCACCGGCCGCACTTTTTCGATCAGGAGTGCCTATCAGATTGCAGGCTTCAGCCTGAGCGGCTCGTTCGTTCACGGCTCCTCGAAGGCGACTTCCACTGAGCTCCAGAGCATCGGCAGCGCGCCGGAAATTGAAGACACCTCTACCAATTCCTATACATTCACAGCCAGACACCGCATTCCCTTGCACGGTTCCTTTGACATGAGCTATAGCCGGACTAGTTACGATTTCACCGGATCTGCAGTGGGTGGAGGGAGTTCCGGGGTCACGGACGGCGTTTACGCGAATGCCAATGCAATGCTTGGGATATTTCCCGTTTCCGCCAACTTGAATTACACGGATAACCTGTACGGCAGCGTATTGGAGCAGCAGATCAGCAGCGGGAGTCCGGTCTACCAGACCACTCTCGGCACGGAATCGAGGGCGCTGCTGGTAGACGCGAGCACCTCATACCGGTTGCTTCACCAGATATTCATCACGGCATACGTAAGTCAGCAAGAGCAGTATCTTTACGGGCAAAGCTACGGAGTGACGCAGTACGGAGTAAACGCCAATTACAACTTTTCCAGACGTCTCAAAGGCTTGACGGTGACGCTTGGGATGAATGACGCAGCAGACAAAGCCGGCAACCTTGGCGCTGGATTAATTGCGAATGTGAACTACTACCGAAAGCTTGGCGCTTGGGATCTCACGGCAAATTACAACTACAGCCAGAACGTGCAAACTCTTCTGGCGATGTACACCATGTCCAACATGACCTACATGGGCAATGCCCGCCGCAGGCTTTTCAAAGGCATCAACTGGACTGCTGGAGTTGGAGGCGGTCGTTCCGGTTTCACCGAGCAGGCAGGCTCTGGGAGCCATTCGGAGGGTGCCAACACCAGTTTGACTTGGCGCGGAGTTTCGTTGGGAGGCAATTACTCTCAATCTGCCGGAACCTCCGTCCTGACAACGGCAGGGTTGGTAACGCAACCTCTGCCGGTCGCTTCTGCCGACGAATTGGTTGTATTCAACGGCAAGGCCTATGGAGTTGGCATTGGCGGTTCTCCAATACGGAACCTGTCGCTCACCGCCACTTACTCTCATGCCACCAGCACAATCCAGGGCGAGAGCCTGAACAACAATGAGACTGAGATGATCAATGCTCTGTGCACCTATCATTTCAGAAAGGTCTTCTTCACGAGTGGAGTCACGCGTTTCCGGCAGACTATCGGAGGCGCAGGCTCAGAGCCGAGCGTAATAACCTCGTATTACTTTGGAATCTCCAGATGGTTCAAATTTTTCTAGCAAGGGCACTCAAAGGAAGTCCGCGCAGATTGGTGCAGGTTGTGTGCCTCATCATGCTGCTGACAACTCCTGTTTGGGCCGCCTCCAAGAAAGACAAATCCACGGTGCCTGCACCGCCCGAACTGCTCATGGAAGGCAATCGGAAACTCACCTTTGAGCAGGCTTTCAGCTCTCAAAGAGAAGTGCGCGGAAAGCCGGGATTTTGGACCAAGCTAGTAGACATTGTGGCAGGTGAACCCGAATACCGGGAGATGATGCGTCCCTATGGCGTCGCGGTCGATTCACATGGACGAATCATCATTACCGATCCCGGCGCCAAAGGCATTCACGTTTTTGATTTCGGCCAGCACAAGTACAAGTTCATTCAGCGCGCGGAGAAAGATAAAGATCCAATGGTGGCACCACAGTGTGTCGCCGTGGATGCCCAGGACAACATTTATGTCACGGACTCTGAGTCGGGCAAGATTTTTGTTTTCGACGTTAGTGGCAAGTTCAAACATGCGCTCGGCAGCCTGAAGGGTGGCGAGGGCTACTTCAAGCGGCCTACTGGGATCGCCGTGGATTCGGCAGCGCAGCGGATTTACGTTACCGATACGCTACGCGACAAGATTTTCGTCCTCGATATGCAGGGACAGGTGATGCAAACAATCGGAAATCACGGCACTGGCGACGGCGAGTTCTACTTCCCAACTGAGTTACACCTCGACGGTAATGATCTGCTGGTGATCGACGCAATGAATTTCCGCGTGCAGTTTCTCAATCGCAGCGGGGAGTTCGAAGGAAAGATCGGCCAAGCTGGTGACTCTGTGGGCCAGATGTTCCGTCCCAAGGGACTGGCCGAGGATTCAGAAGGACATCTCTACGTTATCGATGGGCTATGGGGCGTAGTGCAGGTTTTCAATCGCGAAGGCCAGCTCCTTTACTATTTCGGAAAAAATGGCACGGAGCTAGGAGAATTTCAATTGCCTTCGGGGCTCTTTATCGATCACAACGACCGTATCTTTGTTGTGGATTCATATAATCGGCGGGTCCAAGTATTTCAATACTATGGAATGGCAAAGCAAGCTGAGGGAGCGCCACGGTGAATAAATTCCTACTTCTTTGCACTTTGAGTGTTGTGCTGTCGGCTGCGATTCGAGCGCAACCTCCGACAACCAACGTAATTGGCGTTCATGACATGGGGCCCTACGGCCAATCGCCGACACGAGGAAGTCTGACGACATGTCAGTACTGTCATGCGCCTCACTCCGGTTTGCACGGTGTTGCTCCACTCTGGAGCCAGAAACTGTCGACGGTAATAAGTTACACGCTGTATTCAAGTGGAACCATGGTAAACACCCCGCAGGAACCAAGGCTGGGCTTTTCCAGCAATCTTTGCCTTAGTTGCCACGATGGTACCGTTGCGCCGGGACAGAACACACCATATGGGTCAGTCACAATGACCGGTTCGATGCTACCCCAGGACGTATTCGGAACGAACCTGACGGGCGTACATCCGTTCAACTTCAAACTAACGGGCGGACATCTGCAGAGCGCAACTAATCTTCTTCCGAGCGTGTCATTGCAATCGAAGACAGCGAACCCGGCCGTGAAGTTGATCCGTGGAAACGTGCAATGCACGAGCTGTCATAATCCGCACGTGCAAAGCATCGACCCGGTTGCGCAGGATTTTCTGGTAATGAACAATGCAAGTTCAGCGCTCTGCCTGGCGTGCCACGTTTCGGACCCGGGTGCGCCAACTCTTAACGTCAGGCTGCCAACTGTCAAGTCCAACGAAACAAAAGGTGCGTCGATGACTCCAAGCGTCCAGGCATTCAATGCTTTCACTGTCTGGTCCAAGAGCAGTCACGGGCAGAGTGTATATAAGGTGGGCAAGGGTGTAACGCAGATAGGGCCTTACGCCAACACCAAGCAGAATGGCTGTCTCTCCTGCCACGCACCTCACAATGCTCCTGGCGCGGCGTCTATTCTTAACGGGCCGGCTCAGCCAGTGCCGAATATGGACGCGACGACGCAAAACTGCATCAATTGCCATAATGGAGGCTCCAACATATCGCCGGCAATTCCCAATGTATTTGCAGAGTTTGCCAAGGCTGGCCATCCATTTCCGGCAGGAAGCAATAAGCACACTGCGGGAGAGAGTGCAGTGTTAAATAATAACCGGCACGCGACTTGCGTCGACTGCCATGACGCGCATTCGTCACTGCCGACGACCACCTTCGTGTCAACGCCGCTCCGCGGATCGCAACATGGCGTCACTGGAGTGAGCGCTACCGACGGTACGACCATCGTAAGTCCTGCCGTAAATCAATATGAAAGCTGCCTGCGTTGCCACAGTACGAGTGCTGGCAAGCAGGTGCTCGCGGTGTTTGGCTACCTGCCAACGCGAGCGGTTACCGCCGGGGATCCGCTGAACCTGGTTCCTCAGTTCAGTATTACGGCGAAATCGAGCCATCCCGTAACGCATGACAGAAACAGTATCTTGCCGCAACCCAGTCTGCTTAAAGTCATGTGGAACCTGGACGGACATACGCAAGGGCGGTTGATGAGCACGCGTATTCTCTGCTCGGATTGCCATAACAGCGACGACAACAGGGAATTTGGAGGTGTTGGACCGAATGGACCGCACGGATCCAAATACTCCCATATCCTTGAGCGGCGCTATGAATTCAGCCAGGTTACGCCGGGCGTTGCGCCCACCGCGGGGCCCGGAACCACCATCCAGAATCTCTTGCCTGCCATCGTCGACCCTGCAGCAGGTGGTCCTTATTCGCTCTGTGCCAAGTGCCACGATCTCGCAAACGTACTTTCAAATGCCAGCTTCAACAAACACGCTCTGCACATCAGTGCTGGGTTCTCCTGCTCCGTCTGCCACACCGCGCATGGAATGGGTGGAATATCGGCAACTGTTACAGGCGAACGCATGGTGAATTTCGACCTCGGAGTAGTGGCACCGAACGATCAATCCACCACTCCTGTTTCTTATAATCGTGCCACCAATACTTGCACTCTCAAATGCCACAATTACAATCATAACGGCAACGGTACAGTATCGCTTTCAATTGCGCAGAAGACGCCCGGAAAGAAACACTGAGAGGAATGTGAGACAGCAGGACAACAGCCTATCTATGCAATTGTGAATCATTTCTGTGCTGACTGAGGCCGCGTTGAACAAGCTCGCGAAGGATACGGGACGAGTTATATTCTCTAACTCTCTGTTGAAGTCGGTGGCGTTGCTACTCCTTCTAACCGCTGCCCCGCTCCGCGAGGCTTTTAGGGTTGCGGCTTTTTCCAATGGCGATATCTGGTGGCACCTTCGCATGGGGCTTTGGATTCTGCAGAGCCATGCCATTCCGCGTAATGGTTTGTTTTCCCAGAATCTCGATAGTCCTTGGATCGATTCAAGTTGGGGATTTGAGTTGCTGCTGGCCGCCATCTATAAACTTCTCGGCCTGCGATCCATTTCCGCGCTGCTCATGTTCTTCAAGTTTGCGTTGGCGGCAGTAACATTTTTGTTAGCTGGTGGCTGGCGCAGGAATTTCTGGGGTGCCATTCTGCTCTCGGCCGTAGCCCAGTACATCCTTTTCGGCCTGCAGCCGCTTCCAATTTTCTTTTCTATCCTGTTTCTTGGTATTGCGTTAATCCTGTTGCTGCAATGCCGTCGCCAAGATGATGCGCGTTACCTCTACTGGCTTCCACTGTTGTTTCTCCTGTGGGCCAATTTGGACATCCAATTCGTTAATGGGTTACTCCTGTTAGGACTCTACCTGGCGGCAGAGCTCACAGAGCGTCTTCTATATAGATTCAATTGCAGCTTTCTTTCCGCACGCGGGACGTCATTGGGAAAGTCTGCCGCGGTTGCAGGGCTATCCCTGGTCGCAACGCTGATCACGCCTTATTCGTTTCATCTTATTCCGGAGATCATGGAGACGGGCTACAGCCATACGCAGTTCAAGTTCTTTGCCGAGATGGCAGCCTTGAGATTTCGGGAACCCCAGGATTTTGTGCTCTTATTGCTGGTAATGGCTACCTTCCTGGTGCTTGGACTACAGCGCTCACGAGACTTTTTCAAATGCGCTCTGATGATTGTTACGGTAATGCTTGCGTTCCGAGTGCAAAGAGATGTCTGGTGCGTCGTCCTCCCAGCGATCGCCATCATTGCAGGCGCTCTGCCAGAAGGTCTCAGCGAGAACGAGCTATCGAAGAATTCCATGGCGTGGAGATTTGAAAAACCACTGGCGCTGGCACTTTCTTTAGTAGTTATCCTCTTGGCAATGATTCACATTCCCAGCGATGAGCTGCTGTTGAAACGTGCCAGCAGAAGCCTTCCGATTAAAGCATGCAACTTCATACGTGACAATCAACTCCCGGGCCCGCTGTTCAACAGTTACGCCTGGGGCGGCTTTCTGATCTGGTATCTTCCGGAATATCCAGTCTCAATCGACGGACGCCTGAATCTGTATGGCAACGAAGCTAATGAACAGTATTTCAAATTGATTGACGGCACTATTCGTTTTGAACAAAATCCGAGCTTTGCCCGAGCCCGTACGCTGTTACTACAACAAGACGTTGGTCTGGCCAAAGCACTTACCACCTTGCCACCACTGCGCCAGCAGTTCCGCGTCGCTTATCAAGACGACATGGCGGTGGTTCTGGAAAGACAGTAAGCGGGCACACGGGCTTCACCGTTAGGAAAAGCTGTGTGTCTGCCTGCGGGTCGCGTGCATCCTCGCTATTGATCCGGCCCATAACAGCAGGGCTCAGGCCGCATAGCTGACATCTTTTTGCCGGAAGTAGTTCCGGACGCGTTGTGGCTGTTTTTGAACGCTGCGCAAAGCGCGCACAGCGGATTGGG
>Ga0182030_10010543_pt1 | contig 18750 bp, 22 predicted proteins | sample 812S3MmetaG_FD_121299 | JGI IMG/M metagenome (GOLD analysis project Ga0182030, IMG submission 121299) | Permafrost microbial communities from Stordalen Mire, Sweden - 812S3M metaG (Illumina Assembly) | ecosystem: Environmental > Terrestrial > Soil > Wetlands > Permafrost | place: Sweden...
CACGTTTGGGCAATGCTGGAAGGGCGGGGCTTCAGCCCCGCCGAAATCGCGGTTCCCGCCCTCTATTTGTCCCGCACCCCGCGCAGCTTGGGGCTGCAAGCTGCGCGGGGTGCGGGAGTTGGAAATTATCAGTACGACCTTGCAACGGCGGGGCTAAAGCCCCGCCCTTCCGGAGTCGTGGGGAGAAATCCGGGTTAGCCCGCGGTGCGGAACATTTCAAGATACTATTGGTCCCGTACGAAATCAAATCCGGCTAGATTCGGCGGCAGGACCTTGCCCTAAGAATCAGGTCTTTAAACTTTGCGATTTGCGTCGCGCCAAGTTGGCGATTGCGGCGGCGAGGCTTCCCGTGAGCATCCCGGCAAGGACGGTGACACCTGCCCAGAAGATAAGTTGAGGAAAGAAGCCAAGCCACAAGTATTTCGCCATCAGGCCCGGGCCGTCGGGGAGGTCCGGCGGAATGGCGTCGTAATGAGTTCCCCAATCTTTCCAAAAGGCGAAGAACATCACCACCGCCACCGGCACACGCGCTGCGTAAGCGTAAGTCACCAGCGCGCGGAAGAGCGCCGCCCATCCCGGCCTGGTGACAATCGCGGCCACGGCGACAACCGTCCAGAGATAGAGGAGCCGCCCCCAGAAGTGCTGCTGAAGGTGGAGTAGCGCACCCACAATGCTGAAGGCAAAGACCACCGCAAAACCGAGCAGAGCGAACGCCACGGCCCGGCCCAGTGACTTGGGTCCCTGGCCGTGTGCCGCCAGCTTCAACGCAAAGTAGATGCCAAAGATCGGCGCCAGCCAGATGATTCCCACAACCGCACCGAGACCGCCCGGATCGGAATTGAAAAACGATCGCGGCCCATGCAAAAGCTCACCTGCCAGCCGCGCCGTCGTGACGGCCAGCGTCACCAGCGCCGGAATGAGAATCAGCCGCTTGATATTGACAGGCGTTGTGGAGGGTTCGTTCAAAGCTGCCTCCTCTTGGCGTGGAGTTTTCACCAAGGGCTTGGAAATGCGGGCTGAAGTCCCGCCCTTCTATGGAGTAAACATGAATCGTCGTCAAGTCGCCGCGGGCATCGTCTTGCCACGAAACACCAGAGCCGCCACGATGGAGCCGACGAGCGCACCCATCAGTACCGTGAAGGCTATCCAGACGACCATCTGGGGCAGAAAAGCCATCACCAGATATTGGCCGAAAAAGGACGTCGGTCCGGAATAGTTGGGCGGCAGGGCGTCGTAGTGCGTTCCCCAATGCCCGCGCAAGGCAAAAAGCATCACGATTGCCACAGGTATCCGCGCTGCATAGCCGTATACAACCAGCACCTTGAAGAGCGCGGGCCAGCCTAACGTGACCAGGGTCGGGCCGAGCACCACCAGCAGAATTCCCAGGATTTCCCTTTCGGGGAATTTGCAATGCGGCGGCAAACCTACGAAGGCTCCTGCGACCACGATGGCAAATCCGAGAAAGGATAGCCCGAAGGTTTTCCAAACATCGGGAGCGCCCTGCCCCGAGCTTGCCAGTTTCAAAGCAAAGTACGGCCCGAACAGAAAGGGAAGCCAGGAGATTCCGACCACCGCCATGCCCCCACCTGGCGCAGCGCTGAAGAATCGCGGCGACCAGTGTGCCAGCTCTCCGGCTAATCGCAACAAGGTGATACCCAGGGTGATTAAAGCCGGTACCAAGATCAAACCTCGAATAGCGCGAGAAGAATTTGAAGTGGATTCGCGCATGAGCACCTCCTTCTTCCGCCCGGGGCGGTTCTATCCTGGAGCTTCGAGTTAGGGGTGGTAACTTGCAAGAGACCGAAACAGCCTGCGCATTCTACCCGATTTCGTTTGCCGGAACCAGCGCGTGATGAAGGACTGAGCTTTTTTCTGGAGCGGTAGCTCTAATGGTGCTAGACTTCCCCACGAAGAGCGGAACCTGCCACGTGGGGTTTTCGTCCAGCAGAATGTTTGTAGCTTTCGAGGGACCAGCCCCTCAGTGTCACCTTTCCGCTTTGTTAGGGGTGGGCAAGAGGCCGGGGCAAAAAGTAAGAACAGGGCTTCGCTTCGAACTCAAAGTCCTGCGGTCAGGATGGGTCGTGGCGCCATCTGCGGCGCACAATGGCAAAAGAGTTTCCGTCGCTCTCACCTGGGAAGGATATTGATGAAAGTTCTGCTGATCTACCCGGAATTTCCCGACACGTTCTGGAGCTTCAAACACGCGCTTCCCTTCCAGGGCAAGCGTTCCGCATTTCCTCCCTTGGGACTGCTCACAGTTTCCGCGATGCTGCCCAAGCATTGGCAAAAACGCTTGGTGGATTTGAATGTCCAGCGCCTTAAAGATTCGGACCTGGCGTGGGCTGACGTGGTGTTCTTCAGCGGCATGATTGTGCAAGGTCCCTCGATGCAGGGGCTGATTGCGCGCGCCAAAGAGCGCGGCAAGCGAACGGTGGTGGGCGGGCCGATTGTCAGCGCTCACGATCCCGCGATTGCCCAAGCCGACCATATTGTGGAAGGCGAGGCCGAGGAGCTAATAAGCCAGCTCGCCGAGGATCTTGAGCGTGGGACACCGAAGGAACACTACGTCGACCCGCAAGTGGTGGATGTCACGCGCGTCCCGCTCCCCGACATGCACTTGGCCCGGCTACGCCGCTATAGTTCCATGTCCATTCAATTCTCTCGCGGCTGCCCTTTTACCTGCGAGTTCTGCGACATTATTGAAATCTACGGCCGTCGTCCGCGCACCAAAACCCCTGACCAGGTGTGCGCGGAACTCGACCAACTCCACCGCCTGGGCTGGCGCGGCTCGGTCTTTATGGTTGACGACAACTTTATCGGCAATAAGAAGAGTGTAAAAGCTCTCCTCCCGCGCCTGGTGGAATGGATGCACGACCACAAATTCCCCTTCACCCTTTACACCGAGGCTTCACTGAACCTGGCGGAAGACGAAGAAATGCTGGGGATGATGCGCGAGGCCCATTTCACACGGGTTTTCCTGGGCATTGAAACCCCGGTGGCCGAAAGCTTGAAGGAAACCACCAAGTTCCAGAATCTCCGCAAAGATTTGCTGGAGAGCGTGCGGCTGATCCAAGCTTATGGCATGGAAGTCATGGCGGGCTTCATCGTGGGATTTGACAGCGACCCGCCCGACGTCTTTGACCGGCAAATTGAATTCATCCGTCAGGCGGCGATCCCCCTCTCCATGGTCGGATTGCTTACTGCCCTGCCCAACACTCAATTATGGCGGCGGCTCAAGGCGGAGGGACGGCTTCTGAAATCCAGCCTGGGCAACAACACGCTGGCGGACTTGAACTTCATCCCGCGCATGGAGACCCAAGTACTTCTGGACGGCTACCAACGCATTCTCCAGACTATCTATAACCCACGCGAGTACTTCCAGCGCGCTTCGGCTTTCCTTTCCCAATTGGGCAAAGGATCGCGCTCGCCCCTTGTGTTCTCGGACGTGATGGCACTCGGGCGGTCCCTTTGGCGGCAGGGATTGCTCAGCAACTACCGCCAGGAATACTGGAAATTCCTGGCCCAGTCTGTGCGGCGCCACCGGCACCACTTCAGCAAGGCCGTAACGCTGGCGATTATGGGCCACCATTTCTTCGAACTCACCAGCGCCACAGAAACCAATTGAACTTTGGATTTTAGATTTTGGATGGCAGAGTCAGGCGCCGTTTCCCTTAGCGTGCATTTCTCACCCCGAATTTGGAAGGGCGGGGGCTTTAGCCCCGCCGTTACAAGGCGTATTTGATTATTTTTGTGTCCTGCGCCCCGCACAGCTTGCAGCCGCAAGCTGTGCGGGGCGCAGGACGAATAGAGGGTGGGGCCGCTATTTCGGCGGGGCTGAAGCCCCGCCCTTCCAGCAACCCCCGTTCAAGCAAGATGAGAAACACGGGTTAGCATACTGTTCTTAACATGAAAACCTCAGTGTGTTGCGGAGAGACCGGCCAAGCCAGAATCGAAAATTCAAAATCATTACCCCTTCTTCAATTCCGCCAGGACCAGCCGGCCGCACTCCCGCAGGGTTTCAAACACACCCACTCCCTTAAAGGCTACGGCCTCAAAAACAGGCTCATTTTTCTTCATCAGGGCCTTCTTCAAATCCTCCACCGAAAGCACATTGGGTAAGTCGCGTTTGTTGAGCTGGAGCACGTAAGGAATCTTCATGAAGTCGTAATTGTGCGCGTGCAGATTCTCGTACAGGTTCTCCAACGCTTCGATGTTGGCGTCCATTCTTTCTTCCTGTGAATCCGCCACAAACACCACGCCATCTACGCCCCGCAGAATCAGCTTGCGGCTGGCGTCGTAGAAGACCTGCCCTGGCACGGTGTAGAGGTGGAAGCGGGTCTTGAATCCGCGAATCGTGCCGAGGTCGAGGGGAAGGAAATCGAAGAAAAGAGTGCGGTCGGTTTCCGTGGCCAGGGAGATCATTTTTCCGCCGGTCTTTGCCAGAGTCTGATCAAAGATCCACTGGAGGTTGGTGGTCTTACCGCCCAAACCAGCGCCGTAATAGACGATTTTGCAGTTGATTTCCCGGGCTGCGAAGTTAATGAAACTCACGCGGTAAAATCCCCTTCCCCAAGGCTCGAAGCATCGCTGCTAAGCAGAATTCAAAAGGTCTGGCCGAACTGGATCGCCCCTCTGGTAAATGCCCACCTCGTTGGTAATCCCCCACGTATATAACACACCGACACTCTGCATACAATACCGCTGAGTCCTCGTGCGCAAATTGCTTTGAGCCCCAAAATCCCGGCCGCGCGCCTTGGTCTGGGCAGGCTGATGGACATTCTGCATCAACCCATTCTGCGCGGTCAACGAACGCGCTTGCGGACCCCGTTGCTATTCGTCTTCGCCGGGGCCCTACACCTTCGAATCCGTCATATCACCCGGCTAAAAACTCCGCCCACCAGAATCTTCGGGGCGTTGAAATCCCCCATAACCTTCCCCCCTATTTTTTGTTCGACAGTTAACTCGGGAGGAGCCGAGGTGTATTTTAGGTAGGCCATTGCCCCGGCTCTCCCGGTCTTGTTTGAAACTACCCCCTTAAGGGGGCGGGTAGTGGCTACATCATTAGTGGTCCAAGCTGGAAACATCATGCCACAAGTCCAAGGCAAGATGCAAAATAATTGACCGTAAAGTAATTGACATTTCAAGAATTTGGACTACAGTGTAGGCAGGAATAGTAGCGGTCTCGCCGCATGATCGGCCCGAAGGGGTGGCGGCGGTCAATGCTGCGCCGGGCAGTTTGAAACGCCTCAATTTCTTCCCTAAGGCCCGTCCTGCGGCCTGCCTAATCCCCCATTGGTTTGCCTCCACGCCCGAGGAAGTGGGCGCGAATGAAGGAGGTCGCCATGTTCCAAATGATTGACCAGAGTTCTGCGGAGCCCGCCGACCGCAAGGCCCGTCTTTACAAGATCGGCATGTTTATTGTGGCCCTCGCTGCCGTAAGCGGTATCGTATTTCTTTGCGTGCGGTCCCTAAGCTAAGCGCGGGTTACCGCCGATTGACAGGGAACTGCTCTTCCACGAGCCGCAAGGCTTCGGCGTGGTCGTGTATGCGCCCTTCCAATTGCGCGTCCTCAACGGCCTGAAGGATGGTCTTAAAAATCGGGCCAGGAGCATAACCTTGCGCAATCAAATCGTTGCCGCGCAATAGGGGGGTGGGTTTGATCTCTTCCTTGGGCGTTTCTTCCAGCATCTTTCGCGCCATCTTATAGTTTGTCAAATCGCGATGACTTGACAGGCAGTCCAGGCGATGCAGTTCCAGGTGTTCTTCAAACCCTTCCAGGCGGAGAAAGCGGAGTTGGGTTGAACGTTTCATGCGGGGAAAATCTTTGAAGCGCAGGTGATGCCGCACCAATTCCACGATGCGCTCGGTTTCACGCGTGGAGATGCGCAGGCGGCCGCAGATTTCCTCCGCCATCTTGGCGCCAACTTCCACGTGGTTGTCAAAGCGAATGCGCTCGCGGATGGCGAACGTGGGCGGCTTGCCGACGTCGTGCAGGAGCACGCCTAGAGCCAGGGTGGCAGTCGGCTGCCGCAATCCCGCGAGCATCATCAGCGTGTGGATCCACACGTCGCCTTCGGGGTGGAATTCCGGTGGCTGCTCCACGCCTTGCAGACGCTTGATCTCCGGCAATACCTCGGCGAGCAAACCGGACTCGTCCAATAGCTCGAACCCAGCCCGCGCCGGTCCTTCGGTAAGAATTTTTACGATCTCATCGCGCACGCGTTCCGCGCTGACGGAGTGGATTTGCGGCGCCAACTGGCGGATTGCCGCCATCACGGCGGGGGCCAGCGTGAATCCGAAGCGTGCCGTGAAGCGCACGGCGCGCAGCATGCGCAGGCGGTCTTCACTGAGACGCTCCACCGGGTCGCCGATGGTCCGCAGGCGTTGGGAGCGGATGTCAGCTTGCCCACCCACATAATCCAGCACTTGATCGCTGTGTGGGTCATAGAGCAACCCGTTGATGGTGAAGTCGCGCCGCTGCACGTCTTCTTGCGGGGTTTGGGCGTACCGGACCTCGTGGGGGTGCCGCCCGTCCGCGTAAACTCCGTCGCTGCGGAAAGTCGCCACCTCAACGTTTCCCGCTTCGTGCGGAACAATGACCACTCCGAATTGGGCGCCCACGGTGAGCGCGTCGGGGAAAAGCCTCAGCACCTGATCGGGGGTCGCGCCCGTGGTCACGTCATAATCCTTGGGCGTGCGGCCCATCAACATGTCGCGCACACACCCGCCCACCAGATACGCCGGAAATCCCTCCGACCTCAGGCGGCGCACAATTTCCGTTGCCGCTTCGCGTTTGGCATCCATAAAGTTCTATTACAACCGAGGAAGCGCCTCTCCGCAAGTGCTGGCGTGAAAATAGTCGCACTCCCATTCTCGGTTGGAACTAATTATCACACCTCCCCTTTTTCTACACCAGTTCGCCCGTGACCGGCGCCCGACCATCGCTGTCACCCGTTGAAAGCTTGACACCGTGATGTCGTTTTTCGAATCAAGCCATGGTAAGTGAAGTGCTGACCGTGGCCTTTTTTTCATGCTTCATACCCAGGCGGCAACCGCACGCCGTCAAACGGGATGGGCCCCACCGCTACCGTCGTCCTCCGCTACCCCCTCCGTATCATAGCCCGCGGAGCGGGCTTGCGGGCGCCCCCACACTTCCCGGTAAGCGTCCTGGAGCCTCCGCTTTGATGATATGTCTGGATTATATGCCTAGACCGTTTGCAGAACGTCTTGTCTTAGGCTATAATTTTAGAGTATAGCCTCTTTTCTCTTGGGCGAGAAAAGTAGTCGAGTTATGCAAGTGTTTGAGGCTAGAGAACCCTGGCGGACGGGAAGGGCCGGGGACCAAGGGAACGGGTCGGCATCGAACCGAAGGCGGTAGTCAGTAGGCACGCTATCGATCGTATGTGCTCCTGACTTCTAACTTCTGACTCCTGGCTCCAGAATGCCGACTGATACCTACCCACTGGCCACTCGCCCGGATTTCTCACGACGAGTGGGGAAGGGCGGGGCTTTACAGGCTGCGGAAAAACGACTCCCCGCGGACAACCACGCCGGCGCCCAAGGCGCCACCCCTCCTGATTCAGGAGGGGAGTTCGCTAAAGACCACGCCTCCTCGAATGAGGAGGGGTGGCGCGCCGAGCGCCGGCGTGGTTCAGAACTGGAATTCACGGGTGGTGCCGGCAAGGCGATTAAGGGGTGGCATTGGTACTAAAGGTGCCAACGAGTTTTTCCGCAGCACATTTAGCCCGCCCTTCCTGCAACCTCCACGAGCGTCCAAGCGTGGAGAGAAATCCGGGCTATCCACTGTCGGCTAATCACTGTCCCTTGTCGCACCCGACGAGACAGAACTTGAGGAAAGCCGCATCGAGAACGACTATACTCATGAAAACAGAGTTAGTTAGTAGAGGATGGGAGAACCCAGATGGGGGGAGAAAAATATCAAGTTATTGAAAACAGGAAAGTTAGGTTGGCGCGGGTCAACGGCGGGTTGCTGAGACCAAAAGATGTTAAAAATGAAGGATGGTTCGACTATATGCATGAAAACACTGGCGAGGACGAAAAAATGTCTGGCGATCCGCCCGGCTTTTAGGCCGAAAAATATACGGTTGGCGCGGCAGTCGAGGCAAAAGTCAGAATGTTAATGAAAAAAGCAGCTATCGCATTGCACTTGGCGAGAAACTTTAGCAGTCGGCATCTGGACGAGTTGCTGGCGGTGCCAAGCCACTCGGAAATCCCACTCTTGCGAACCTATCAAAGGGGGAATCTCGTGGTTTCGCAGAAAATGTGCAGAGTGAGGTCCTTCATGACGCTCAGGATGACAGCGAACGCGAAGCGGCGCGGCCGAACCTTTTCGGGCCTTCAATCGCCCGCTGACCCGATCCCTCGATCCCCAATCCTCGGGGCGAAAGCAGGGGAGGCAACCCGATGGCACACTGCCACTTTTCGCGCATGGATTGGTCCGGCGCACAAGAGATTCGCAGGGCCTTACTAAAATCGCGCCGCCGCGCAATCGGATGGAGGCCGGTCGAGAACCCGTTCGGGAAGGGCGTGATCCGTATCGCGGCTTCATAAAACCTCTTCCATTTTTTCCCGAGGCGCGGTATTTCTTGGCTGCACTGCTCGCAGGTGGATTGACTTGAACGAGCAGCAAGGAGGTAATTCCGATGGAGACTTGGCCTCGTCATTGCAAGTTCACAGTTCTCTTGATCACATTTCTAGCAGTCTGGCCGGCGTCACAGAGCTATGGGCAATCCCAACCGACGACGCTTTACAACGTCCGCTTTCTTGCTCCCGACTCGTTGGGGGGGGGCAAAATCATTCTAGGCCCTAGAAAGCCGATGGCGCAGATGAGTGACTTTCTGGCCGCCGATCCCTCGGGGTGGGTTGATCTCATGCCGCATGAATCCCTCCAGGGTTGGACACGCGTGGCCATCCCGCCCAGCAAACCTTTGGATCCCGTCAGCCAATGGAAGGTCGATAAAGAGCATGGAACCATCCTCTGCGAAGGCGATCACGGACACGAATGGCTGCGCTACGACCACGAACTCACCAATTTTCTTCTCCACGTGGAATGGCGTTTTGAAAAGCGTGAGGGCTTGAAAGGGTATAACAGCGGAGTTTTCGTGCGGAACGACCGGGGTGGGCGAGTTTGGCACCAAGCACAGGTGGGAGAGGTCGCGTACATTTTCGGCCAGACTCTGGTCCACGGGGAACTGTCGCCTATGATCAAGACACCTCCACCGGGAGTCAATCCTCTCCATCCCATCGGCGAATGGAACACCTACGAAATTCGCTGCGATGGCCCGAAAATCACCCTCTGGGTCAATGGCGATTTGACCGCTGAATTCACGGCGGTAGAGGTTCCCAAAGGGTACTGGGGCTTGGAAGCGGAAGGCTATCGGATCGAGTTCCGCAATATCAAACTGAAGAGCCTCCCTTGAAACCTGGCCCGGATATCACATCACGCTGGGACGCTCTTGGGGTTAGTCTTCAGGGTGGGTAGATATGGACGAACTCTTCCTATAGCGGAAGTGTCACTGCCGGTCGCGAAAACCCGCTCCCGAAACACCGACCAAGGTCTGAGACCTCGGCGGATCAGTCCTAACCCGGATTTCTCACCACGCTTGGACGCTTTTGGAGGTTGCTGGAAGGGCGGGGCTTCAGCCCCGCCGAAATCACGCCTCCGGCCCTTTGTTCGTCCCGCGCCCCCGCAGCTTGCGGCTGCAAGCTGCGGGGGCGCGGGACATGGGAATATTCAAGGACGCCTCGTAACGGCGGGGCTAAAGCCCCACCCTTCCAGACTCGCGGTGAGAAATCCGGGCTAAACGGCCAGCCCTCAGACCGCCTGAGAATCTGGAAAGGAAAAATGAAAGTTTTTCCGTAGCCAGTAAAGGCCAGCGGGATACTGCCGATGTTCACAACTGTGGGGGGGAGCATGTACTTGTCGAACGACAAAGTTGAACCAGCGTCACCGTGTGGGATCGAGGACACAAATCTTCAGCCCCACCTGACTCCGCTCACCCCCATTGGCCCGGCAGTCTCGGAAGCAAGACAGAACCGCAAAATTGCCCTAATGGCCGCGCTTTCCGAGGGACTTCCTACTCTGCCCGCCTATGTGTTCGAGCTCAATAGCCTGCTGGCGGCGACTCCGGTGAATTTCAAACGCGTGGTGGAAGTCATTCGGACGGACCCCAGCCTGACAGCACAGGTTCTTCGACTGTGCAATTCCGCATTCATGGGTTTCCGCGACCGAGTGACGAAGATCCGGCATGCGGTCATGCTGGTGGGGACAGAAAGGCTCCGGACGATGGTCCTGACTTGCTCGTTGGTCGAGTATGTGGGGCATCGAGTGTCATCGGAGGACATTCAGTCATTTTGGCAGCACTGTTTCCTCACGGCTGCGCTCAGCGAAAGGCTTGCCCGAGGAATTGCTTACTCTCAGCCGGAGCAGGCCTACCTCGCCGGGCTCTTGCACGATATTGGGGCTTTACCCCTCCTCGTGGTCACCTCGGCGGAGTCGCAAGAACGCGAAAACATGGACACTTGCGGTTGGGGCGAGTCCGTTGAACTAGAGCGGCAGCACTTTGGAACCGATCATTGCGAAGTTGGCCGCTGGATTGGGGTTTCCTGGAATTTCTCCCCCACCCTGCTGGAAGTCATGGTGAGTCATCATGACCCCCAGGAAGCTAAGCAAGATCCACACCTGGTAGGTGTGGTGGCTGCTGCGGATCAGTTCTGTGTTCGGCGTGGGATTGCGCTGGGGGGGATGCCCCCCGAGCTTTCTGAGCCCGCAGACAATCAGGATCGGGTCATCCTCCAGGCTTGCCTCCCGCAGTTAAAGCCGGAGGAGGGGAATAAATTGGCCGAAATGCTCGAAACAGACTTTCTCCATCTAATTCAGTTGATGGAATTCGGCGCCGCTGGGCTGTTCGGCGGCGGAATTCCAAAAAATCCCTTTCGGGAATGCGAGGGGTAAGTATGAACCCACTACGTGTATTAATCGTGGACGATTCTTCTGTAATGCGGAAGATTGTTGATCGCTCCCTCCGCCAAGCAGGCCTGGAACTCAAAGAAGTCTTCGAGGCGAGCAATGGAGTCGAGGCTTTGGCGCGCATGCAGCAAACGCGTGTGGACCTCATCTTGAGCGATATCAATATGCCGACCATGGATGGCCTCGAACTGGTCCGGCAACTTCAGGCGGTCGAAAATGCCAAAGGCGTGCCTATCGTGATGATCACGACAGAGGCGGGTGAAGCTCATGTGGTGAAAGCGCTTTCCAGCGGCGCACGGGGTTACATCCGAAAGCCTTTTAGTCCGGATCAAATCAAAGAGCGAATCATTCCACTTCTCCAGGGGTAACCATGGACTCCGAACATAAAGGTGACAATTCAAACCGGGTACAACTCATCATTTCGGCCAAATCCTCCGGTACCGCCGGGTTGGGTTCCAAGCTGGCGGGGCTTCCGCGCGAGGAAACGCACCAACGATTTACCCAAGCCCTTGACAGCGCCGCCGTGGAAGTCTTCGAAATGATGGTGGGAACCCCCTTGGGCCCTTCGGACCAAGCCACTCTGCCACGCGTCGCCGATTACACCGCCATGATTGGATTGGCTGGAGATATATGCGGCGTCTTGAGCTTCCGCTGTAGCAATGACTCGGCCTCCCAGATCGCCGCCAAAATGCTGGGCACGGATGAAGGCACCTCGGCAGAATGCATCCGTGATGCCCTGGGAGAGATTTGTAATATGGTGGCGGGAGCCTTCAAGGGCCAAGTCATGGACGTCATCGACCAATGCATGCTCTCGGTGCCGATGGTGGTGAGCGGGAAGGATTACCAACTGTACCCACTCGCTGATGGCTTGCGAATCCAAGTTTCAAAGAGCTTTGAAGGAGCACTGATTTGGATGACGCTTGACCTCCATCATAGCTAAGGGAGAAAAGTCCATCCACCCCTGGTGCCCCTGTTCCACGCGGGGCGCCTGCCTGGGAAGATCTTGCCCAGCTTACCGCTTCGGCTCGGCAGAATCTTCTCAGGGTGATCCCCCGTCTTCCCTCTCCCAATTCTGATACGATTTTTATTATCAATTGCTTGCATCGATAAGTCGCCGGCCGCCGTGCATGGCCCCTGCCCTGCATAGAGCATGCTGGGGAGAATCGATATGGACAGCGGGTTTTACGCCGCTTGCACGGGGTTGCTTGCGAAAACAGACGCCTTGGAACTAACCGCCAACAACTTGGCCAATCTGAGTACGACTGGTTACAAAGCACAGTTGGAGTTCTATCGTTCTCTTGAGGCCAGTATGGGTAACCGGCGCCTCAGCCCTCTCAACCAAGCGGTGAACGACTATGGGGTATTGGGGGGAGCGGCGGTGGATCTCAAGACCGGGGAATTCCAGAAGACCGGAAACGAATTGGACTTGGCGATGGAAGGTGCGGGATTCTTCGTGGTTAAGACTCCGGCGGGAATACGCTATACCCGCAACGGAAGCTTCCACACGGACGCCAATGGCCGTCTCTTGACGGCAACCGGCGACGAGGTGATGGGTGACCAAGGCCCCGTGGAGCTTCCCAGCGGGACGATTACCATTAGCTCCGATGGCACGATTTCGCAGCAGGGGGCGGTGGTAGCCACAATGAAGCTCGTTACATTTACACTAGGGGCTTCCGTGTCTGCGGAGGGGAATTCATACTACCAGGTGCCTGCGGGGTCTGAGCAACCCGCTGACGACCCCCGCCTGTCGCAAGGAATGCTGGAAAGCTCCAATTTTAATCCGGTAGTGGGGGCAGTCAGTTTGATTACACTTCAGCGTCACGCCCAGCTTCTGGAACAGGCGCTGTCGATTTTTCATTCCGTTTTTAACAACGCGCCGGCGCAGGAGCTTTCGCGCGTGTCCTAATTGAAGGAGATGAGTCATGTTCCGAGCTTTATACACAGCCGCGAGCGGCATGCTCGCCCAGCAATTGAATCTTGACACCATTGCCAATAACCTGGCGAATGCCAGCACGGTTGGTTTTCGTGAGACCCGGCTGCAGTTTCAGGATTTGGTTTATCAGGAGATGGTCGTGCCCGGGTCAGCCGCCACGCAACAGACGACCGTGTCGGCGGGGCTGCAAATCGGCCTGGGCACTCGCGCCTCATCTTCTGAGGTCCTGCAGTTACAAGGCGAATATGACAACACCGGAAACTCTCTGGATTTGGCAATCCAAGGCAATGGTTTCTTTCAGGTGAAGCAGACGAATGGTGAAATCGCTTATACGCGCGCCGGAAGCTTTCAATTGGACCAGTCGGGGAATGTCGTTACTGCCAACGGTAATCCATTGGAGCCGGCGATTGCCATTCCTACCGCTGCCACCGCCATCAGCGTGGGGACAGACGGAACGGTAACGGTAACCATGCCGGGACAAACGAGTGCTCAGCAGGTCGGTGTCATTCAACTGGCCACTTTCCCCAATCCCGGGGGCCTATTGAGCAATGGCAGCGGTCTCTTTACCCAAACCACCGCCTCAGGTGACCCCATTGTGGGTACGCCGGGAGGGTCGGAAGGCTTGGGCACTTTGCAGCAAGGCATGCTGGAAGACTCCAACGTCAACGTGGTGGATGAATTCATCCAGATGATCGTTACTCAGCGGGCCTACGAGTCCAACTCAAAGGTCGTGCAGGCGGCGGATCAGATGTTACAAGATGTTAACCAAATGTCCCATTAGTGGAGCGCGCGACCCCATGCCCGCAGCCCTTAAAAGCCGAATCGTAAGCACTCTATTGCTTGTCCTGATGTTGGCGCCACTTACGGAGGCGAGATCAGCCGATGCCTCATTACGCAAGGCGTTAGCGGCGACCGGGGAGGAGAGTGAAGTGATCCCGCGGCGCATGCCACGCCCGCTTTCACGCCGGGAAATCTTTCAAGTCATTCAAAACAATCTGGCTCAAATGGGAATTTCTGGGCGTGGGGGGCTTCATCCGGAGGACCTGAGAATTCAATCTTCGGTGCCGGTGCTCAAGGATGATATGGGATTGGAAGTCAAGAGAATCGGCTTTGACCCTATTCGGCGCGAAACTGTATTCGAACTCTGGACTTCCCACGAACCTCAATATCTTCCCTTTAAGGTCACCACGCGACGCGACCCGCGCAGTTGGGGGTACACCCTACCACTCGAATGGAACATGGGGGAAGCGGGTGGTCCATCCGGGACAGGACATCAGCCAAGTGGCCAGGGGGTGAGCCCGGCCCACTCTAAGCTCCTCGTGCTGGCCAAACCGGGAAGGCCCGCGACCTTGGTCATGTTAGGGCAAAATGTGCGAATTACGACCACCGTGGTTCCATTGCAGCCAGGAGGCAAAGGCCAGAGGATTCTCGTGCGCGACTTGACCACCGCGCGCGTGATGAGTGCGGAAGTGGTGGATGAAGGATTGTTGCAGACCAGTTTCTGAATGGAGTTGGCGATGAACTCGACCCTGTATGTACGCCGCACGGCCCAAACCCTCATCATTACTTTCCTCCTCCTGCTCCTCCCTAGTTACGGGGTCGGGTCCAGGAAAAAGGCCCAACCGAAGAATGACTATTTGGCCGAATATATTGAGCGAGTTAAGGCCGTCAAGGCGTCTACGCCAACTACGGGGAGTTTTTGGACACCCCAGAGCCCTTATTCAGATATGGCGAGCGACTACAAAGCGCGGAGTGTGAATGACCTCATCGTGATTCAAGTGGTGGAATCGACGACGGCGGCAGAAGACGGCGCGGTGAAAACGGCGCGCGCTTTTTCGGCAAGCTCTGGGATCAGCGCATTGATGGGTACCCTAGGCCCCAACAACAGCTTGCAAAATATGTTCTCGCCGAACTCCTCACGGACGTTGAATGGGCAGGGGCAAACGTCCTCCGATGCCTCCCTGACGACCAGCCTCTCCGGCCGGGTTGTAGACGTTTTGCCTAATGGATTCCTGGTGATTGAGGCCGAGCGCCAAATGTTCATGAACAATCAGCACCAAACGGTGATTATCCACGGCGTCGTGCGTCCGGGGGACATCAGCTCGAATAACGCGGTTTCTTCCACTTCCATTAGCAACCTGGAATTGGAGCTAAAAGGGAAGGGTGTCATCAGCGATGGGGTCGCACCTCCCAACAAGCTGGTGCGGATGATCTTGAAAGTCGTGGGGTTCTAAAGCCATGCGATCCAAACTATGGGTAGCAGTCCTCGGTTTGCAAATACTTTGGCTACCTGGCACGCTGGCGGGCAAGGAATCGCCGCCCCGGAAAGTTCGCCTTGGCGATGTGGCCACAGTAGAGGGTGTACGCGACAACCTGCTGATTGGGTATGGGATGGTGGTGGGCCTTCACGGCACCGGCGACAGCCAGCAGACGGTTTTTTCGGTCCAGACCTTGGCCAATCTTCTGCAAAAAATGGGAGTTCAATTCAATGCTTCGGCGGTGGTCGTCAAAAACGTTGCCGGGGTTTTCGTCACGGCCACGCTTCCGCCTTTTGCCCGCCCGGGCACGCCGATTGACGTCACCGTTTCATCGGTTGGGGACGCCAAAAATCTCGACGGCGGAATACTCCTTTTTACCACGCTGCACGGTCCCGATGGTCAAATGTGGGCGACGGCGCAAGGCCCTTTGGTCAATGGCGGTTACTCGGCGGGAGGAAGAGGCAACTCGGTTCAAATCAATCACCCCACCACCTCGCGCATTCCCGCGGGAGGAATCGTCGAGCGGGATGCGTCGATGGACCTCAGCCATTTGACCGAACTCTTCTTGCTCTTGCGCGACCCGGACTTCCTGACGGCCACCGAGGCGGCCGCGGCCATTGAGAGCGAATTGGGAAAAGGCTCGGCGCGGGCAGTTGACAGCCGCCGCATTGAGGTTCGGGTTCCCACCCAAGGCTCGGAAGTGGTTTCCGGCCTCTTGGCGAAAGTGGAGAACCTGATGGTGGCGATTCACACGCCGGCCAAGGTCATCGTCAATGAACGAACGGGAACCATTGTCATGGGCCAGGAAGTGAGCTTGGGGGCTTGCTCCATCCTGCATGGTAATCTGTCGGTGGTGATCGCCACGGAATTCAAGGTCTCACAGCCTCTGCCTTTCTCCCAAGGCCAGACTCAGGTGGTCCCGCAAACCACGGTTAAAGCTGCGGAAAGCCCTGCCCGCCGCATCGAACTTCGCGAAGGTGCAAGCGTCGACGATTTGATCAACGGCCTGCAAGCCATCGGCGCGACACCTCGCGATATCGTGGCCATCCTGGAAGCGGTCCGCGCGGCCGGGGCCTTGCAGGCGGAACTGGATATCCTATGAAGCTTGCAGCAACGAGTTCCCAGTTACCAACGCCCGCTGACCGTCACGGGGTTACATCTACGGGCAGCGCTCCAGAAACCCCTGCCCACAAAAAACTGGTCAAAGCCGCACAGGAATTTGAGGGTATTCTTATCTCGCAGCTTTTGGGAGAATTCAAGGTGGGCCTTTCCACGCTGTCGGGGGATTCCCCCCTGGCAGGTTCAGATACCTTGAACTCGTTGGCAATTCAGACCTTATCGACGGGATTAGCCAGCCGCGGGGGGCTAGGAATTGGGCGAATGCTGGTTCACCAGCTCGAGCCGAGTTTGAACCGGGGCCAGCAAAATCAGGGAGGGGGAAAGATTAAAACGGTATCAGAAGGCTAAAGTTCCCGCTGAAATCGTCGATAGGACAGTTGTACGTTAAGGAGACAGGATATGAGAATCGATGCCGCTCTTCCGCTTCCCGAAAATCAGCAAACGCCCAAGGTGGCAAGCCCAGGGTCGTCGGCTCAACAGAACCGTTCCGCCCCGGTCGATTCAAGCCAGGATCAGGCACAACTGTCTGTCGATAACAACACGATTCAACAGTTGAAAGCTAATCTTTCCCAAGTGCCGGAGGTTCGGCAAGAGCGTGTTGACGCTCTTCGCCAAGCGGTGAGCAGTGGCAGCTATCAAGTTTCGGATCAGCAATTGAGTGACGCCATGGGCTCAGACCTGCTGGCAGGACAACTTCGACTGACCTAGTCGATAGAAGGGAGGAGTCATGGACGATCTGGCTCCTGCCCCAACACAGCGGACCTCCGACGACGGAGGGCGGACACTGGGACAAAACCTCACGGCGCGAAGGAAGGCCGTAAAGAAGGTGCAGCCGGTGCCCGCTCAAAAGCAAGATCTGGAACCCGATCTCGCGCCCGAACCGGATCGGGCCCATCATCTCGACGTCTTGGCTTAGATATGAAACGCGAAGTACAGCAGTACCTGGAATTGCTCGAACGGCGGTTGGCAACGCTTCGTATGCTCGCCGCCGACCTTGACGAGAGCCGGTCGGCTTACGTCACTCTCGATTTGCGGTCGATGCACCAACACATCTCGCGGCAAGAAAACCTTTGCATGGAAATTCGCCTGGTGGACGCTGAGCTGCAAAATATGAAAGAGAAACTTAGAGGCTTGGCCGCCGCGGGTGAAATTCCCTCCACGCTGGGCGAACTCGAAGCACAACTCGACCCCATGTCGGCGCGACAGCTTCATTTATTGATGGGCGGACTCAAAGCCATTCAGGTCGACGTGCGCAGGCTTAGCCGAGTCCATTCCGAACTCCTGCGGCGTTCCCGGCGATCCGTGAACGTCTTGCTGAATTTCCTTGCGCACTATTCGGGCACGTACCCGCTGCCCCTTAATCGATCCAAGGGGATGCCTTTCGTCTCGATGGGGAAATAAAACATGTCGAGCCTCTTCGGTACCATGTCCGTCGCCCTCCAATCCCTGATGACCCAGCAGGGGGCATTGGAGGTGGTTGCCAATAACATCGCCAACGTCAATACACCGGGCTATTCGCGTGAAGTACCGATATTGGAGGAGAGTCCCCCCATCCTCAGCGGGAATACCATGGTGGGCACCGGGGTGACGCTGCAGAGCGTGCAAAGCGTGCGCGACAATATCCTGGATCTCCGTATCGACCAGGAGACCTCCCAGCAATCCAGTCTGAATTCCTATGTGGATTCGATGAACCAGGTGCAATCCCTTTTCAACGAGACCCAAGGTACCGGCCTTCAGACCGATTTGAGCAATTTCTTCAATAGTTTTCAGTCCCTCGCTACCGACCCGACAAGTTCCTCCCTACGTCAGGCGGTGATCGTCGCGGGTCAAGACCTCGCGGGTGCGTTCAGCCAAACCAGCAATAATCTGTCGACCATCCAGCAGGGCCTGGATCAATCGGTGGTGCAGACGGTTCAGCAGGTTAACCAACTCACCACCCAGGTGGCCAACCTGAATCAACAAATCCAAGAGGTCTCTAATGCCGGGGATAACCCTGGCTCGCTTGAGGATCAGCGCGACGAAGCCCTGAACAACCTCTCCGGTCTGATCGACACGGCGGTCATTTATTCCAACGACGGTACCGTTTCCGTGACCACCACCCATGGCACGCTCCTTGTATCCGGCAATCAAAGTGACGCATTGACCACTCAAATCAATAGCGCCACGGGAATGAACGACGTGTATGCCCAAGGAGCAGACATCACTTCCGCCATCGCCGGCGGTCAGCTCCAAGGCTTTATTAGCGCCCGCGATGGCGGCATCCCTTCGACGCAATCTTCCCTCGACAATCTGGCCTCCGGTCTAATCTCGGCCGTGAATAATCAACAAAATGCCGGTTACGAGATGAATGGCGCGCAAGGTGTGGACTTCTTCACGCCGTTTACACCCTCTGCCCCGGGTTCCAACGCCGGCGCCGCCACCACCATGACCGTGGCCCTCACCAATCCCGA
>Ga0182030_10010546_pt1 | contig 18743 bp, 20 predicted proteins | sample 812S3MmetaG_FD_121299 | JGI IMG/M metagenome (GOLD analysis project Ga0182030, IMG submission 121299) | Permafrost microbial communities from Stordalen Mire, Sweden - 812S3M metaG (Illumina Assembly) | ecosystem: Environmental > Terrestrial > Soil > Wetlands > Permafrost | place: Sweden...
AAGTCGCGTTGCTGGTTGCGTGCGGCTGCATCGCCCTCGCGGCGATCCTCAGCAGCATCCGGCTGCGCGCTCAGACGGTGCCGGCATAGACGCTTCACGCGCACGACGGTGGGCACTCGTGGCGACGTCGCTCGGCACGTTCCTCACCGTGCTCTCGAGTTCGATCACGAACACGGCGCTGCCGACGATCGCGCACAGCTTGCATGTCACGTCCGCGGCTTCCATTTGGGTCGTCAACGGCGTTCAGCTTGCGACGACGGCGACACTGTTGTTCTTCGGCTCGGCCGCCGATGCGCGCGGTGCGAAAAAGATCTACCTCGGCGGAATGCTCGTTTTCACGCTCGCGACCATCGGCTGCGGCCTCGCGCAGTCGTTCGATGCGCTGGTCATCATGCGGGTGATCCAAGGTCTCGGCGGGTCGGCGGTGATCGTAACGGTCAATACGCTTAATCGCGCACTTTTTTCGCAAGCTGAGCTCGGCCGGGCCATGTCGGTGAACACGATCTTCGTAGCTGCCGGCACCGCTTTCGGTCCGACGATCGGCGGCACGATTCTCGCGTTCGCGCCGTGGCCGTGGATATTCGCCCTCAACGTTCCGCTGGGAATCATCGCCTTAACGCTCGGCTGGCGCTACTTGCCCGAGGTTCCGGCTACGGGCGCGAAACTCGACTTTCATTCGGCCGCACTCGCCGCGCTCGGCTTCGGTGCGACGTTCTACGCGCTCGACGGATTTGCACGTCCCAATCCCGGTGCCGGAATTGCCGCGTTTGCCGTCGCCGGCGTTATCGCAATGGCGCTTTTCATTCGCCGCCAGCTGCGCCTCCCGCAGCCGATGCTCGCGGTCGAGCTCTTTCGCGTCCCGATCTTCAGCGTTTCCGTGATGGCGTCGAGTGCAACGTACGCAGCCCAAGGTATCGCCTACGTCACGCTACCGTTCTTCTTTCAGAACGTGCTCGGCAAGACGCCGTTTGCGTCGGGCCTCTTGCTCTCGGCGTGGCCGATCGCTTCGCTCTTCGTGGCGATCCGGATGGGGCCACTCTCGGACCGCTACTCGTCATCGCTCTTGTGTACGATCGGCATCGTCATCTTTGGTGCGGGCCTCGCCTGTTATGCATTTCTGCCCGCGATGCCGGCAACGATCGCGATCGTGGCCTGCTCGGCCCTTGCCGGCGCGGGCTTCGCCACGTTTCAAACGCCGAACAACCGGGCCATCATGATCTCGGCGCCGGCTGAAAAGACGGGCCGCGCCGCGGGGGTGATGACGACCGCGCGCTTAAGCGGTCAAACGCTCGGCGCCGTTCTCGTTGCGATCATCTTCGAAACGGTGGGGGCGGCCGCCGGCGCGCGCGCGGTACCGGTGCGCGGCGTCATCGAAGTCGCCCTGCTCGCGGCGTGCGGGTGCATCGCGATCGCCGCCGTCCTCAGCAGCATCCGGTTGCGGGCGGCCGCTCGAGCCTGACCGGAGAGGTTTGCATCGGGCTCCGGCCTGGGAATAGCAGACCCATGAGCATCACGGCCGGCGAAGCCCTCACCCACGATCCGCGCACCACGATCATCAACGCCGGCAAGGGTGCCGGCAAACGCGAGATCCGCGGGGCCATCCGTTACAATCAGCACGAACTGCTCGAAGCCGAGCATCTCGCGCTGCCGATCGCGCACGACGATCGCGTCATTCTCTACGCGGAACACGGCAATGATGAGAACCTCGTTCGCATCGCCGAAAAAATGCGCGCCGGCGGTTTTATCGACGTTCGGGTCTACGAGGGAACGCTAGCCGCCTACGAACAAGCCGGCGGTGAAACGCAAGAAGCCTCGATGCTGCAGATCATCCCGCCTTCACAAGTTCAAGCGTAGACGCCGCGCATCTTCAGCGCGCGCGTCACGCGGTCGATCGCGACCATGTACGCGGCGGTGCGATAGGGGATCTTCCGTTCGTGCGCGACTTCGCGCACCTTACGGAAGTTCGTGAGCAGCAGTTCCTCGAGCCGCTCGTTCACTTCCGACTCTTTCCAGAAGTAGCCCTGGCGATCTTGCACCCACTCGAAGTACGAGACGATCACGCCGCCGGCATTGCCGAGAATATCCGGCACGACGACGATGCCCTTGCGCTGGAAGATGTGATCGGCCTGCGGCGTCGTTGGGCCGTTCGCGGCTTCGACGATCAACTTTGCGTTGATGCGCTCGGCGTTCTCGGCGGTCAACACTTTTTCGAGCGCCGCCGGCACGAGCACGTCGCACTCAACTTCGAGTAGCGCCTCGTTGGTTACGTGTCCGCCGCCGCCGTAACCCGCGAGCGAGTGATGCTCTTGCGCGTACGCCAACGCACCGGCAACGTCGATTCCCTTCTGGTTGACGTAGCCGCCGCTGATATCAGAGATGCCGATCACCTTGCAGCCGCGCGCAGCGAACATCTTCGCCGCAACCGAGCCGACGTTGCCGAAGCCCTGAACGACCACGCGCGCCGCCGCGGGCGGGATGCCGAGATGCCGGAGTTCTTCAAACGCAACGAGCGAGACGCCGCGACCGGTCGCCTCGATCCGGCCGGCCGAGCCGCCGATCTCGAGCGGCTTGCCGGTGACGACGCCCGGCGTGCTGGCGCGCATGTGCATCGAGTAGGTGTCCATGAACCACGCCATGATCTGCGGGGTCGTGCCGACGTCGGGTGCGGGGACGTCTTTATCCGGACCGACGACCTCGACCAATTCGGCGGCGTACCGGCGCGTGATCCGTTCGATCTCGCCGGGCGAAAGTTCGCCCGGATCGCACGTGACGCCACCCTTGCCGCCGCCGAACGGCAGATCGACGACGGCGCACTTCCAGGTCATCCAGAACGCGAGCGCGGTGACTTCATCGAGCGTCACACCCGGATGGTAGCGAATTCCGCCCTTGGCCGGACCACGGGCGAAGTTGTACTGGACGCGGTAACCGGTGTAGACCTCGATGCTGCCGTTGTCGCGCTGGAAGGGGATCGAGAAGATGATCTGACGCGAGGGATGGGTGAGGATCGCCCGCACCCCCGGCTCGAGGTTGAGCAGCGACGCCGCCTCATCGAAATACTCCATCGCGTCCCCGAAGACCGAGGCGTCCCGAACCGTCGTCGTCGTCATACCCGCATGCCTCCCCTAAACGTTAAAGCGGAACTCCACGACATCGCCCTCGCGCATCACGTACTCCTTGCCCTCACTGCGGATCTTCCCGACGGCCCGGAGCGCCTCGGGGGTACGGTACTGCACGTAGTCGGCGTAGTCGATGATCTCGGCCCGAATGAAGCCGCGCTCGATGTCGGTGTGGATCTTGCCGGCAGCTTGTGGCGCTTTGGTCCCTTTTTCGATCGTCCACGCCCGGCTCTCTTGTTCGCCGGTCGTCAGGAACGTCATCAGACCGAGCAGGTCGTAGACCTCGACGATCAGCCGATCGAGGCCGCCCGATTTGATCCCGTAGTCATCGCGAAACGCCGTGGCCTCGTCGTCGGTAAGACCGGCGAACTCCGACTCGATCTTGCCGGAAAACGCGATCGCGCGGCTGTTCTCGGCCTTAGCATGCGCGACCACGGCCTGCACCATCGGCCCGGGCGCCGTGATCTGCGCTTCGTCGATGTTGGCGACGTAGAGCATCGGCTTCATGCTGAGTAGAAACAGCTCGCGCGCGAGGGCCGCTTCCGGCGAGGCGGCCGGGAACGAGCGCGCCGGGCGATTCGCCTCGAGCGCCGCGACCAGATTATCGAGCGCGGTCAGCTGCGGCTGCTGCTTCGGGTTTGCGCGCACCTCGCGTCCCAGGCGCTCACGGCGTTTCCCCAATGTTGCAAGGTCGGCGAGCGCCATTTCGATGGCGACGATTTCGATGTCGCGCAGCGGGTCGGGCGCGCCCTCGACGTGGGTGATGTTGGGATCGTCGAAGCACCGCACGACCATGGCGACCGCGTCGGTTTCCCGGATGTGCGAGAGGAACGCATTGCCGAGCCCCTCGCCGCTGGCCGCGCCGCGCACCAAGCCGGCGATGTCGACGAACCGCACGGTCGCGTACACGATCTTCTTGGAGGCGCTTATCTCAGCCAGCGTATCGAGCCGCGGGTCGGGAACGGGGACCTCGCCGATGTTCGGCTCGATCGTCGCGAACGGGTAGTTCGCAGCGAGCGCTTGCGCCGAGCGGGTGAGGGCATTAAAAATCGTCGATTTGCCGACGTTTGGGAGGCCGACGATGCCGCACGCCAGAGCCATTTAATTGACCTGCGACATTTGGCGAGGAGTGCGAATGAAAACCATCTGTGGTGGGTTATGCCTTACCGAAGGATTCGCCCTTGGGCCGTCGGACTTACCATGATGCGGCAGATGAAGGTCGACAAACTCGGAATCGATTTGCTGACGCACGATCCGGTCGTCATTTTAAAGGACCTCGAAGGTAAGCGTTACCTCCCGATCCTGATCGGGCCGTTCGAGGCGACCGCGATTGCGCTCGCGCTGGAGGGGACGGCGGTCCCCCGGCCGCTCTCGCACGACCTGATGCGCGCGCTGCTCGAGTCGCAACACGCGAAGCTCGAGCAGATCGTCATCCACGACATCAAAGACTCGACGTTCTTTGCCAAGCTCATCATCCGTTCGAACGGCGAAGTGCAAGAAATCGATGCGCGGCCGTCCGACGGCATCGCGCTCGCGCTGCGCATGCAAGCGCCGATTTTTGTCACCGACAAGATCGCACTCGAAGAGTCCGTCCCGGACAAAAAAGCCGAAGTCCAGGACACCCACAAGTTCAAGAAATTCATCGACGAACTCAAACCGAGCGACTTCGTCGAGTAGGACGTTTCATCTGTCATCCCGAGCGTAGTCGAGGGACCGCCTCGATCGCCGCGCTTGGTGGCTGTCCCTCGACTACGCTCGGGATGACAAAGAGGGCAGTGGTCGAAGGCCCGGCGTGGCGTTTTTGCTCTTCTCTGGAGGACTATAGTGGCGACTGACTCGGCAGAAATTGGCGTATACGGCGGATCCGGCTTTTACAGCTTAATTGAGAACCCGCGCGAAGTTTGGGTGGAGACGCCGTACGGCGCCCCGTCCGATAAGATCGCGCTCGGCGAGATTGCGGGGCGCAACGTTGCGTTTCTGCCGCGGCACGGTAAGGATCATCGCTTTCCGCCGCAGTCGATCAACTATCTCGCCAACGCCTGGGCGTTCAAAGAGCTCGGGATCACGCGCATCATCGGACCGACCGCGTGCGGTTCGCTGCAAGCGCATGTGAAACCGGGCTCGATGGTCGTGGCCGATCAGATCGTCGATCGCACGACCGGCCGCAAGGATACGTTCTACGACGGCCCGATCACGACGCACGTCAGCTTCGCCGATCCGTACTGCTCGCAAATGCGGCCGATCGCGATCGAGGCACTCAAAGGCCTCAAGATCGATACGCACGAGAAGGGCACGATCGTCATCATCCAGGGGCCGCGTTTCTCGACGCGGGCCGAATCGAAGTGGTTCTCGAGTCTGGGCTGGGAGGTCATCAACATGACCAACTACCCCGAATCCTATCTCGCACGCGAACTCGAGATGTGCTACGTCAACATCTCGCTGATCACCGACTACGACGTCGGCCTCGAATCGGAAGGCGGGATCACGCCCGTCTCGCACGCCGAAGTAATCAAGGTCTTCTCAAGCAACAACGAGCGCGTGAAGCAAGGCATCTTCAAGATCATCGAAACGTTGCCGAAGGAACGTACCTGCACGTGCGGGTCGGCGCTCGCGGGCGCACGTTGACACGTTCATGAGACAGCCGTCGCGCGAACGCATCGATTTCACGGTCTATCTCAAGGCGTTCGCGGTGTTTGCTCGCAACCCGACGGTCGTCGTTCTGCCGTTGCTTGCAGGCGTGATCGGCGTGCTCGTGGCGCAGCTCTCCGATGTAACGGGCGGCGGTTTCATCGGCAGCATCACGACGTTTTTGTTGCTGCTCATTCAACTATTCGCTCTCGGCGTTTCAATCATTATTGCCGATGGGGGCTGGCGCAGCGGCGCCCTCTCGTTCGACGACGCTTGGCAAGACGCACGCCGCAAGGGCCGGGATATTCTCTTTGCCGCGTTTGGCTTCACGTTCGTGTTGAGCATCGCACAGTACGCGAGCACGATCGTCGGCAGCGGCATTGGCATCGTCCTGCTCGCCATCGCAATGTATGCCTTGATCTATACGATCGCGGCGTCGGCTATCGGCGGCATCCCCGGCGGAGCGGCGATCAGCGTCTCAATCGAACGCGTTCGCAGCGCGCCGATGGCGGCTGCGCTGCTCACGGTGGTCAGCCTCGTCCTATTGTTTTATGTCGGCAATTTCATCGAAGCGGGGATATTCGGTGCGCTCGGCGTCACGTCGTTAATCCTGGCGAGCGTTCTCGGCGCCATCATACAAGCAATCCTCACCGGCTACATCGCGGTCGTGATGGCGAAAGTCTACGCAGACGTCTCGTTTACGCCCCCACGTTGGTAGGTAGGTGGGTTCCTCGACTGCGCTGCGCTACGCTGCGGTACCCACAGGTTCCTCGACTTCACTGCGCTGCGCTTCGTTACGCTCTGGTACCCACGGATACGAGCGCCATTTTAGCGAGGTCGGCGACGAGCGCGGGGCTGACGTTCGTGCGTGCGATGCGTTCGGCGTCGCCGAGCGCGCCCAATGCGCGCGCGATCGCAACCGGATCGCGTTGCGGCAAACGTCCGATGCGCTCGGCCTGATCGCGCGCTAAGAGCGGAACGCCCGCACCGCCGACGCGCAGCGCGAGCCAATCGCGGGTGAGCGTCTTCACGACCTCGAGGCCTTCCTCGAGCGCCGGGCGCGTCGCCCAGCCGGTCGCGTCGGCCTCGCCGCCCTCAAGCGTTGCGAAAAACCACGTTACCGCGGCGTCGCGCATCGTCCCCTCGCCATCGAGCATGGCACGCGCGCGCGTCGTGCTGCCGCCGGCGATTGCAGCTGTGTGCGCAGCAACGTCAGGTTCGACGCCCTCGCGTTCGAGAATCGTCGCGACCTCGGTGCTCGTAAGCGGCGGAAACGTCACTTCGAGTAAACGCGAGCGCACGGTCGGCAGAATGCGCGACACCGCGGTCGTGGTCAGAAGTAAGAGCACGCCCTGCGGCGGCTCTTCGAAAAATTTCAGCAGCGCGTTGGCGGCTTCACGCGTGAAATCAACGTCACCCAACACGAAAACGCGCCGGCCCCCGGCGTAGGAATGCATCGAGAGCTGACGGACGAGATCGCGCGCCGTCGCTTCCTCGGCAGCATGGAAGCCGCTGCCCTCGCGTTCGCCGATCTTCACCTGACCTTCGGCAAAGTAGAGATCGGGATGAGCGCCAGCCATGACCCGCGTGCAGCCGCTGCACGTCCCGCAGTAGCCCAGCAACGTCGTCTTCGGCGTCACGCATAACAGCGATTGGGCCAAGCGCACCGCGAACGTCTTTTTCCCAACGCCGGCCGGACCGGCGAAGAGGTAGCCGTGCGAGAGCGTCTCCGGAGTGAGGGCTTCGAAGAAGTGCGTCGGACCGGCAGCGCCGACGACATCGAACCGTCCGTCGATCACCGGGTCGCCGCTCGCCGCGTCGCAATCGCCTGGTGAGCGGCGGCCAGCACCTCCGCCGGGGATAGCGTGCCGTCGAGCACCACGAAGCGGTGGCTGTAGCGCTTTACAAGCTCTTGATATCCGGCGCGCACCCGGGCGTGAAAGGCCAGGTCTTCCTGTTCCATGCGATCCGCCTCGCCGCGTGCCCGCACCCGGGCCAGCGACAGCTCGGGCGGAATATCGACCAGCAGCGTAAGATCGGGCGTAATCCGGCTGGTCGCCAGCAGCGAAAGTTCAAGCAGCATCTCGATATCGAGCCCCCGGCCGAAGCCCTGGTAGGCGATGGTCGCATCGAAATAGCGGTCGCAGAGGATCGTCGTGCCGGCCCGCGCCGCGGGGGCGATGACCGTGGCCACGTGCTGGGCGCGATCGGCGCTCATCAGCAGCGCCTCGGCCAGCGGGTCGATCGAACTCGCGGGATCGCGCCAGATTTGGCGAATACGGTCGCCTAGTGGCGTCCCCCCAGGCTCGCGCGTAACGAGGACGTTTTCGCCGCGAGCCCGTAGGTCGTCGTTCAACGCGGCGATCAGCGTCGACTTTCCAGCGGCTTCGATGCCCTCGAATGTGATAAACACCGCCGTGGGTTCGCCATCGGTATGCCTAGCTCCGGGAGAGCGTATTGTTCAACGAGCTGACCAAACTGTTCAGCGGGAAACAGAAAGAACGCCGTCACTCGCCCCGCAAGAAGGCGCGTTTCAACATTTCCTGGATCAAAAACGGCAACGAATTGGTCCCCGGCGTAGGGATGGAGATCTCCCTCAACGGCTGCCTGTTGGCGTCAAAGACACCGCCCGGCGTGCCCGATTTCGACATCATCATGGAACTCAACGGCCGCAAGATTCGCTGCCGCCTCAAAACGGCACGCAGCGGGACCATTCTGCGCGAGAACATGCAGTGGACGGTCCTCGGCTGTACCTTCAGCGGCATCGCCGCTGACGACTACGATGCGCTCGTCCGGTTCTGCAAAGACATGCACGAAGTCGGCAACAAGGCCGCCGCTGAGCTCGCGGCGCTGGACAAGACCGACGATGCATACCGCATGCTTCCGATGCGCGTTCAGCAGCACGTGCTCGACGCGTTGATTCGCCTCGGGCGGCTCGACATGCCCCAGGCCAACCAGCAGCCGCTGCTGCGCATGTCCAGCCTCGGAACCGATAAAGGCAAGCAGCGCCTCGCCGTCCACAGCCGGATTGCCGGCGGGCACGGGTCCGATCCTCAGACGTTCGACACCGTTATTGTGATCGATGAATCAGGTGCGGTCAAAGTCGAGTCCTAGGCCACTGAGCGCTATCTAGCCGTCGAAGGCCGGCACGACGGGAGCGGTCGGCATGACCGTCGGGCCCTAGCCCTGGCGCTTCAGTTCTCCGACTTATAGATGCGCACGCGGCGGTTCGGTTCGAGACCGGTGCTGCGCGACTGTAAACGGTAGCGTTCGGCGAGCAGGTGCTGTTGGCGGCGCACGTACGACGTTTGCGGCGTGAGTTCGACCGCCCGGCTATCGAGCAGCACTTGATAGACGGCTTCCTCGGCCTCGCGCATCGCGATTTCTTCGACGTCGAGCGCGGGCAGGTTGAAGACGTCCTTGAGTGCCGACTGAATCTGCGTCGTCGTGTTCGTCTTGATCGAGTAGATCGGCACGTTCTCGGCTGCAATCGATTTGAGCCGTTCGGACTCTTTGCGCTCGAGCGTCTTTAGCGTAACGACCACGTCGGCATCGTCCCACTTGCGGGCGATCGACGCGTTGACGCGCAGGTTCTGGATCGCGCGTTCGATCTTGTTGCGCGACACGCCATAGGGGAAGATCATCAGCGGCTTGTCGTGCTCGCCGACGGCCTCGCCGTTGGGCCCGAAGAGCATCTCGTCTTCGCGCTGTTGCGTGCGCGGCTGCGTCTCGATCACCGCCACTGCAGCCGGATCGGCTTCTTGCACGATGTCGATCCCGCCGCTCGCCGTCCGCTGCCGGACTTCGGGTTGCGGCGTGTAGCCGCGCAGGAGCGCATCGACGACTTCGCCGACGTTTTGGTGGATCGCCAGGCGATCGCGATCTTGGATCTCGATCAGCACGTCGAACGTCGGCGGCGCCTTGCGCTCGAGCACGGTCTTGCGCGTACCGCGGCGGCGCGCTTCTTCATCCGAAAGCGTGACCGCACTGATGCCGCCCATGAGATCGGCCAAGGTCGGATTCATCAGCAGGTTCTCGAGCGTTTGCCCGTGTGCGGTGCCGATCAATTGTACGCCGCGTTCGGCGATCGTGCGCGCGGCCATCGCTTCGGCTTCGGTACCGATCTCGTCGATGACGATCACTTGCGGCATGTGATTCTCGACCGCTTCGATCATCACGTTGTGCTGCTGCGAGGGAATCGTGACCGGCATACGCCGGGCGTGACCGATGCCCGGATGCGGCACGTCGCCGTCGCCGGCAATCTCGTTGGACGTATCGACGATCACGACGCGTTTGCGATCTTCGCTCAACACGCGCGCGCATTCGCGCAGCATCGTCGTTTTGCCGACGCCCGGACGACCGAGCAAGCAGATCGATTTTCCGCTGCGAATCACGTCGAGAATGATGTCGATCGTGCCGTACACCGCGCGACCGACGCGACATGTGAGGCCGACGATATTCCCAGTACGGTTGCGAATCGCGCTGATGCGATGGAGCGTTTGCTCGATGCCCGCTCGATTGTCTCCGCCGAACGGCGAGAGATGCGAAACCACCGCGGCCATGTCTTCGTGCGTCACCGGGTTGTCGGTGAGGAAGACGAAGTCGTCTTCGAAGCGCGCTTCCGGCCTGCGACCTAAGTCGAGAACGACTTCGATCACGCTATCGATGTTCGGAAGGCGTATCAGCGCTTGGCGAATGGGGAGGGGGAAGATATCGAGGAGCTGTGTGAGCTCCCAATTGGGCACGAAGGACTCGGCGTTAACAGCCAACTTCCATCCTCAATTGTCTACAGTGTTCGCAGACCACCGCGGATCGTGCGACACGGTTGCACTTCGGGGCCCCGTGTCGCGCACCTTTGCGGGTCTGTGCTCTTTAGTTACCCTATCGGCAGAAATTCGTTTCGGTTGCATCACCGGCCCGAATTAGGCTTGGAGCAGGGTCGTGTCGGCATAGCGTTCGCCAACCACCGGCACCGCCGCGACGATACGATCGATCTCGGCAAGCTCGGCGGCCGTGAGCACGATGTCGACCGCGCCGAGGTTGTCGAGCAAATGCTTGACGTGCTTCGTGCCCGGAATCGGCACCGCGCCGTGGCCCTTCGCCATCACGAACGCAAGCGAGAGCTGTGCCGCCGAACAACCGCGGCGTTCCGCCAGCGCCTTGAATTGATCGATGACATGGCGATTCTCTTCGAACGCCTTGAAGCGCGGATAGCCCTTGCGGTTGTCGTTGTCCGCGAGCTCGGCATACGAATTGAGCGTGCCCGCGAAAAAGCCGCGCCCGAGCGGGCTGTACGCGACGAGGCCGACGCCGAGTTCGCTCAGCGCGCCGAACATTTTTTCCGGCTCGCGCGACCAGGGTGAATATTCGTTTTGCACGGCAGTGATCGGATGCACGGCATGCGCGCGCCGCACCGTCGCTTCGACGACTTCCGATAGACCGAGGAAACGCACTTTGCCGGCTTTCACGAGCTCGCTCATCGCGCCGACGGTCTCTTCGATCGGCACCTTCGGATCGACGCGATGCAGATAATAGAGGTCGATCGTCTCGATGCCGAGGCGCCCGAGCGATGCATCGCAAGCTTCGCGCACGTGCGCCGGCGAACCATCGACGCCCATCGCGGCCGTGGCGCCGCCGCCGGGGCCCTTACCGCCGCCGCCCGGCCGCGTGAAGCCGAACTTCGTCGCGATCGTTACGCGATCGCGGACTTTTGCCAGCGCTTTGCCGACGAACACTTCGTTCTGCGAGCCGCCGTAGACGTCCGCCGTATCGAACAGCGTAATGCCGCCGTCAAGCGCCGCGTCGATCACGCGCGTCGATTCATCCGCGTCGGCTTGGCCGTAGTGGCCGGCGATCATCATGCAGCCGAGACCCATTGCAGAAACCTTAAGACCTTGCGCACCGAGTGCTACCGTTTTCATGCGCCGGTTTTCCGCCGCCGGGCCGCGCCGACCTGGAACGCGTCAGCGCGGGAAGCGCTCGTCCAAGAAGCGGAGCAGCCGTGCGGCAAAGAAGGCCGAGTGGCTGCCGGCTTCGTCGAGCGGGTCGCCGGCCCAGAAGTGCGGTGCGTCCTGGATGACGGTACGCACGTAGAATCCGGCCTGCTTGAGCGCCAGTAAGAACGCCTCGGATTGCGTCGGATCGACGATGTCGTCGTGGACGCCCCAGGTCAGTAAGAACGCCGGGCCGGCGTTGGCCGTGGTGACGTAACTCAACGGCGATGCATCGAAGTACAGCTGCCGGTTATCGATCAGCGAGGGGCCGAGGAAGACCTGCGCGATGTTGTCGGTCGGGCGCGAGGAGAGGTCGTGGTTCCACTGCGCGGCCAGATCGTAGACGCCGAAGATACCGACGACGGCTTTCACGGCCGGCCGTTCGGTGAGCCCGACCAGCGCGACGAGATGACCGCCGGCGGAATCACCCATCAACACGACGCGCTCCGGATCGACGTTCAACTCGGCGGCGTGCTCGCGCACATAGCGCACGGCAGCGCGCACGTCGTCGACGGCCGCCGGATAGCGGTTCTTCTCTTTGTTTACGAGCCGGTAGTCGATCGTGAACACCGCGTAGCCGCGGCCGGTCAGCAATTGGCCGAGATGCCGGTAGGACTCGCGCTTCCCGGCCTTCCAGCCCCCGCCGTGCACCGCGATGACGACCGGCACCGGCGCGGCCGATTCCGGCAGGTACACATCGGCGTGTAACGCCTCGCCGCCGGGACTCGAGAAAACGACACTGCGCATAGCCATGCCGGAGGATTTGAACGGACGCGCCGCGTTTTCCGTTAGGCCGGCCCCTTTGGGGGAAGAACGGAGGGTGACTAGCATCAAGCCGGCCCCGCCATGCACGATCGTCATTTTCGGAGCAAAGGGCGATCTGACCAAACGCCTCCTGATGCCCGCGATCTACAACCTCGCGAACGGTAAGCTGCTCGACGACAAACTCAAGATCATCGGCCTCGATCATAACGATCGCACGACCGATAGCTGGCGCACCGAACTCAACGACGCCTTGCAGAGCTTCACCAAAGATGCCGGCGCCGAATTTCATCCTGCGAAGATCGACCAAGGGACGTGGGGCTGGATCGCCCGGCGGCTCGAGTACACGATCTTCGACTTCGAAAAAGCCGCCGACTACGGCAAACTCAAAGAGCGCTTGGGGAGCGGCAACGTCATCTTCTATCTCGCCGTTGCCGCGCGGTTTTTCGGCACGATCGCCGAGCAACTTGGAAAAGCCGGCCTGCTCGAGGAATCGGACGGCGCTTTTCGGCGGCTCGTGATCGAGAAGCCGTTCGGCTCCGACCTGCCGTCGGCCCAAGCGCTCAACCTGCGCATTCTCAAGGCGGCGCGCGAGCCGCAAATCTATCGCATCGACCACTTCTTAGGCAAGGAGCCCGTGCAGGGCATCATGCCGCTGCGGTTCAGCAACGGCATTTTCGAGCCGATGTGGACGCACGAGCACATCGACTCGATACAAATCACTGCCGCCGAAACGCTCGGCATAGAACATCGCGGAAAATTTTATGAAGCGACGGGCGCGCTGCGGGACATGGTTCCGAATCATCTCTTCAGCCTGCTGACGATGGTCGCGATGGAGCAGCCCGGTTCGTTCGAAGCCGAAGCCGTGCGCGACGAAAAGGTGAAGCTGCTCGATGCGATCCGGCCGCTGGCACCCGGGGACGCCGCGCGCGGACAATACGGCGCCGGTGCGATGAACGGGAGTGCGGTGAAGGCGTATCGCGACGAGGAGAATGTAGCGGCCGATTCGCGCGCGGAAACGTACGCCGCGCTGCGCGTCCACATCGACAATCCCCGCTGGAACGGCGTGCCGTTCTACATGCGCACCGGCAAGCGACTCGCGCGCCATCTCACCACGATCGCGATCGTCTTCCGTAAGGGCAACGTTTTCACGCTCAGCATCGCGCCGGATCAAGGTTTCAACGCGACGTTCAGCGCCAAAGAACGCGGCCCCGTATTGCAGACGGGCGTCGTATGCACCGGCTTCGCCTACAAAGACTTCTTCGAAGAACCGCCGGCCGACGGTTACGAAACGTTGCTCTATCACGCCATGACCGGCAACACGCTGCTCTTCCAACGTGAAGATATGGTCGACGCGGGTTGGGCCGCCGTACAACCGGTTCTCGACGCCTGGGGCTCATCGCACGACGAACTCCTCGCCTACCGACCGGGCAGCGACGGCCCCGACGCGGCCGCAACATTGCTCGAGCAAGACGGCCGGCGCTGGCTACCGCTAACCTAACGTCTCCAGTTTGTCATCCCGAGCTTGTCGAGGGACAGCTACTCAGCGATGGCGATTGCGGCTGTCCCTCGACAAGCTCGGGATGACAACAAAAAAGAGGGGAGCGCTACTATTCCACCACGACGCGGATTTGCTTGAGATCGCCGTCGTAGGGGCCTTGCATCCGCACGCCCGCCTTCTTCTCCAGTTCCAAATACGAGATGATCTCGCGCGTGATTTCTTCGCCCGGAGAAATGACCGGAATACCCGGCGGATACGGCGTGATCACCTCGGCGCAAATCCGGCCCGCACTTTTCTTGAACGGCACGAATTCGGTGCGCGCCAAAAACGCCTCGCGCGGCAAGATGCGCAAAGGTGGAATGCGCGGCAGTTTGTAGGTGCCGCGCTTTAACCGCGCGTCGAGCACGCCCGAAGGCGAGAAGATGTCGACCGGCCGATCCTCGCGCGAGAGTTCGCGCACACCGTAGACGAGTTCGTCGGCGGCATCGGGCGTCGTACCGATCGTGAACAGCGCCAGCGTATTGAACAAGTCGGCGAGTTCGCATTGCACGTTGTAACGGCGACGTAGGATTTCTTCGGCTTCGTAGCCGGTATAGCCGAGCCGCTTGACCGTGATCGTCACTTTGGTCGGATCGAGATCGAAAACGCCGGGCCGGCCCTCGAGTTCTTCGCCGAAGCAATACACGTTCGGGATATCGTTGAGCCGCCGGCGAGTATCGTTGGCGATCTCGATCGTACGCGAGAGCAGCGCCGGACCGTCGAGTGCCATCTGGCGGCGCGCAACATCGAGCGAGGCCACCAGCACGAGATTCGGCGAGGTCGAGAGGAACAGTTTGTAGACCGCTTTGAGCCGGTCGAGCTTGATGCGCGTGCCCTGTACGTGGAGCATCGCGGTTTGCGAGAGCGAGCCGAGCATCTTGTGCGTCGAGTTGATGCACATGTCGGCGCCGGCTTCCATCGCCGACATCGGAAGCGCGGGATGGAAGTGGAAGTGCGGTCCCCACGCTTCGTCGACGAGTAGCGGAATGTCGTACTCGTGCGCGACCGCGGCGATCCCGACGAGGTCGGCGGCGACGCCATAGTACGTCGGGCTCACGACATAGACGGCTTTGATGTCGGGATGGGCCTCGAGCGTCGCGCGCACCGTCTGCGGCGTGACGGTGTGGTCCATGTGCAGCTCTTCGTCGACCTCCGGCTTCATCCACACCGGATAGCCGCCGCTCATGATCAAGCCGCCCATCGCGCTCTTGTGCGAGTTGCGCGGGATCGCGATTTTCTCGCCGGGGTTGAGCGCGGTCATCATCATGCACTGATTGCCGCTGGTCGAGCCGTTGATCAGGAAGTAGGTGTGCTCGGCGCCGAACGCGTCGGCCGCGAGTTCTTGCGCCTCGACGAGCGGTCCCTCGGGCTGCAAGAGATCGTCCAGCCCGCGGATCTGCGTGAGGTCGATCGCCAGCACGTTGTCGCCGACGAAGTCGCGGAAGGCGCGTTCCATCCCGATGCCCTGTTTGTGGCCGGGCGTGTGGAACGGGATAACGCCGGCGTCCACATAGTCCAAGAGCACCTGGAAGTACGGGGCGCGCGTATGATCGAGTCGGGAGATGGCTGCCGCCTCGGCGGCACGCGTGATCACAACGCGGGCGATTATAGCACGACCGAAGGGGTTGGAGTCCGGTCTGCCATACGGATATTGCGATGTACCGCGCTCGCTCTGCCGCCGTCCCGCGCACGCTCGCGATCCGCTTCGCGCTCGCGATAACCGGCTCGGCCCTGCTGGCGGTCTCCGCCCACGTCGCCGTGCCGATGCTGCCGGTCCCGATCACGCTCCAAACGCTCGCGATTCCGTTGCTCGTCCTGGCGCTCGGCCGCAATCTCGCCGTGATGGCAACGCTGCTCTACTTGGCCGAGGGCGCGCTCGGCTTGCCGGTGTTCGCACCCATCATGGGTCCGCCGGGACTCGTCGGCCCAAGCGCCGGCTATCTCTGGATGTATCCGGTGGCGGCATTCGTCACGGGCCTGCTGCTCGACCGCGGGCTCGTCAGCACGTACGCCGGCCGCTGGGCGGCGATCTTCGCCGGCACGGTGCTCGTGTTTGCCGGCGGCGTCTGGTGGCTCTCGGTCGTCTACGCGTTCAACCTCACGCAGGCGTTCGCCGCCGGCGTCGCACCGTTCGTCATCGGCGACTTGCTCAAAGTGTCGATCGCGGCCGCGCTGCCCTCGCAAGCCGCGAAAATCGCGGCCCGCTTCAAACTGTAAAACGCTCAGCTAGCGCGGGGGAAGTTGATGCGCACGTGCAGGCCTTCGCGGCTGCGCGTGTTGACTTCGCGCAGGTGCGCGTCGCGATCATAGATCACGCGGACATTGTGCTTGGCATCGAAGACGCGCTTGTCGCCCGTCTGCTGGTCGGTGCGCTGTGGGAGCGGCACATCGCCGTACTCCTCGACGTAGCGGTCGAGCGCATCGTGAGAAATCTCCACCGTGACGAATCCGTTCGAGTAGGCCAGCGCCAACTCCGGATTTTTGGTCTCTTCGAACGAGGTTAGGCCCGCAGCACGGCGCCGGACCCCGAGTTTTCGGGCCGGAAGCGACGGTCGTTCGACGCGACGGATCACGGGATGGCTCCCTTGGAGAGGGGTTCGTCAGTCAGCCCAACGCCGGGCTTGGAATTGAGCTCGGTGAACAGTCTGTCGTACGCGATTCGATCCATCGCCGCCTCCCCCTCAACCGTAGCGGCATCGGCCGAGCGCAGGGCGTCGTCGACTTCGCGCGGTGTCGCGGCCCGGCGGAATAGTACCCGTCCGGCCGCGTCGGTAACCGTGATATAAGCGATACCGCCCGACGCTGGGCCGGGCGCGACCGGCGGCGGCGTCGAGGTGGGGTCGTCGTTAGCGATGCGATCGAGGCGATCGGCAGGGGTGGTGGTCGGCGCGGTGTGAGCGGTAGCACTCTCGATCGCCTCGTCCTCACCGAAGTCGATGTCATCGAACGCCGAGGGTTCGATTAGCGTTTCCCCGCGCGCCGGTCAGCGATCACGTACTCTCGATTGCTTCGTCGATGGAGACGTTGTAGAGGAACAAGAACTTGTGCCACTCGCCGGGCAAGGTGTTTCTCTTGACGCGGATCCACGGTATATACTTCGGCGCTTTCGGCTTGCGTTTGAGGGGCATGTTCGCGTGCTCCGGCGTCCGGTTGTTCTTCCGGTTGTTGCAGCGCATGCAGGCGCACACGAGGTTTTCCCACGTCGACGGGCCGCCCTTGCTGCGCGGCTGCACGTGGTCGACCGTCATCATCCGCTCGCCCTTGAGATTGCAGTACTGGCAGGTGTAGTTGTCGCGCAGCAACACGTTCTTCTTCGTCAGCGCGACCTTCTGCATGGGCCGGCGGATGTAGTAGAGCATGCGGATGATCGAGGGCATGCGCATCTCAAACGTCGGCGAGACCAGCCGGTGCTCGCGCCCATGCACCACCTCGGCCTTGCCGGAGAAAATGAGTTTGACCGCGCGCTGAAACGTCGTGATGTTCAGCGCTTCATAGGTGAAGTTGAGGACCAGAACGTCGTTCACAGGGCTCCCCAGGATTCACGTTCCGTGAATCCGTTGCGTTTGGGCTTCGCCCAAGCCGCCCATGGTTGGTGGAGATGGGTGGAAAAACGCAAAAAGCGAGGCATGGCTAGCCTCGCTTCTTCACGATGGACAAACGAATTTGAGTGAGCAACCCGGCCAGGCCGGTTCGCTCATCCGGCCTCAGCCTCGGCGATATTCGTTCGAACGCCGCCCCGGCGATGTCGCAGGCGAGGGCAGCCGCATCCAGATCGGACGGGCCGTCCTTAGGCTCGAGGTAAGCGTTCGCAGCGAGCGCCAACGTCGCGATCATCTCGCCCACAAGGGCGTCGATCGGCGGTGCAGCGAGCGCGTCGGGCGCGGTCGACATACGGGCCGGTTCGTCGTTTCCACGGGGAAATACTCCGGCCGCCGCCCGCCACCGCGCCGCGGGCAAAGGTCATGCGGGAGCCGCGCAAAAAACGCCCCTACCGTGGGAAGCGAACGGCGCCGCGCGCTGATCTTAGCCGCAATCTATGCGCTGCTCGTGATCGCACTACTGATCGGTGCCGGTCTCTACGTCCGCACGCTGATCGCCCAATCGTTCCAAACCGCGGCCGACCTTGGGACGACGCGCGCACTGGCCTACAGCTCGCTTAGGTATATGCTCGATGAAGAAACCGGCGTGCGCGGCTTTGCTGCAACCCGCGACCCGCAGTTCCTCGAGCCCTATCGCAACGCTCTGAAGCCCTTCGCGACGACCGCGCAGCAACTAAAAACGCGCCTCGCCGAATTCGGCGCCCCGGCCGCCAACGCGGCCGCGGACGACATCAGCGCGATAAACGCACAATATCTGCACACGGTCGCAACCCCGCTGCTAAGCGGTCGCGGGAGAACAACCAATGCCCTCGAGCGCCACGGCAAGCAGCTCGTCGATCGCTTTCGAGCCGACGTCGCGACGATTGACGGCGTGCTTGCGCAGCGCGAAGCGATCGTGAACAGCGAGGTTCGCTCCTCGATCGACCACATCGGTTTGCTGACCGGCGGCGCCGTTGCGATCGTGCTTCTGATCTCGCTTCTCTACGCCGTGCAGCAAGCCGCGCTTGCGGCACGCATCGAACGCGAACGCCTCCGCGCGGCCGATAACCGCCGCGAAGCGGACGTGCTGCGCGCCGCATACGCGACGGAGAAGCGCATCGCGGAC
>Ga0182030_10010547_pt1 | contig 18742 bp, 12 predicted proteins | sample 812S3MmetaG_FD_121299 | JGI IMG/M metagenome (GOLD analysis project Ga0182030, IMG submission 121299) | Permafrost microbial communities from Stordalen Mire, Sweden - 812S3M metaG (Illumina Assembly) | ecosystem: Environmental > Terrestrial > Soil > Wetlands > Permafrost | place: Sweden...
ACCTGGACACTGGAAGGTGCCTTCGCACCCTTGAAGGCCACAGCGATTTTGTCGAGAGCGTGAGCGTGAGCCCCGATGGTCGCTGTGCGGTCTCGGGCAGTCGGGACAACACGCTGCGGGTTTGGGACCTGGATACCGGAAGGTGCCTTCGCACCCTTGAAGACCAAAGCAGTTTGGTTACGAGCGTGAGCTTGAGTCCCGATGGTCGCCGCGCGGCCTCGTGTAACTGGGACGGAACTCTGCTGGTCTGGGACCTGGAACGCGCCCAATGCCTGCGTACCCTTGAAGGCCACAGCAATCGGGTCGATTGTGTAAGAGTGAGTCCCGATGGTCTCTATGCGGTTTCGTGTAGTTGGGACGGAACGCTGCGAGTTTGGGACCTGGAAACCGGACAGTGTCTGCGCACTCTTGAAGACCAAAGCAGTTTGGTTACGAGCGTGAGCTTGAGTCCCGATGGTCTCCACGCGGTATCGGGCGGTGTGGACAGCACGCTGCGGGTCTGGGACCTGGAAACCGGACAGTGCCTGCGCACCCTTAGAGGCCACAGCAGTTTGGTCACTTGCGTAAGAGTGAGTCCCGATGGTCGCCGTGCGATCTCTGGCAGTCGGGACAAAACACTGAGGGTTTGGGACCTGGGTACGGGGCAGTTCCTCACTAACCTTGAGGCTTGCAGCAGTCCGTTTACGAGCTTGAGCCCCTATGCTAACCGCGCAGTCTCCGGTAGTTACGACAAAACGCTGCGGATCTGGGACCTAAATACCGGACAGTGCCTGCGAACCCTTAGAGGCCACAGCAGTTTGGTTAAAAGCGTGAGCGTGAGCCCGGATGGTCGCCGCGTGGTATCCGGTAGTTACGACAAAACGCTGCGGGTCTGGGACCCGGAAACCGGGCAATGCCTGTACACTCTCGCAGAGCACGGCGAAGTGGTCACGTCGGTGAGCGTGAGCCCCGATGGTCGCTGTGCGGTCTCGGGCAGTAAAGACAGCACCCTGCGGGTCTGGGACCTGGAAACCGGGCAGTGTCTGCGCGCACTTGAGGGCCACAGCAGTTTGGTTACGAGCGTGAGCGTGATCCCCGATGGTCGCCGCGCGGTCTCGTGTAGCTGGGACGGAACGCTGCGGGTCTGGGACCTAGAAAGCGGGCAATGCCTGCGCACCCTCGAAGGCCACCGCAACGAAGTCGAAAGCATGAGCTTGAGCCCCGACGGCCGCCGCGCGGTCTCAGGCAGCCGGGACAAGACGCTGCGGGTCTGGGACTTGGAAACGGGAGCATGCCTATGCACCCTTGAAGGCCACAGCGATTGGGTCGATAGCGTGAGCGTTATCCCAGATGGTCGCCACGCGGTCTCGGGCAGTCATGACCACACGCTGCGTGTCTGGGACTTGACGACCGGGCAGTGCCTGTACACCCTTAAAGGCCATAGTGCTCAGGTGACTTGCGTAAATGTGAGCCCCGATGGTCGGCGCGCGGTATCGGGCAGCGGGAATTTCTTTGCCGGCAATGACAACACGCTACGGGTCTGGGACCTGGAAACCGGAGCGTGTCTGGTGGAATATTGTACAGACTCACCGTCGTCTTGCGCTGCCTTTTCCCCGTGTTTTGATCGCATCATCTGCGGATTCGAGGACGGACAAATGCATTTTCTGACGCCGGTTAACCTTCCTACCGCAGGACCGATCATCGTCACGGTCCTCCCTCAAAGGCAACGAAAATGGTTTCGTACGAAGGTTTGTATTTCAACCCGCTGCCCCTGCTGCGCCGGCGGCTTTGAACCGTCCGCCAAAGTCCTGGCGGCGATCCTGCCATCTTCGGAATTCCCCTATCCACCGCAAGCCTTCGCGGACCCGCGGCTCCTTACTACTTGCCCCCACTGCGCCAAGCCGCTGAAGTTCAACCCTTTCTTTGCCGGATCGTTTTGAGACCGGCACCCGCCCGACTGAACTGCACGTAAAGACCGCCTCGGTCCTACCCGCCAAAGATACCCATGTCTTTGGCCAGTTCCGTCGCACCGGACACCAACTGATCGAATACCGTTTTGCGGAAAACATCCGCCGCCCGAAGGCGCCGCTTTAGTGCTGGCAACACCCGGGTCAGCTCCCGATAAATGGATTCCACATCAGCCGGGTCCGCTCCGCCGAGATTGTCGAGAAGTACCGCAATCAATTTCAGCGGACCGTTGCCGTGGATGAGCGGATCGATCCGGAAATCGCTCAGGCGGCGCGCCAGCCGGTGGCGGCGGGATTCCATGACAATCAGTTCGTGCTGGCCGCGCAATTGGAGCACGGCGGCAAGGCCCAATTCGAACGGCATGTTGAAACGCTCCGGACGACTCAGCTCATGAATGGATAACTGGCAATTCTGTAGCAGCTCCATGATGCGGGCAAGCTGTCCCTGCCCTCGTTCCGGAAGCTCGATTGCACAGCGCGGAATCAGCCGTGCAGCCACTGTGCAGGCAATCAGCGCCACGAAGAGCTTCTCGTACGCTGCATCGAAGGGGACGTTCAGAAAAACATTCTCTTGGCCTGCGATTGGGCCGGGGGCATCCATGGGACTTCCGCAGCCTCAATGAACAATCGCCGGGTTTGCAAGCAGCTTGTGGATGACGTATTCGCTTGCCGGCTTAAGCTTGAGTGCCACGCGGATTTCGTCCGCGCTGGTGACGCGGGAAAAACGCGCCGCCCTCCTTGCGGCACCCCTGCGAGTTACCCGCCGCGTGCTGAACGTGCGTCTGGCCTTCATAGCCGCCGTTCTGCGCGCAGAGCCTGCAAACTTCAATTTCTTCTTCTTGATCGCCACTATCGGATTCTGCCACAAGCTTTCGCACTGGGCAAAGCCCTATTTTGGGTTCAGGGCAACGGCCTGCAAAAAGCCGGAGTAATTGAAGGTAGTTATGCATCCACACAAAGAAACTGATATGAACGGCGGCCAACGCAACGACGGCAAGATGCGGATGGAATGGTGGGGCGTCGTGGTACTGGGATTGGTTTCGCTCGTACTGGGGACTGTCGGTTTCATGCGCGGCGTCGATGAGCATGGGCGCCCGTGGGGATTCTGGGATGCGCTCTATGACTCGATGCGGCTCTTCCACATGCACTTTGACCATGTGCCGCGCGAGTTGCCGTGGGAGTTGCAGATCGCCCGGTTCCTCGCACCGATGGTGGTGGTGGTGACCCTGGTGAAGGGGTTTCTGTTTGCCGCGCGCAGCCGTCGGCACGCGCTTTTCCATCGTTACCAGAAAGGGCATGTGGTGATTTGCGGCCTTGGCCGCAAGGGGCTGGAACTGGCCCGGCAATTCCGCAAACGGAGGCGGTGGGTCGTCGTCATCGAAAAGAATCCCGGCAATCCTCTCCTGGCCGCCTGCGATGCGGAGGGCATCTTCTACTGGATTAGCGACGCCGCCGATCCTGCGGTGCTGGAACGCGCCCGCGTGGTCCATGCCCGGGAGGTGATCGTCATAACGCCGGAGGATGAGACGAATCTCCGCATTGCCATGCAGGTGCGCGATACCACCGCGGCGGACTCGATGAGCCCCGTGCAATGTTTCGTGCAGTTGGAGAATATCGATCTGCGGGAGCGGCTGCAGCGTTCGTTCGGCGCATGGCCTGCCGGGGGGAGCGGCGGCTGCACGCTTCGCTTCTTTGATGCGTTTGACGCCGAGGCGCGCCGGGTGCTGCTCGACCTGCCGCTCGATGGTGCCGGCATCCTGGCGGATTCCCCCAGCCGCGTTCATGTGGTGATCATCGGCTTCGGGCGCATGGGCCGCAGCCTGGCGCTGCGCGCGGCAAAGCTGGGCCACTTCGCTAATGGGCAAAAGCTGCGCATCTCCGTGATCGATCGCCACCCGGACCCTCAGCGCGAACACTTCCTGTTTCATTACCCGGTCATGGAGAGGGAGACGATCTGCAAGATGCAGTTCCACCACGCCGAGGCGGAATCGCTGAAAACGCGAAAGCTGGTGGAATCGTGGGCCGCGGAGCCAGCCACGCTGCTGCATCTCTTCGTCTGCCTGGACGACAACACGAGCGCGGTGGAAGTGGCGTTGCGCATGCAGGAGATGCTTGCGGACCGGCCCGATTGCAACCTGTGCGTCCGCATCAAGGCGCGCGCCGCGCTGGCCCGGCTGCTCGAAGGCTCGCCATTTGGCGGGCCACCCGTGCGCGCATTCGGCATGGCCGAGGAGTCCTCGTCCGGCGTGGCGTTCGTGCCCGACGCCTCCGAACTGATGGCCCGCCAAGCACACGATGCCTTTGTGGAAAAGCGGCTCGCCGATTCAAGCCGGACGCCGGAGAACGATCCGGCCCTGAAGCGGTGGGATGAATTGACCGAAGACCTCCGCGAATCAAATCGCGCGCAGACTGATCACATGGCCATCAAAATGCGCGCCATCGGCTGTGAGATTGTCCCCGTCACGGACCCGCGCCCCCCCATTACCGAGTTTTCGCCCGCCGATCTCGAATTGCTCGCCCCGCTGGAACATCGCCGGTGGAATGCCGAGCGCCTGCTTGCCAGTTGGCAACTGGGGGCGCAAGACGACAAGCCACGCCGCATCAGCGCGAGCCTGACCGAATGGGATCGATTGCCCGCCCAAATTAAGAAATACGATTTCGAGGCCGTGGAAGATATTCCCGACCGCCTCGCAGTTGCGATCCCGGCGATGAAGGTGGTGAGAGGAAACACCTGAATGCTTCCATATATCCATGCAATACCTCAAATGAGCTACCGAAATAAAACCTACGTCATTTTTGACGGCGACAATGACATGTGGGCTTACGGCTACATGAAGGGTTGGAATCAGAGTGAGCACATTGATTTCAACTTTCATGACGCTCACGATTTGCGGCCGCTCACCGACCGCGCAAGCGAGGAGACTATTCGGGGTCGATTGCGGGAGCGATTCTCGAATTCCAAACAGGCAATCGTGCTGATCGGGGACAAGACACGCTACCTCTACAAATTTGTTCGTTGGGAAATTGAAACTGCGCTTGATTTGGATTGGCCGATCATTGGAGTAAATCTCAATGGCAGCCGCAGATATGATCTGGAACGGTGTCCGCCAATTCTTCGCGACCGGTACGTTGCACATGTTCCATTCAAAGCAAAAATTATTCAATTCGCGCTCGACAAATTTCCGGGTGAATATGCCAAGCGTGACCGCAGCGCCGGTGGCAATCGGCATTACGACGATACCATCTATAGCCAACTTGGGTTAAATGAATCCCTCATGTGAAATCAAATGGGAAGCGGAATTACCGGGTGATCGAGGAGTGTGAATCAATTGCCGCCGTGCATTTGCAAGTTGTAAGTAATTTCAAAAACAATTGTCTTCGATCCAAAGTCTTGCTAGGCCACATCCATGCCCTTCTTCACTAAGAATCAAGTCCGCGATGCCGCAGCACGGCATTTCAACTTCTCTGTCGGCGTTCTAACGGAAAGCTTGGCGTCAACGTCATTGCAGCGTGAAGCAAAAGAGTTGCCTTTGAATTTTTCACAGACGCCGGTATTGCTTTTTGATATTTTTTTATCGCACAGCCATCTCGATTCTATTTTGGTTGCAGGGATTTATGGACTTCTCACGAGCCGCGGTTATTCCGTGTATCTCGACTCAATTTGCGACCCGAACTTGAGACCCAATGCCGTTAATAAATCGACCGCTAGGGTTTTGCGTTATCGGATTGCGCAATGCAAATCGCTCTTCGCTTGTACAACTGAAAACACGCCACTATCTCGATGGGTACCGTGGGAGCTTGGATTCGCAGACGGTTGGAAGGATGGGAAGGTCGCGATATTACCAATTGTGGACGAGCAGGATTTTGCCGGCCAAGAGTATTTTGAAATCTATCCCACCGTAAAGGACGCCGGCGGCCCCGCAGTTAAGCCGAATGATCTGGATATTTGGGATGGATCGAGTTGGATCGGCTCGTGGGGAACGTGGGTGTTCGGTGGACGAAGGTGGTAAACGAATTAAGACGGGCGGCGCCTTTTTATTGCTAGAACTTTCGCACAACGATGCGCGACCGGTGAATGGATTGGGATATGTCTTTTATCCCGTCAGGTGCTCAGCCTTCACGCACGCGTTGGCAAACTCCTCGCCCTTTCTCAAGTAAAACGGGATCATCTCCAGGTCATCCATTCTTGCGATGCGCTTGGCTGGCGGCAGTTCTTCCAGCTCCGCCGCGGTGAATTCATGATTGTAGCGGCAATAGAGGAAGCGGTCGTGGGCTCCGGTGGCCTCGCCGGCGGCGTGAAGCAGATTGCCCACCTCCATGTCCACCGGCTCGCCAAAGAGGCGGCGGCCGACCGCCCGGCAGGTCAGGTCCTGGTGCATGCAGCCGGAATCGATGATCGCCGGCAGGAGGTGCTCCGCCTGGTCCAGCAGGTGGACCTGCCGGGCCTGCTCCTTTGGCAGGCGCGCGCGGTACCGGCCCGTGCCCACGGAGATGAGCCGCATATTCTCGCACCCATCCGGCCACGGGTCGCCGTAGCAGGGCAGTGTGGCGGTGAGGTACATGAGGAAGGCGGGATTGGTGTACGGTGTCATGCATCCGTCCAGGAAGACCCACTTGCCGTCCCCCGCGCCGATCGACTCCGGCGGGAAAAAGAACGGCACGGCGGAACTGGCTCTGACAAGCTGGTAGAGCGGGATATTGAGATTGCAATCGGGCAGCGCCGGATCGTTGAATTTCGCGCCACGGGCATTGGTGACGACCCATGAGGAGCCGGTGGTCGCATTGCGCATCACGCAGAGGTAGCGAGTCCTGAGCCGGGCGGTGCCGAGCAGGGCGGGTTGTCTACCCTCCCCATCCTCGGAGAGAAGTTTCTTCAACGCCTCGCTAAACTCCGTGGCGCTAAAAATGGAGCGGTGAATGTGGAGGTAATCCGGCGTGCCAAAGATGATGCGCGTGTGCTGGCGGTAAAGATCGATGACCTCCGCGACGCTTCGCCCCCAGGAGAGCATCGCCGCGATGACGGCGCCCGTGCTGGTGCCGCCCATGTAATCGAAGTAATCTGCCAGCACCAAGCCGGGACGCTGGAGTTTCTCCCGCAGCAATTGCTCGACGCGCTGCAGGATTTGCAGGGCGTAAAACCCGCGGATGCCGCCGCCATCGATGGAAAGCAAGTTCCGCATGCGGCTCCTATCGCAACAGACCTCACACGCTTGTCTAACAAAATAATTGTGCTGGAAACACGCGGAACGCTCGTATGAATCGTCTCAACCTGCTCTAAAAAGCGCTCGCAGCTTCGACTGTCTCGATAGAGAACTTCCCCGTGATGCTCGACAATCGCAATATTCGCGTCTTCATCTCCTCGACCTTTCGCGACATGATGCGGGAGCGGGATCTGCTGGTGAAACAGGTATTTCCAAATCTGCGGCGGCTTTGTGCGAAGCGGTTTGTGACTTTTACGGAGGTGGATTTGCGATGGGGCATTACCGAGGAGCAGGCCAGCGAAGGCCAGGTGCTGCCGCTCTGCTTGGCGGAAATCGAACGGAGCCGGCCTTTTTTCATCGGGCTGCTCGGGGAACGCTACGGCTGGGTACCCGACACCATCCGGCCCGAGGTGATCGGGCGCGAACCGTGGCTGAAGGAACACCTGGAGGGACACACCTCGGTTACCGAATTGGAGATCCTTCATGGCGTACTCAACAACCCAAAGATGCGGCGCCATGCATTCTTCTATTTCCGGGACCCGGCTTACGAAAACGACCCGTCGCTGGGCGAGGATGACCGGCGCGAGCTGGTCGAGCGGAACATCAAGGCAGAGGCGGAGAAATACGGGGAGGAGGAAGCCACGCGCCGGACGGAACAGCGCAAGGCGAAGCTTGCGGCGCTCAAGGAACGGATTCGCAAGAGCGGCCTGCCGATGGTCGAGCCGTATGCCAATCCCGAGGTGCTGGCGAAGATCATCGAGGAACAGTTTACCGCTCTGATTGACCAGCTCTATCCCAAGACCGCGACGCCCGATTCGCTCGCGCAAGAGCGGACGCAGCATGAAGCCCATGCCAGGAACAAGCTCTTTGCTTGCATCGACCGTCCCCCGCACGCGGAAGCACTGACGGAATTTTCCGAACTTGCCGACCATGACGGCAAGGGCCTAGTCGTCACCGGTGAAAGCGGCAGTGGCAAGACCGCGCTGCTTGCCGCATGGGCGCAGTGCTGGAGGAGAGATAACCCGGATGACTTTCTGTTCCAGCACTACTTTGGAGCAACGCCGGAGAGTTCACTGCCCAATAGCTTCCTGCGTCGTTTACTTGGCGAACTCAAGGCCCGCTTTGGCATCGACGAGGAAATCCCGTCCGATTCCGACAAGCTGCGCGAGGCGCTTCCCTTTTGGCTGGCTCGCATACCGCACGAGGTACAAGTTCTCCTGGTACTCGATGGCCTGGACCAATTGCGCGGTTCCGAGCCCGACGGGCGCCTTGGCTTCCTGCCGCACCAATTCCCGGCACATGTAACGGTAATGGCCTCCGCCTTGCCCGGCCCGGCGCTCGAAGCCCTGCGCGGTCGCGGCTGGGTAGAGCACCACCTTCCACAAGCCCCATTGGAGGAGGTTGATGCCATGGCAGCGGAATACTTCCGCATCCACGGTCGCCTTATAGATGCGCAAGGCCACCCTCTCGATACTCCATTGCGGCGGCAATTGGCGTCAGCGCCCGGCTGCGGAAATCCGCTATACCTACGGACCATTCTGGAAGAATTGCGCCAGTTTGGAGACTTTGAGCGACTGCCGGCCCAAGTTGCCAAATATCTGAAAGCCGAGACTCCGAAGGAACTGTTTCTGGCCGTGCTCAAACGCTGGCAGCAGGACTTTGACTCGCGAAGTACGAATGCGGAAAACTTTGACCTCACCCGCCGGGCACTCACGCACCTCTGGACCGCCCGCGAAGGGCTCTCCGAGTCCGAATGGCTCGACCTGCTGGGAATGGACAGGAACCCTACCAGCGATGCCGACCCATTGCCTCGCGCGTTCTGGACACCGCTCTTCCTTGCGCTGGAACCGCATTTGAGCCAGCGCTCGGGCTTATTCGCGTTTGGGCATGATTTTCTCAGGCAGGCTGTGGAGAAGGCCTATATTTCAACGCCGGAGTTGCAGAAATCGGCACATCTGGCGCTGGTTGATTATTTCGAGCGTCATCAACACCAAAAGCAGATGACCCCGCGCAAGGCCGCGGAATGGCCGTTTCAATTACACGCCGCTGAGGCATGGGATCGTCTCGAAGCCTGCCTTACTGATATCCCACTCTTCCTTAATTTATTCAATAATAGGACAAAATGGGAACTTACTGGTTATTGGCTGCCATTACGAGAAAAGGGAATCGATATGGGCAACTCCTATATCGAGGCGTTCCACCAGTACCTTCTCATCCCTCAATCACACCCTTACTATACAGTTGCAGGAGAAATGGGGCATTTCCTCCTGGACAACGGTCTCTTCTCACCGGCGAAATCGTTGCTCTGCTTTGCGGTAGAGGAGAGTGAAAGGGCGCTCGGCGCTGACCATTCGGAGACATTGACGAACGTGCACGATCTCGCGGCAACGCTTAGTCTCAGTGGTGAGCATGACGAGGCATTGGCGTTATACCGAAGAGTCGTGGAGGAGCGGAAACGTATCCTTGGTCTCGAGAATATGGCAACTCAGCTAAGCATAAACAACCTGGCTGAAGTTTTACAGAACATGGGCATTTTTGACGAGGCACACACACTATTTCAACAATCGCTGGAAATTTCGGAGAAAATATTTGGCTCCAATCATCCTCACACACTAGTCGCCCTGGATAACCTCGCAGGAATTCTGGTGAGCAAAAGTAAAGATGACGAGGTTCAGCCATTGATTGAGCGCGCGCTCGCAGGAGCGATGCAGGTACTCGGCCCGGCGCACCCCGATACACTGATCATCATGGGCAATCTCGTTGAGGTATTGAGACGTGCTGGAAAATATGGCGCTGCGCAACCAATTTTGGAGGAACTTGTGGAATCGGAAGAACGCGTTCTGGGACCAGAACATCCTCAAACTCTGAAAAGCATATCACAGCTCGCCGGGTTACTTCGTTTTACGGGACAACTGCCGGATGCCGAGATCTTGCTGCAGAAAGCGCAAAAGATGACAGAAAAGGTTTTTGGTGCCGGGCATCCTGAAACTTTTTCCGTGCTAAACGAGCTTGGTTCTTTAATGGAAGCCAAGGGAGACCATGAGCAGGCACAGCGATTATACAAAGAAGCATTCGAACAATCACGGGATCTACTCGGCCGATCTCATCCCCAAACCCTTAAAAACGCGGACAATCTCGGTGTAATTTATGTCCGCCAACATAACTATGCGCTTGCACAACCTTTGCTGGAATACGCCTACGAGGAACGGAAGCGTGTTCTGGGGCCGAACCATTCTGATACGGACGCGAGTAGGAATAATCTCGGTTTCCTGATGCAGGCCAAAGCGGAATTCAAGATGGCGGAGCAGCTATTTGAGGGATCGCTCAGAATAAGTGAAGATATTCTAGGCCCCGATCATCCCGAGACATTAGTCAGAGCGAATAACCTTGGACGAGCCCTTTCAAAACAGGGAGAACATTCTGAAGCGGAACCGCTTTGCAGACGGGCCTTAAAAGGCTTTATCCGATTATCTCAAATGAATGGGCACGAGCACCCCCGATTTACAGAGATCTTAGCAAACTATTTCGAAACACTTTGTGAAACAGGCCTTAGTAAGACCGAGGCTATCGCTCAATGTAATGAGATAATATCGGCAAGTAACGCTGAGTTCGAATCGCGTGCTAAGAACGAAATCTCAATGCAATGATATCGTCACGCGCCGAATTCCCAACACGCGCTTGGCCAACGAAAATTTTGGCCCGAAAACGCGCGGGACGCTCGCTTTCACGGCGGAATTAGATATGATGCGCCACACGCGGCCTCCCCTATGGTGATTAAGCTCATCCGACATGCAGAATCCATGGCCAATGTCGGGATGCTGGAACCCGCGGCTGTCGGTGATTATTCCATCCCTCTGACGCCCGCGGGACACGAACAGGCTCAGACCCTGGGGCGGCGGCTCGGCACGGAGTTCATCGATGGCGCGCTGGCCTACACCTCGCCGTACCGCCGCGCGCGGGAGACGCTGGCCGGCCTGCTGGAAGGTGCCGGCGTGCCGCGGGAGCGGCTGCGCGTCTATGAGGACCCCCGGCTGCGGGAACTGGACTTTGGCTACGCGGACGTCAAGGCGCAGCAGCCGATGCGCGTGACCCACGGCTGGTTCTATTACCGCTACGCCGGCGGCGAGAGCCCGGCGGATTGCTTCGACCGCACCTCCGCCTTTGTCGAGAGCCTGATGCGCCAGATGGACCGGAAAAAGGCCGAGCGCGCGCTGATCGTGACCCATGGCCTGACGATCCGCTGTTTCGTCATGCGCTTTCTGCATCTGCCGGTCGAGCAATTCGACAACCTGGCCAACCCGGTCAACTGCGACATCGTCACCATTGCGCCGGCGGCGGAAGTTCCCGATGCGCAACTCAAGACCCGCAAGTGGGGTGTCACCGGCCTGCGGTTTTACGAGCAGCAACCGCCGGCGTAGACGGCATCGTTCGCTACCGTTGATTCCTCGCATTTTGAGTTGAGTAATCGATGGGGAAGACTGGTTTGTTTCAAACTCAGCGGGAGCGGCTTGTTTGCGCCGTTCGCGTGAAAACGGCGCCGCTGTCATGAAGCGTCTCGACATGCTCAGAAGAGCGGTCGTAGGCTCAACGGGCCGAGAATGTAATGCCTGACAACCGTCAAATCCGCGTTTTCATCTCCTCGACCTTCCGCGACATGAAGCGGGAGCGCGATTTGCTGGTGAAGAAGGTGTTTCCGGCGCTGCGGCAGAAGTGCGCGGCGCGCTATGTGGCGTTTAACGAGGTCGATTTGCGCTGGGGGATCACGGATGAGCAGGCGGCGGAAGGGAAGGTGCTACCGGTTTGCCTTGCTGAGATCGAGCATTGCCGGCCTTATTTCATCGGGCTGGGGAACAAGGACGGCATGCAAAGGAGCCTAGGCAACCAGGCGTTGATCCTCATGGTCCGTGGCGACCTTGGCGGTTCAATGGCGCTGCACAAGCAAAAGGAACAAATCTGCCGGGAACTGGGAAACAAGAACGGCCTGGCTATCTCCCTTATCAATCAGGCATTACTTCTCGCCGACAAAACGTCTCAACCTGCGGCGGCATTACCTTTGGCTGAAGAGGCTTACCGGCTTGCAAGCGGCCATGGTTACATAACTCTCGTGGCGCAGATCAAGCCTATCCTTGAATCCCTGCGCCGCTCCGCCGAGAGCGGAATGACTGGCGATGGCTCGGTGGCCGGAGATGGCTCTACCCAGCCACCTCCAACGCAATGCGAGCCTTCCATCTCTGATCTTCGCGCGATGGCATCGAACGCATTGACTCGCCAGCTTTGGGAAGCTGCCGAAACGTATCTTGAACGGCTTCTCAAAATGGGCGAACCGGTCGAAACTATCGCATCCAACCTCGTCACAGCACTGCTCAACGCTCATCATGCATTAACGCCACAGGCCATAACCCGTATTGAATCACTCCTCGCGCAATTGGAAGCCGGCGGGCATGCCGCACTTGCATCACCGCTTCGAGAAAGGCTCACCGCCAAACTGGCTGCATCTCAGCCAAAGAAATCGCGCTGGAAGTTATGGTAAACTGTGGCGAATCACCGTTGCAGCGCGACGATCTTGAACTTTGCGAGCTTTGCCAGCTTCGTATACCAACGGACGCTGCCCCGATCTTTATCTTTTTCGGCCTCCGGTAATTTTGTGTACGGGATCAGGCAATCGTGAAGCCGCTCATTGCGCTGCTTTCTACGCTCCGCTGGGTCCTCGGTCCGCTCCGCCGGCAGCCAGCCGTTTTTCAGGCGGACGTCCATCCAACCGTTGTGCTCCTCCTCCGCCAATACTTCGATCTGGCTCTCGAGGATGGATTTTATTTCGGAATCGGGAAGCGCCGGCCGCGGATCCTTATTCTCCACGAGGCTCAGGCCCACCAGGCCGAGAATGGCGGGAACACGCAGGGCGGCCGCACGATTGTCCTCCTTGGCTTCGGGGTCCAGCTTCTCGAATGCCTTGCGGAACTGGTTGGCGGCATCGGCAATCTGCATCCACCGCGCATGAATCGCGGCGGCCATCAAATCGGCATGTTTCTGGAACTCCCGGTCCTCGGCCATGATCTGCTTGAACTGATTGAGTTCCTTCACGTTCATCTCCAGGATCGCATCGCCGGGCAGGGAAGAGCGGTGGTAACCGTGCTCGCCGTCCTTCTTAATTGGGAGGATCAGCTTCTCGAAAGAACGCGACCCATGCGTGTAGTGGCCTGTCTCCAGCAGCGCCGCGAGAAGTCCGGGATCCATATCCAGCCGCTTCCGCTCCGTTTTCTTTTTTACATCCATCAGCCCTAGCTTGGCGCGCAGGAAAATCGCGCGACGTACCGGAAAGCAAACGTCCGTCGGATCGTCGTTCCAATCCGTTCCGCTGAAAAGCTGCCTCGGATTCGGGCCAAGCACATTCAGATAGCCATGGAGGCGGCTGACGAAATCCGGGCCCTTCTTGAGCTTGAACTCCGCCTCGCTCTGCCGGTGCTCACGGCCATCTTCCACCTTGGCCGACCGAGGCGCCTTTGGCGGACCAAAGTTCTCATAAGTGAAGCTGGTGGCGCCAGCGAAGACGAAGATGCACCGGCCGATGGGGTGGATGATCTGCCCATCCTGGAACTTCCCATCCTGCATCGGGGCCAGGAGGTATTGGAGCCATTTGTAGTTTTGTGAGTCAAACTCGTCCCAGAAGACCACAGGCAGTTTGCCCTCCAGCACCTTGTCGCGCACTTGATGAAATGCTCCGATCAATTCGCGCGAGTCATCAAACTGCGAGAGGTTGAACTCAAGGAAGGCTCGCTTCTCCGGCTCAACCACCGCCCCGGCGACTTCTTTAATGCCGAATGACTTACCGGCGCCGGGCGGGCCGAAGACAGCGAGCGAGAGAGGCTTGGTCTCGTGCTCGTCCTTTGCGTACCCGTTGATCAAGCGCTTGAGATTGCGCAGCGCTTCGATCTCATCCCGGTCTGCCGTAAGATAGTCGCCAAAGCGGGCGTACGGCACGCTGTCCAGCTCGTTCAAACCGATGAGCGCCACGCGGCGCGCCTTGCCATAGAGCGGGATCGGGTTTGCACGGGCGCCCCCTTTCAGGCCGCCTGCTTCGAGGATGCGCCAGTATCCCTGGATGTGAACGTCCGCGCGGGCCAAGGCCCCGAGGTCCGCCCAACGAATGCCACCAGCGCTCCCGTTGGCGAGATTTTCAACCGCAAGAAAATGGCCGAGGTCCTTCCATGGCATCCCGGGATCAGCCTCTGCCTTGGCAGGGCCGTGCCCGATGGCGCGCATCAGCCGCATGGCGAGCACACCACGCTCGATTCCCTCTTCAATCCAATCACGCTCCGTCCCTTTTGTGGAAAGCGCATAACGCGCGGCAAGCGCGGCCGCGAAGGCAGCGTGGAATCCGTAAGCATTTCCCGCGGGGACAGTCTTGTCGGTCCACTCAGCCTCCATGTGCGCGGGATCAAAGAGAAGGCGGAAGCGCAATCCACCCCCATCCTCACGCTCCATCCAGAGCGCGCCTTCCCGATGGAAGGTAACAATGACATGCCTGGCCTGCCTCAATCCCGCCAAGGCGGCGCTCTCTTTTAACTCGCGCGCCAGATCCTGCGCGGTGCGCTCCCAAAAGATTCCCTGGCTGATCCGAATATTCGCGCGCCGCAGATCTTTGATGTGTAAAATGACCGCCAACCGGTCCGCAAATTGCCGTTGGCCATTCTTATCGGCAGCGGTGAGCGTCCACCAGAGTGGGCCGTGGCCCACCGGAGCGCACGTTTTCAAGACGATCAGCTTGAATGGGACTTTGCGCTGCGCATTCAAGAGCCGTTCGAAGGACGGCGGCGGGCTCGTCCGAAATTCGCCCCGTTCGTCCGCGATGACTAAAATATCCGCGCCGATGGCCTTCAAACCGTCCAGCGACGGCATTTTCTTCGCGGGTACACGCTGGCTCTGATCGCTCTTCAATTTCCCCAGGCAAGTCGATCTCTTTACCCGCCAGACCATTTCCTTGGCGGCTTCGCCTTTCGCCAGGCTGCATGCCGGGTAGGGGTGCCACAAGGCCGCAACGTCGGGCGCCGTGGGCGTCGCGCTCGAGGCAATCTGCACCAGCGGGCCCCCCGTTTTCTGCCCAGGCATCGCTTCCTTTAGCAGATTCTCAATCACTGCCGCGCCCCCGAACGTGGCGCGGATGACCGTCGGCGGATTATCCGGCGGCGGGTTATCCTGGTCAGAGTGGAGATAAATGTCGTGATCAATTCCGTAATCTCCGGTGACCAGGATCGAACGGGGGATATTGCTCATGGCTAAGAGCCTCCCATAGAAACACCTGGAATTCACTGTTGTCGAGGCAACAACGCGGTACCTAGAAAGTAGATTTGGTACTTCCTCAATGGCGCTCAATTCGTATATCCCGGCACTTCTTGGACAGACGCACAGTGTGCTCGGAAGAACGCGACAGACCCTCAAGCAGTTCCCCCATGTAGTAGAGGGCCTTCTGCAGGCGCACAACCACATTGACGCTCGGTTCCTTCTGGCCGGTCTCCAGCAAATGCACTATCTTATTGGCTTCTCACCGGGTACGGGATTTACGAACTGCATAGGCTTATTGGAGGGACAGCCATGAATCAGAAGGTAGATGATCATTACAATGACTGCGCTGACGAAAGTTTTTGCGGTGAAATTCCCATGGCCATCGGACTTTTTTGGCAGCGCGACGGGACTTTTATTGAGCACTTTCTGACCTCCAGTTGGCACAGGTGGCGGATGCTGAGGACGCAAAGGCGGTGGAGGCGGGGCAGCCATTATTCCTGGTACCTCGGAAAGCGGCACCCAATCGCTGAGACCCGCGTGCCAGGCCAGATCCGAAGTCTCAATCACGCCGTCCCTGAGATTGATGTTGGCCTCGTCTAGCGAATAAGGTCCGAGTCGTTGTCCGTTTCGTGTGATGTAGATGTCCATGATAGGTAATCTCCGAAAGGAATTATTAGTCGGAAGGTGATCCAACTGGAGGTGGAATCTTGAGGGCTTCGGCTATTGCCCGCATCAATCGCCAAAGCTGTGACTCTTCGTAAAGGAGACGTCAACGTCCTTGTTAGGGGTAATCAATAGCGACCAGCCATCTGGATCGTCATGAATCCACACCTGGCGTCCATTGCGGACCCCGGGCTTTAAATCAGGAACAGGATAACTGTTGATGAATTGTTGAGCAAAATCGCTTGCGTCTAGATCATCGCAGTCAAAGAGAAAATCCGACAGGGGCCTGTCAAAGAAAAACCGGGCTACCTTTTTTGTATCCGGATACGCCAGAACTCTACCTCCCATCGTGAACCGCTGACTGATGAACGTAAAGCAGAGCATATCGTTGCCATCGACTTTTCTAACGCCCTTCTCGAGGTACCACGTGTCTTTCCCAAACGGCTGAAAGGCCGCGTAACAGTCGTTAAAATTCATTCCAAGGAAGAGACCCTTCACGACAAGCTTTCCCGCCGATTCATCCTTGAGCCGCGCTCTAACATCATCGCCGTCTTGTGTGTGCTCCTTCATTTCGGATTGAGCATCTGCAACTTTTTCCGCGAAGGTTTTCTCAGCCGGCGACACACTGGCCGTGGCAGTTGACCACGGTGCGGAGATTGCCGAAGTTGGAGCGTTACCGTTGGCTCCAGGCGCCGCCGGAGCGATTCCTGGAATCAGTGAAGATGGTTTTCCTCCTTCCGCTACGATCGCAGCATTGATCGCCGCCGTGTCCGTGCCTATCGGAGTCTGTTTTTGCTTCACCGCTGCTGCCTGTTGGCGAAGTTGCTGAGCGCGGGCGATTACTTCTGGGGAAAACCCGCTCAAATCGTCCGGCAAATCGGAGATTGGAATTCGCGATATTCCATCGGCATGGCTGATGACCACTGTATCGCCGTCAATCCTGGTGACGCTCCATGATTGAAAGACCCCTCCGGATTTTGTGCGTAATACCTTGGCAGGCGCCGGAGCCCCGGCTTGCTGAGACGGCTGCACCTGAGCGGTAGTTTGGGAAGCCGGCGGATTGAGACGGTGATACGACTGGTTATCGTCATCTGTCGCCTCTGTTAGATCCTCGTTGAAAACAAGAACGGCACGGACCGACGTGTCTCTTGCCACATGCAACTCGATCCTGGTGTCATCCAGTACCTTCCACCAGCCGAGTTCCTTGTGCCGCCAATTGGCGCGCACTGTCATATCGGGATTTAGCGTGAAAGACTTCTGATTCCCTTGAGAATCTTCTTTGTTCGCGTCATTCCAACTGGTGTTGGCGAGTCTATCGGCAAGGCTGGCCGGACTCCGCACCGGGGTCGCCTGAGCACACTCTTTGGCAAGGCGCATGGGCCAATCAGGAGTATCGAAATAATTGCTGCCTTGGTACGCCTTATATTTTGCCACAAACGCGGCATTGAGTGGGGAACCGACGACAGCCAATCCCGGGTACTCCTCGGTAGCCTTTTTCTTCCATTCGTCAGCGGTTAGGGTTGAGGTGGATTCCGCCGATGCTGAGATTGCTCGCCCTGTTGTAACCGCAGGTGCCGCCTTTGGCAGGGCTGCCCACCGCTGGCGAAGAATTTCCAGCTTCGCTGTGAATTGCGGAAAGCGTCTTTCCGCGCCCAGAATCGTGCCAGTGGCCTCCTCGGCAGTGCTATCCGGATCACCCGCTTGCGGGATGTAGATGGGCTCCTGCCCGGACTGGAGACGCAAGGTGGCACCGCCGGTGGTGAGCACGGCATCGACAGCGGTGAAGTGTTGGACGCTGCTGAAGGTTGCGATCTCGGCCTGAGAATCGGGATCGAACGAGTTGTCCTTGTAGATGACCAGGCCGGCGGTGGTTCCGAGAGCGGCGGCACCATAAAGCCATGGAAAAAGTGCGGCTGCCAACAGGAGCCGGGAGGAGCGCCTGCATCCGCAGACGGTCATAAATCTGATGAGCATCTTGATTCCTCTTTTGGCAGAGCGTGAAGTCCCCGCACTGGGGGTCTGAGCGAAGCAGGAGGGCGCGGAATCAGCAAGGAGAAAGCCGCATATATGCGGCGTCCCTGCGATGCCGGAATTGTCAGGCTGGACGGGTGTCGCCTCCGAATATCTTCGGCCGAAATCTCTCCCGTTTGCGGACAGAAGCGGGTCTCACGCAGGAGCAGCTCTGCGAGCTTGCTGAGATCGACCGCTCCTACCTCCAGCGGATCGAGGGAGGTAGCTCGCAACCGACTGTCGCGGTCGCTGCACGCCTGCGTAAGGCTCTCCGCTGCTCCTGGGACGAGTTGATGAAGGGAATTGACTGAGGAGGCAGCCCGCCTCCGACGCGCGCGCGGTCTCGATCGTAGAGACACCCGGGCGGGGAGTGTGAAATCTGGCGGAGGACTGCTTGTGTCGCGCCGGCTGTCCCCGAATGGCGCTGACTGCCTGTCTCGGCGACCTGCTTTCGGACGCATAGCGGCTCGCGACTGAAAGAAGGAGGTCCCGCGACCTGGAGAGGTGTTGGGAGCCGGTGGCAACAACCTTTCGCTCCCTCTTCGTCCGCCGGCTGGTGAGATCCGTGATGTCATAAAACCCCGCCCAGAAATCGCCGTTCGTATTTCGATTGCGGCGGGTGCCTGAAAAGCAAAGCAAGGC
>Ga0182030_10010548_pt1 | contig 18742 bp, 14 predicted proteins | sample 812S3MmetaG_FD_121299 | JGI IMG/M metagenome (GOLD analysis project Ga0182030, IMG submission 121299) | Permafrost microbial communities from Stordalen Mire, Sweden - 812S3M metaG (Illumina Assembly) | ecosystem: Environmental > Terrestrial > Soil > Wetlands > Permafrost | place: Sweden...
AGCACCTACCCTTGTGCCATGCAAGAGAAGAAATCCCACACATCGATTTCGGCGGTTTCGCGCATGTTTTACACGCCAGTCTTTTTTGAGCAGCTTTTTTTGACTTTTTAGTAAACGAACGTCATGCTTCGTTTACTGTAAGAACCCGAGCCTGTGGCAAATTTATCCTTGTCCCTCAACTTCTGCCCGTTTATATTAAACAAAAGTGCGGAATATCTGAGGTTTTGTTTAGTATGGTTGGCGTAACGCCTTTGTCAGTTGACTAACGAACTAAATCGCTACAGTTCTAGCTTCGCGCGCGCTTTTTTCTCCTGCTTCTATCAATTCAATTATATATGCCGCTTCTTCGGCTGGCACCGGATTTGGTGCCTCTTTGTGAATCGCATCGCGAATTTGCGCGTAGTATTTTAAATAATCGCCATGCTCGTTGGTTACCGATGTTTCGTTCAGGCTTCCGTCTTTCAATATTTTCAAAGTGCCACAATTTCCGTCTACTCCCCAGCCGATACCACCTGGTCGAATTCCTGCCTTAAGAGCATCTTCTTGAGTGTCTAAACCGTGCTTTTCAAAGCTGCCTGTGGTGCCGTGCATTGTAAAGCGAGCACCTGTGATTGCGGCAAGTGTTGAAGCATGCAAAACGACAAGCAATTGTTCACCGGTAGAGCTTTCGTATTGCAGAGTGGCATGAAAAAAGTCGGTCGCTTGTGCGGCGTCTCTTGCTTTCATTTGATTCAAATGAATGGTGTGCGGCTTGCCAAATAATTGCACTGCCTGATCCAGTAAATGCGCACCAAGGTCGTACCAAATGCCGGAACCTGCTGCGTCCGATTCGCGCCATCGAGTTAATACCTGCGGTCGAAAGCGATCGAAATGGCTTTCGAAGTGCACTATTCGCCCAAGAGTATTTTCTTTGATCAGTTTTTTGATTGTAAGAAAATCCCCATCCAATCGGCGATTTTGAAAGACCGATAGAGTCAGCCCACGTTCATGGGCGAGGCGCGTCAATTTATGAGCATCGCTGCTTGTGACTGTCATCGGTTTATCGACTACGACATGTTTGCTCGATAACAAGGCCTGTTGAGCCAGAGGGAAGTGGGTTTGATTGGGGGTGGGAATGACAATCAAATCAATATCCGTGCGAGCAATTAAACCTTCCGGCGTTGATTCCACCTGCATCTTGGCGGAGTCAGGGTAGTCTGCGCGCACTTTGCCAGGGTCACTACTTGATATAGCAACCAGTTCAAGACCAGGAGTTGCTTTTATCAATGGGGCATGGAATGTTTTTGTGGCATAGCCATAACCGATTATGCCAACTTTCAGATTGCTCGAATTTTTCATCTCATAAGCTTACAAGATGGCTGAGCACAGACATAATCTTATTTATGCGCTGAGCGCTCAAATCAATTAAAATGCTCGTCTATGGCCAAGAGCGTATTGATGAGAAATGTTGTCGCCGAGCGGGTGATTGTTTGTGGCTTAGCCTGGCTAGCGCTGGCTTTGCCTGTTGTTGCCGGTTGCACCGACTGCGGTCACAAAAGCGCAACTTCTGTCAGTGACCCGTCTATGGATTTCATTCTTGAGCTTGGTAAAGCTGCCAAAACTGTGCAAGATGAAAAAACTACAAGTTTAAAAGGTGGCGCTACCGGCAATTTGCTTAACGGTTCCAGTAGCTCTACATCGTTATCGGTGGGCACACAGTCAACTATGCTGCAAACTGGCAGTGAAAGCACGATGCTTCAGATGGGCACAAAAAGTACTTCCCTGAATGTCGGTACGCAATCAACTTTGATTCAGGGCAATGTCGAACATAAATCGCTGCCTGTCAGCGTTTTGATTTTGTTGGATGTGTCACAGACAATGAAGTATGGAATGGATGGAGAGATGTTCTCTAAGCTGGAGCCGAAAATCGAAGTGGCAAGAAGAGTATTGCGAGAGACAGTTGCAGTTGTGCCACCACATGTGAAGCTGGGCTTGCGTACTTTTGGTGGAGGTGTCAGCCACGACGACGAAGTCGACTGTCATCAATCCGCTCTGCTCGTGCCTATTGGCGAGGGTAATCACAACAGCATTATTCGCATTGCTGATGCAGCGAAGCCAGCTGGTGTGACACCGCTTGCTTATGCTCTATCTCAAGCACCTGACGATTTTCAAGACATTCATGGCATTCGTCGAATCGTGCTCATATCCGATGGAATGGACACCTGCAAGGGCGATCCCTGTGTGTTTGTGCGCAGATTGTCACAATTGGGCTATAAAATGAAAATCGATGTGGTTGGCATCGGTCCCAAGCATGATGATTCTCGAAAAGGTCTGGATTGCATTTCAAAAATATCTGGTGGCAAAACATACGATGCTGACACAGCCGCTGAATTAGCCAAGAGTTTGAAAGAAAGTCTGGCTGACGCAGTGGGTGAAGGCACTGTCAGTGCCCAGGTCATTCCAAAAAGCAAATGAAGTCTATGCGCTCAGTGAAGTATCAGAATTCTCTTTTTATAAAGGGAGTGCTGATTGTATTGCTGCCCTGTTTGTTGAACAGCGCTTTCATTTTCTATCTCAATAAACACTGGCAAAAGGCTGCTCGAGCGGCTCTGGCCAATGAGCAACGTTTGGATGTGGTGCTTACTTTGAATGACGCATTCGACTCGTTTTTGACATTTGGATACGATGTTTTAACTAATACATTTAGAGAATCAAGAGCGTCGCAGTACGGTAATGAAATCCTCAGTTTAGATCGTGCAGGCGTTGATCAAAGCTTGTCACTGCCACCGGACGCTAAGCAGCTTTTCGACACATTTGCCGACATTCGCCGTGACATTGACAATCTTTTAGAACATATAGAAAGCATCCAATTTCATGACGGTCGCAGTCGGTTTAACAGCTTTGCCGGTACTTTGAAGAAGGCTTGTGTCTCTGGCTCTGCGCTTGACACAATGCTGCAAGAGCAATCTCAGCGCAGCGCTGATAGCGCCCTTGCCGACACAAAGCGATACTCCGATGCTCGCGTTCTTCTTGTCAGTGCCATTTTTATCGAGATTGTGCTCAGTCTCTTTTTGTTTTTGCTTTTTGTTGTGAATATAATTCGTCGATTGCGCATTCTGGCTAGCAATGCCGCTTGCCTTAATCAGTGGTCTCAACAACCAACTCTGAGTGGCGCAGATGAACTGAGCTTTCTGGACTCGATATTTAAGGATGCAGGAGCCCGCATCGATGCGATAAACAAGCTAAGTGACGAACGGAAATATGGCATCGTCAAAGTTGTCAAAACTGCTGCAAATGCTATTAAAGCTTTTTTGGAGGAAATACAAAATAACAAAAGTGCCCTGTCGCCCGAGCAGCAGTTCGCTTTTAATCAATGGGTGCAATCGGCGAATTGTGCCCTTGCTCGGCTGCAAACGTCAACTGCCAGTTTGGTTGGTGCAAAGGTAGACAAGCGAAATAAAAATAGCAAAGTCACCAAAAAAATAGAGCCTGAGTTTTTTCAAGTCGAATTCTTCGATCTCGTCGAGCTTTGTATTCAGGAGCTATCGCCTCTTGCTGATGTAAAAGAAGTGAAGCTGGTAAACAACTGTGAACGCAATATTGTATCGGTGAGACGCGACAAAATAATTCTGGTTGTTATGAAGTATCTGGTCAATGCTTTGAAAAATGCGCCTGCCAATACAGAAATTCTCGTTAATCAAGCTCCACGCGACAACTGGATCAATTTCAGCGTTAGAGATAGTAGTGAGGCCTTGCCTCCGTCGGCGCAGAGAGAGATCTTTAATGATGGTACGAATGGCTTGTACGTTTGCAAATCGATTATAGAAAATGAGGGTGGTAAGTTTGGCGTTAAAATTCTTGGTAGCACAGGCAATGAGTTTTGGTTTGCACTGCCTGTAGTGCCAAAGAAGGCAAGAGCTACTTTCACAATTGACGAATTACTGGGATCAGGAGCCGATCCACGATACAGGCAGGAGAAATTTATCTTTCAATCTGGTCTATTTCGCAAGGCTGCTTTGATTGTCTTTGTGCCGATGATATTGCATCTCATTGTATTTTTCTGGATGAGTCAGCAAATAAATGATCTGCAACAGGTGATTGATAAAGGGCATCGCGAGGAGTCCTTAACGTTGACTGTAAGTAGTCTCTGGCTCAATAGTTTTATCGCCAGTTCATCAGCTGCTTTATTTTTGACCGGTAGGGACAAAAGTTATTACGCTCAAGCATTCGCGCATTTAGCCAGAGTGGATCAATGCGTTGCTGATTTAAAAAATCGCGGCGGTCTCAGTCCTGACGAAATGTCGCTCATTAGACAAACCAGTCAATTCGCCGTCTCCCAGACTAATCTCGTCAAGCAGGGCATGGATGATGGAAGTGACATTAGCATCAGCAAAACACTTAAACTTATGCCCACTATGTTCAATCATTCCGCTCAATTGAGCGACGAACTCAACCATCTGATGGCTGTGGAGTCGCATAAAACGCATCAGGCGACGCGTGAGCAAGTGGATGTGCAGAGCTTTATGGAGAAAGTTTTTTATTGTGCGATGTTGTTTAATTTTGTCATCGCATTTGTTCTCGTTCGATTCTTTATCGTCAATTTCATTAATCGCATTAATGGTCTTTTGATAAAAGCGGAAATGGTCGCTGATGGACAACCGCTGCCTGTATTTGATAACTGGACCGATGAAGTAGATCAGATTCAGGGATTTTTAGCTTTGGCTTCAAAAAGTGTGGAAATGGCCGATGAATCGCAAACGGCCGCGCTGACTCTGGTAGCACTGGAAGTTAGTTCGCCTCTGGACACCCTTGATGCGATATTCAACGTCATTGAGTCTGTACCCGACTCCGAGGTTCGCTGGTCGCGCGAACTATGTGCAAATGTGCGACTGAGTCTCGAGTCTGCATTCGAGCAGGTCGATCAATTGCTTGTTGCTTTTTAAGTTTCTCTTTAAGCCAAGGTGGTGCTCTAAAGGTCTTTGCCGAAATCTTTAAAGTGTGTTTTTTCTGATTTTGTGTAATTGGCTGTGTGTTGAATGTTTTTATGACCAAAGTAAGCTTGAATCGAGCGTGTGTCGATGCCCTTGTTTGCCAGCTGAAAGCCCTTCGAATGTCTGAGCATATGAGGATGAACGGAAAACTTCATGTCGGCATTTTCACCAGCTCTGGAGACAATCCAGTGCACTGTGCGCGAAGATAACGGTCCCTGTCTTTCAGAGCAAAAGACAAAATCAGATTCTGGATACTCTCTTTTGATTTTTCTCAGTGCGCTCAGTTCGTCTGCTTCGAGAAAATGAACCGAGTCATCCCCATTTTTCATTCTGGTTACTTGTAACTTTTTGCCTTCTAGCTTGACTTGCTCCCATTGCAAAGCAATCAACTCGCCCACTCTAAGCGCATGCCTGTAAGACATCAAAATCAAAAGAGCATCTCTGTCGCCGTGTCGTCCCATTTCGCGAGCGGCCTCAATAAGCTTTTTAACTTCAGCCGGCGTGAGAAATTCGCGTTCGCGCTGGTCGGCATTGCGCGGTTTTGAGGGAGGCAACTTTCTCTTAGTCGCCGGTTTGGCAGCAGTTGATTTCTTGGTTGCCATTTTTACCCTCCCGGGGCTAAAAATACGACGGTTAGTCGCGGATGCTTTTCATTGCTCATAGTACCCATTTTCGGATAAGCTGCCGCGGCTACGGCGATTTTATTTGAAATTATTTTTCTAATGAAAGCTGTGCTGACGCTAATCTGAAATATACCCTTTCACTCGGTTTTATCTTGTCATCCTGGTTTTGGACTCTGAATCTTATTAAGAATGCGCTCATTTGCTAAGAGAGACTTTGCAATATTGCGGCTTTTCCTGGCATCTTGGCAATACTTTGATATCATGATCCATACTCTTGTACGTTCTAGTGTACCTTCTAGTGTGCCCTCTAGCTATGCCCCGGTGATTCTGTGAGCTTAGAATTTGACGTAGTGGTGATTGGCGGCGGTCACGCCGGCTGTGAAGCGGCTCAAGCTGCTGCCCGTTTGGGTTGCAGTACTTTAATGCTGGTCATGAATCTCGACACCATCGGCGCTATGCCCTGTAATCCGGCAGTGGGTGGTCCAGGCAAGTCGCATCTCGTCAAAGAGATCGACGCTCTTGGTGGTGTTATGGGGATTGCAGCTGATGCCACATATATTCAGATGCGTACCTTGAACCTCAGTCGTGGACCAGCCGTGCAGTCATTGCGGGCGCAATCCGACAAACGCGAATATTCCGCCTGGATGAAGGACTATATGGAGTCCTTGCCAAATGTGACCTTGCGCCAGGGTATGGTCAAAAATTTCATCATTGATAATGGTAAAGTGACCGGTGTCGAATTGGCGTTTGGCGACCGAATCAAGACAAAAGCTGTTGTTTTGTGCGCAGGCACTTTTCTTGAAGGAACTATTTGGATTGGCAAAGAAACTATGCCAGCGGGTCGCGCCGGTGAATTTCCGGCTATCGGTTTGTCAGCCTATCTCAAGTCACTGGGGTTTCGTATGGACCGGCTCAAGACCGGTACTCCACCTCGTATAGACGGCAGGACGATTGATTACACTAATCTCGCTCTGGTTCCCGGCGACACTAATCCCGATTTCTTCTCTTTTTTAGATAATCGACCGCAGCGTGAGCAGCTGGCCTGTCATCAGACGCGCACGACTTTAAAAACGCACGAAATTATTCGCGCCAATCTCGACCAGTCTCCAATGTACTCGGGGATGATTCACGGTGTTGGACCGCGTTATTGTCCATCAATCGAAGATAAAGTGGTGCGCTTTGCCGATAAGGACAGTCATTCGTTCTTTCTTGAGCCAGAAGGTCGCCACACTTATGAAGTGTATCTGCAGGGCTGTTCGACCAGTCTGCCAGTGTCTGTGCAGCACGACATCGTCCATTCTTTACCAGGTTTGGAAAATGCCACCATGGTTAGACCGGCATATGCAGTTGAATATGACTATTTGCCGGCTGTTCAATTTACGCACACTTTAATGTGCAAAGACATGGATGGATTTTTTGCAGCCGGTCAGATGCTCGGTACAAGTGGCTATGAAGAAGCAGCAGCTCAGGGGCTGATTGCCGGTATCAATGCTGCCTTTTTTGTCAAAAAAGAAGAACCATTCGTTTTACCGCGTTCATCGAGCTACACTGCTACATTGATTGATGATCTGGTTACCAAAGAAATTGGCGAGCCTTATCGCATGATGACCTCTCGTTCTGAGTATCGTCTGTTGTTGAGACAGGACAATGCCGATCGCCGTTTGACGCCGCTTGGGCGTGAAATAGGGACGGTTGATGACGAACGCTGGCAGACATATTTGCGCAAGCAAGAGGGGATGGGAATTGAGCGCAGTCGTTTGAAAGAGACGCGCATTCATCCCAATCCTCAGTGGAATGATGCGCTTGCTGAATTTGACGAGCAGATGAAGCAATCGGCCACTCTTGAAGAACTGCTGCGCCGTCCGCGCGTGCCTTATAGCGTGATTGAAGAATTGGCACCACATTCACCAGAAGGTGAATTTCAATGGTCGATGGAGGTAGAGACTGACATCAAATATGCCGGCTACATTGAGCGTCAAAAGAATCAAGTTCTGCAGACTGAAAAGCTTGACGGTCTGAAGTTGCCAGAGGACATCAATTATTCGGTAATGGACAATCTGGCTCTTGAAGCGCGTGAAAAGCTCGGTCGCATCCGCCCAGAGACTCTGGGGCAGGCTTCACGCATAGGCGGAATCAGCCCGGCAGATATTTCGTGTCTTCTTGTCTGGTTGGAAACCAGGCGCCGGGCGGCGCAATACAGCGCTGGCGGTATTCTTACTGAAAAAGCGATGCGCAACGCGAAAATCGCTCTGGCCTCGCAAAATGTCAGCCCAATTGTTCACGAAAGTTCCACAGTCTAACTGTACTATTAAAGCGTGATCGAATTGCGCTGTTATTTCCGGTATGAAGCCGGTGTGAATGAGGAAGTGACATGAGCCGGTTGAAAGACAAAGTTTGGCAAGCGGCTTTATTTGTCAGCTTCGCTGCAATGCTCTCCGGAACGTCCGCGGCAAACGCCCGCGGCGGCGGCGGTCATGGTGGCGGTGGAGGCCACTCCAGCGTCGTACGCTCAGCGCCTGGTGGTATTTCTAATTCAAGTCGGTCAGGTTTTGACACAATGTCCGGGGCTCCCGGTGCGCCCAGCCCTAAACCACGTACTTCCTCTAATCGCGGCGGTCGAGGATACGGCGGCGGTGGTCGCGGCGGCTATGGCAACTACAACAATTACAATGGCAATCTTCAAAACTATTACCAACAGCCAGGACCAGTGAACGGACAGGTCTTTAGTGGCTCCGCTCACATCACTCCTTCAGAATACGGACGGTATGTGCAAAGCTATCAGTGGCCCAGCAGCCAGCCATAATTGTTTGCGCAATTGTCCTTAAATTCCTGATCTAAGTCATCGCAGTGCCTTTCTTTCTGAAATAATCATCGAGCCGAGGTTGTGATCAACCTCTTGGAAGCTTGGTGAGTTGAGGCGAAAGGCAGTTCATGGATTTAAATCAAGAGGCAAAAACATTTGCTGCAAATAAGGCTGTTTCGTACATTGAAAATGGAATGAGAGTTGGGCTGGGAACAGGATCAACGGCCAAGATTGCCATCGATATAATCGGACAGAGAGTGGCCGAGGGGCTGCAAATCGTTGCTATCCCGACCTCTGAGAGAAGTCGTAAACAAGCCATTGATTTAAATATTCCGCTTACCACTTTTGAAGAAACTCCACATCTGGATGTCACTATAGATGGTGCCGACCAGGTTCAGGTGAAGACACTTGCTATTATCAAAGGTCTGGGCGGCGCTCTGGTGCGTGAAAAAATTGTCGCTTTCGCAAGCGATCGTTATTTAATTGTGGTTGATGAAAGTAAGGTCGTACAGGCGCTCGGTAATAAAGTGCCTGTGCCGGTTGAAGTCGTGCAATTTGGTTGGAGTGCGACCGTCTCTCATCTTAAAAAGTTGACTGCTGATATCAGAATGCGCAAAGCCGAAAATTCGGAAAATAAAGATGGCTTTTATGTCACTGATGGCGGCAACTTCATCGCCGATTGCTTTTTTCCTGATATAGCTGAGCCTAAATTCACGGAGGCTTCAATCAAAAACATCGTTGGTGTTGTGGACTGTGGCTTATTTCTGGGGCTTAATCCTATTGTCATTATTGGCTCGGCAGCTGGGGCAAAGCTTCTTTAAATGTTCGATTTTGATAAAATTGGATTTCAGCGTGCACCAAACCCGGTGTCTCTTTGGCGTTCATTGTCTGTCTCCATGCTTATGTTTGCGATCGTTGCTATGATTTGTCAGCCTGTCGCTTTTGCTGGAGACGATGCCGGTTCTAACGATAAGCCAAGTGTTTTGTTGCAGGCTGGTATCAGCCACAGCGCATTTCTGCCACCGTTAAAATTGAACGAAATTGATAAGCAAATTGAATTAAAATTGCAGCCTAGCAAAATTCCCCAATCGCCCCAATCGGCTCGAGCGCCTCAAAAGACCGCGACTGCCCCAACTTTGAAGCCCGCGTTGAAAGATCCAGCCCGCGCATTACGCAAAGAACTGGGAAATTTAGACCATGTCGCTCGCGCAACAGTTTATCAAAAGCTTTTGAATCTATCGGCACAAAAAGGTAACAAGACTGCTCCCATGACAGGCATCGCTACTATTCATCAAGAAGAAACGAAAGCGCCGGTTCATAAGGCGAAAATTGAAGCCGTGCAAAAAATTGAGGCTCAACGATATGAAGTGCCTGACTGGCTTGCTGGTGTCTGGCAACGCACACAAATGACCGAAATTAAGCGGACTAGTCTACCGGGCAATAAATCTGAGAAAGCCTTAGGCACTTCGACAGCCGTTGTGACAGATGCATTTGGTACTTATCGCGACAAAAATGGTCATATCTATCAGTTGTTTGATGCCCATGCTCCAGCTGGACAGGTCGATCGCGGCGCAACGATCGATATCGAGCATGTCTTTGATTATCGGTTAAAGGTACTGGATAATAAGCGGGCTCTTGTGCAGGCAAAAGCCTGGCACGTTCAACTGGGAAAGTTTGACAAGCGGCTGATAACGGCGTATCAAGATGAAGAGTTTAATGTTTATACTTCGCTTGGTCCTTCCAAGCTGCGAACCGATAGTTCCGTGAAAGTCTTTGATAAATTCGGTAAGCCAACATTTATCACCCAGAGCTTTTCTAGCGAAACCAGGATTCGAAAGCCATAACTGGTCTCGTGATTCTGTCAAAAAAGTGCAACCGATTGGGGCAGGTTGTCAAGGAGATTTCGGTTATTTCCAAAGATTTACTTGGCTGTGTGCTTCACATATATGCGGACAGGGTAATAATAGTAGTGAGCGCAACGTGTGAAATCTATCGGTGTCACGTTTTTGCCTCGAATTTGCCTGCTTGTACGTAATCACAGAAGTGCCTTTGCAGATATTCAAGTCCCCAATTAGGGCAAGATTTTCACAAGCATGATGCTGAAAGGAAAAAGACTCAACAGTGCCATTTGATTTTTTAAAAAAACAGAAGCCGCAGAATCCGATGTCCACGACGATGTCCTCGCCTTCTTCAACTGGTAGGTACCCAGGCGACATACTGATCGGCGACCTTATGGTTAAGGCTGGCGTAATCAGCTCGGTTCAACTTGACGAGGCAGTCAAGCTCGCCGGCAACAAGCATCTTCAGCTTGGGCAAATGCTTATAATGGCTGGCCACATCAGCCCTCGTGATTTGCAGGCGGCTGTCGATGCTCAATCCATGTTGCGCGATCGAGCTATGGATCAAAACATGGCGACGCGCTGCTTAAAAATTGCCTGCAAGACGGGCATGAATTTTGTCGATGTTTTTAGAGACCAGGATGGCGCAAAAACTACTGGTGCTGTTTCGAATAAGCTTGGCGAGCTTTTGCTTGAATCTAATCTGATTGACCGTGAGCAATTCGGCAAATCCATGCAAAGAAGCCTCGCTACGGGGCTGCCGCTTGGGCGCATTCTTGTTCTCAACGGTGCATTGTCTGAAACAATTTTGAATACCGCCCTGGAAATACAGGTGCGTTTGCGCGATGGCATGCTCAGTCGCGAAGAAGCTGTAGAAGCTCTGCGTGGGCAAATCGGCGACATGGATCCCGAGGAAGCTCAACGCCAGACCCTTACTTTGCAGACTGTGCTGTCAAATCCGCCGCGTAAAAAAGGAATTCGTCTGGGCGAATTGATGGTGCTGGCGGGCTTGCTCAACGAAACCGATGTTATGAACGCATTGGAACAAGGTCTAGTAAACGAACAGCCAATTGGTGAAGTGATGGTTGCTCAGGGCTTCCTCACTTACGTGATGCTGGATTATGCTTTGGAACTTCAAAAGAAAGTCGATTCTGGTGATTTGCAATCGACAGAAGCAGGACAGGTTCTGGCAAAAATTAGCGCTAATGGAATTCCCTTAGAAGAAGCAATTGCTGAATTCATATCTCCTCAAGAGCCTGTCTACGAAACTTTGACCTTTGACAGAATGCTCGTATTGTCTCGCGTTATCACCGATGAGCAAATCGACGAATCATTTAATCGCGCTATCGCCAGCCCACAGATTTTGGCTAAATTACTGGTTTTAACCGAACACATCTCAAATCCCGCAATGCAGGCTGTTTTGCAATGCTATTCGATGATGTCCAACAATTTTCTCAGCCAGGATGATGCAATTATCGCCCTCGATTATTGTTTAAACGAATCGGCTGAACGTAATATCACTTTTGGTGAGGCGTTGCAGGAGCTGGGATGGAGTGCCACTCAATCTATCCAAATGCAAGCTCAAAACTCAGTTGCAATTACTCACATTAAACTGCAGGCAATGATGCATCCTGATGGCTCGCTTGCTGCTTCTGAAGATCTAGAGCAGGCAGAGCGGTCTGACATAGACTCTGATCCTGACGAAAATAGTGGTTACACTTCTGCAATGGCAGAACAAGAAGCAGCTAACGAACAAGCTTGGCTGCCGGAAGAATCGGTAGTTGAAATTGCAGCCGAAAGTTCTGCGGACGAATCAGCTGAAGATGATGCCGAAAACTTCAAAGTCACCTCAGGCAATTTGCCAGTAGATTCAGAAGTCGAAAGCGCAGAATCAGTCGAATCTGAAAGCCTTCCTTATGCTGAAAGCGAAGAAATGAAGGAAGCTCAAGAAATTGTTGATCCTGTCGAAAATTATGAAGAATCACAAGTGGTTAATGTCGACGATGATTCTGATTTCTCAGAAGTATTCGAAGTAGATCATTCTGAAGAAAAAGAACCTCTTGCGGATTCTATCGACGAAGAATTTTCAAACGACGAAGAAATTGCCTCGTCAGCCTCTGTGCCATCTGAAGAGCATGTCGCTATCGTGCCTGGAGCCGATGATGCTGCGGAGAACAAAGCTTTCCGTGAAGAATTCTCGCTTGATTCTGAAGACATCGTAAAAGAAACCGAACTCGCTTTGCCAATCGAGCCTCCATCGTTAGCGGAGCTGATGGGGCAGGCCAAAGTACTGGAAGATAAGATGGCTGCCGAGTCCGAGCACACGATGGACGAAGCGAAATCCAAGTTTGAAAAAGAAGTGCAAAAAGATGAAGCGCTCAGAGCCGAAAAAATTACTGCCGATACTGGAGCAAGTAAGGGGTCGGGTTCATTGAAGGATCTGTTCAAACCAGATGCTTCTGGCGGTGACTCTACAGGCGGTGGCAATGGTCATACGCCAGTGATTCATCCTGCGGCAACGAATTTACCATCTCCGCTTGCGGCAGTGGCTAGCACTGGCACAAGCGTCGCTGCTGCTTCCAGTAATGTCCAGGCACCAAAGGCCCTTGGAGATCTTTTTAAAGCTAATACGATTCCTGATGAAACAGCCGAAGTGGCCGCTCAGGCTGCAGCTTTGAGTGAAAATCGGCCAAGCGCCATTCAAGCCCTTCTAGGTTCTGATAGTGGCGCTGCAAAATCTGTTGCATCCTCACTTCCTTCGCCAAATTCATTGCACGCGATGCTCAGTAAAGGAAGCGGCGCAAATAGCAATTCGGCACCTTCTTCTGCTGGGACATCCGGCACGACGAATGCACCGTTAGTACCTTCTCCTGCATCTGTTGCCCCGTCAGGCGGCTTAAGTGGACTTCTAGCTGGCATGGCACCAGCTGCTTCCGCTGCGACAGCATCTAGTTCAGCAATGCAAGCGCTCACGCCCGTTCCTGTGACGCCGCCTGCGCCTGCTGTCAAAGAGCCGACGCCCAGTCCAGACGTCGCTAAGCCTGTTGAACAAGTTGCGCCAGCCAAACCAGCTGTAGTTGAGACTCCAGCACCAGCAGCACCAATCGTTGTTCAGGCTCCGCCACCGGTGGCGCCTGCGGCCGTCCCAGTTGTGCCCCCCCCGCTTACTGCGGCTGTCCAACCGGCCCAGGGACAGCCAGTTCCAGCAACTGGAAATGCCCAGCAGGCGTTCGATGATAGTGCCAATCGTCTGGCGGAAAGTTATTACGAAAAGGGCAATTTTGTTGAAGCGCAAAAATTATACGAACGAGTGCTTGTTGCTAAGGAGCAGCAATTAGGCGCTACGCACCAGTCTCTTGGTGCAGATCTAACTAACCTCGCTGGCGTCATGTGCGTCCAGGGTTTGTTCCAACAGGCCGAACCTTATGTCAGACGGGTAGTACTGCTGATTGAGCAAGCAGAACCTCTCGATCTCTTGAAGTTGGCCGACAGCCTCAATACGCTTGCCGGAATTCTGTTCCAGCAAGGCAAATTCGCTGATTGTGAACCGCTTCTTGGTCGCGCTTTAAAGTTGCGTCAACAGAAATTGGGTTCTGAGCATCCAGACATTGCCGATAACCTCCGCGACTATGCCAAACTTTTGCGCAAATTGCAGCGTGAAGAAGAAGCCGAATTCATGTACGCTCAGGCCAAGGCCATAATGAGAAAATGACTGCCGCCTCAGCAATCGGTTGCTTAAATTAGTGCCGTGAAAGAAAGATTGTGAAAGTCGTGCCTTTATTCACTTCGCTTGATACTTCAATTTTTCCTTTGTGCGCGTCAGCTATAGCGCGGACGATCGAAAGTCCAAGACCGATTCCGCCAGCTGCTCGCGACCTGGATTTATCGACTCGATAAAAGCGATCGAAAATTTTTGGCACGCTGTCTGGTGGAATGCCAATTCCGGTATCTATCACTGAAAGCTTTGCGTATCGTCCGGCTGGCTCGAGTTTAATCGTGACCGAGCCGCCTTTGTCGGTATAACGCATGGCGTTTTGCAAGAGATTGGTGAGCAGTCTTTTTAAAGCGTCTATGTCACCAATTAGTTGAATTGGCGATAGTTCATCATGAACCAGGTTGATGCCTTTGTTCTTGAACAATTCATCGAATTCTTCCAGCACACTTTTTGCGACAACATCAAGTTGAACCTGAGTTTGCCTTGATTTTATTTGTGGGCTTTCCATTTTCGCAAGCAGCATTAAATCGCTGACCAGTCGTCCCATCCGTTCGGTGGAGCGATTGATGATCGCAAGCTTATTCGTAATTGGTGACGATTGTTCGAGCTCGGGCAAGTCCAGCTCCATCGCCTCTGCGTTGGCCTGGATGATGGTGATGGGGGTGCTCAATTCGTGGCCGGCGTCGTTCATGAAACGGCGTAGCAAATCGAAGCTTTCTTCTAAGGGTTTGGCGGCCATGCCAGAAAAGAAATAGCCTGCAAACCCAGATGCAAAAATCAGAAATGGCGTGAGCACACCCATTGTGTACATGTACTGGTTGGCTGCGTGATCAAGCGAGCGCATTGATAATTGTATTTGCAGAAAACCAGCTAATTTATTGTTTTCACGTATCGGCGTAGAAAATAGGCGCACGTCATGTTGCGGTTCCGGTTGATCGATTTCTCTTACTTCTGGTCCATACAAATGGTCAAGACCTGGCGGTCCGTGCGTTTCAAGCAAATGCTTTTGACTGTCGAACAACTGAATAGTTGGTAGCCATTTGAAGGGAATATTCTTGGCGTCCTTTGCCCACTGGCTCAAATTTGGCTTTGAATCAACGAGAACAATTGCCGGTTCTATCTCCGCGACGAGTGAATTTACTTCTTCATCCAGCAAGGACATGAGGCTACCTTTAAAAAGGAAGTAGCCTAGAATGACAGCCAGAGCATAAACCACTGTAGAAAGAGCGACAAACCACAAAGTTAGTCGCCATCTCAGACTTCTAAACATTAGGGTGACTCTAATTTATAGCCGACACCATGGACGGTGCGAATGTATGATTCTTTTCCATCACCGCCCAGTTTTTGTCGCAAGAGTTTTATATATGTGCGAATCGTATCTGGCGATGCCATAGTGTCTGATGCCCAGACTCTGTCGAGCAGCGCTTCAGCGCTGAACACTTGGTTTGGATGGCGCATTAAAAACTCGAGCAAGCTGAATTCTTTTGGAACAAAATGTACTTCTTCGTTGTTTTTTGTCACTGTTCTAGCGACGGTGTCTAGCACCAGGTCGCCCACCTTTAATTCGCGACTGTTCGCCTGGCTGTGACGACGCAATAAGGCGCGTACTCGAGCTGACAATTCTTTTAAATGGAACGGCTTTGTTAAGTAGTCGTCTGCGCCTGCGTCCAGTCCTGCTTCTTTGTCTTCTACGCCGCTTTTGGCGGTGAGCATCAAAATAGGAGTGGAACCACCGTCTTGACGGAATTGCTTGCAAACTTCCATGCCATTGATTCCTGGAATCATCAAATCGAGAATGATCAGGTCAAATTTATAGATGCGCAGTTGATCGAGGGCGTCTGGACCATTGTCGATTAATTCGACCAGGTGTTGCTCGCGCGTGAGCCAATCTCTCACAGGAATTGCCAGGTCGGTTTCGTCTTCTACTACAAGTATTTTGGCCATCTTATTGTCGCTTTGTTCTGCCGTGTTGTTTGTATCACTAGTGTATTACTGTTGAAAAGTACATTAGTACCATCTGTGAAAGTAAATTGAAAGTACCGACATTGTAAGAAGGATGTCAAAGGATTTGGTGCTCGTTGTTATCTTGGAAATTGATACCATTAAAAATTGGCTCTAGTCCTCACTCTTGGAGTGTAGCAAAGAGTAGTGCAGTTTCTTTTGAAAAAGTATTTGGGTAATTTGACCGTCACAAATACTCCACGGACCCAACAGTACTATCTAATTGTGGGCTGCGAGATGCAAGTCTCAAATAAAAAAAGTCAGTCGAATCCAAACATTAATAAGTCTATTCAAGGAGTTCTATCATGAAAACTATCAACACCAAAACATCTTCTTTGCTCATCGCCGGTGCCGTTATGCTCTCCACTGTAGTGCCTGCATTTGCTGCTCCAGCTGTTACCCCAGCTCCTGCTGCTAAAGCCCCTGTAGTAACTTTGAAGAGCAACAAAGTATCTTCGTTGAAGAAGAAAACTCCAGTTGCTATGAAGAAATCAGGCAATAAAGTAGCTTCAATCAAAAAAGCTAAGTAGTTGACTGTACGGCAGTGGCTAAACAAGCCTGCAAATATCAAAAGAGAATGCGGTCAGTAAAAATTGATCGCATTCTCTTTTTAAAAATTTAGAGTGATACTAAATATGGTGCTATCTCTTTAGCGCTTCCAACGTGCAGGGCCCTGATTGTTATAGTAGTTGTCTGGAGCAGGCGGAAGACTTGTACCTGGTCGACGGCCCTCGTAAAAGGGCTGGTTGTTAGGCACAATTTGCAAGTCTGGTCGACCGTTATAGCCTGGTCCCATGTCCAGTTTTTCTTGGTTGCGCGATTGTTCGCTAACGTCCCGCGACAGTTGTCTCAAGAATTCCTGATAAAATCGACTTGGCCGGTGCGAAGGGTGTTGCAGGTCTGCTAGAGCCCGGACATGGTCTTCTCCGCCGGAGCGCAGCAAGTCGCCGGCTGGCATGCGGGAATTTCTCTCAATCTCAATGCGAGGCAGACTGTTCTGTCCGTAGGTTTCGCCTTGACAGCCGATCGGTGGTTGGTTCTGGAAACCTGGTTGGTAGCCTTCTCTCAGGCCGTTGTTAGAGTTTGCTGGACTGACGGCGCCAAGAGCTCCCTCTACTGCGCGGTATTCGCCCTCTTTGTTATGTTCACCCATGGCGATTACTCCCTTGCCTTAGCCTTGTAGAGTTAGTATTAAAGAATTCTCAGAAAGTGTCAATAACAATTAATGCCTGTTGTTATGCAGGTGCTATTTACTTCAGAGACGCCCGCCACCACTGTTTATCATCACTCCTATCATCGATTGACTGGGGCGTGCTTTGTGGTTTAGGCAATTCTTCGATTCCTTTGACGATAATCGTGTCTTTGTCCCTAATACCTTGTACCCTCGCCCAGTATCCTGAAGCAAAAGAACTGTCCATGATTAAGCGCTTGGCCATTTTGCTGCCGTTGTGGTCGAGCTTGAACCACATGCCGTCGCAGACAATGGCAAAACCTGTAAACCAGGCGTTTGTTCTATTGGCTTGAAAGCGAGGATAGACGCAGAGAAAGCTTTCGGGCATGTGCTTACTGCCGATATTCTCCAGAGTGTCCAGATCCACCAGCCAGCCTGTCCAGCTGCACAGCGGTCGGTCCCTACTTAATTTGTGCGGTGAAGTGCTTGGTCTGACTGCGTCTAATTTGTTCATAAGTCTTTGTCCAAATAGCTGATGCTGAGCTGATTTCTGCTTGCTTGCACATTCTACAAAATGAAAAAATAAAAGTACGTTTTTTTGCGTAGTGCTCCCACGATTGTCAAATTTTTCTTTCTATCCAGTTTTGATTTTGAACTGGTTAAAATGAGAGCTGCCATTACGGTCCAGCTCAGCTACAGATTTGTTCAAGTTCAAGAGAGGAATTAAGTGTTTTTAGAGTCAATGCGTGAAAAGGTCCGCGGTCAGGGCATCCGTATCGCCTGTCCAGAAGGCACGGAAGAGCGCGTCATTATTGCCGCTGCTCAAGTGCGGGATCAAGAGTGGGGAAAGCCAGTTTTGATGGGAGAAAAGTCAGCAATAGCGGCTGTCGCAGAGAAAGTGCATGTTGATCTGCATGGCATCGAGCTGCATGATCCATCAAGTGATCCGCAATTCGATCAGTACGTCGAAACTTATTTGCAATTGCGCAAGCGCAAGGGCATCTCTAAAGAAGAAGCACAAGAGAAAATTAGATTGCCGCATTATTTTGCTGCCTCGATGTTGCGAGCAAAAGCCGTCGATGGCGTTGTTTGTGGATTAAATAGCGCTACCAAGCCTTTTATTCCTGCCTTTGAAATCATTGAGATGCAAGAGGGTTTTCGAAAAGTATCGTCTTTATTTGTGCTCGAGTGGCCTGAGCGATTTTTGTTTTTCGCTGATTGCGCGGTCAATAAAAATCCAGACGCGCAGGGACTTGCCGATATCGCGCACGCCACAGCTCAAACTGTGCGCACTTTTGGTTACGAACCGCGCATCGCTTTTTTATCTTTTTCAAGCCATGGCAGCGCAGGCGGTCCTGAAGTCGAGAAAGTTCAAGAAGCTTTCAAAATCTCGAAGGCAGAGGGGCTTGATTGTGTTTTTGACGGCGAAATTCAATTCGATGCTGCTCTTTTGCCCGATGTAGCCAAACGCAAAACACCCGACAGCCCGTTTGCTCAAGACGGCGCGAATGTTTTTATTTTTCCAGACTTAAATAGCGGAAACATTGCTTACAAAATTACAGAAAGATTGGGCAAGGCGCTGGCCACTGGTCCCATTTTGCAGGGTCTCAAACAACCGATC
>Ga0182030_10010550_pt1 | contig 18741 bp, 17 predicted proteins | sample 812S3MmetaG_FD_121299 | JGI IMG/M metagenome (GOLD analysis project Ga0182030, IMG submission 121299) | Permafrost microbial communities from Stordalen Mire, Sweden - 812S3M metaG (Illumina Assembly) | ecosystem: Environmental > Terrestrial > Soil > Wetlands > Permafrost | place: Sweden...
AGACACCATCACGAAGCTGGAATACGACCTTTATTACATCAAAAACATGTCGTTTCGCCTGGATACATACATCATCTTCCACACCGTGAAGGCCATGCTGCTCTCACGCGGAGCGCAGTAAGGCTAACTTCCAGCCAGCGGCTTGCGCGCGAGCAGGAAGGAATCAACCGTCGCCAGTTCTTCCGCGCTGAAACGCCGGAATTGAGGCGCCAGCGGAAGCGTCTCCAGCGCCTTCACCGATGGAGCGTCGATCGTCCGCTCCTTCCGTACCATCTCGAACCCGCGGTTCTGAAACATTTCGACGTATTCAGCATGGCGTAGCCGGTTTGTATAGTTCAGAGGATTGAGGTATGTCCAGCGGAATGCGCGGTCGCCGAAACGAAGAAAGTTGACCCGGGAGATTCCCTTGTCCCCGTGTTCCCAGTGGTCTGAGTTATCAATGAAGTGGCACATCAGGCCGCCCGGCCTCAGCAGCCGGTACGCCTCCGTCATGATTTCCCCAATTACCGGTGGCGGAATGTGTTCGAACACGGAACGGGACGTGACAATATCCAGCGAGGAATCCGCCAGAGCCAGATGCCTGCAATCGCACGGGGCCAGATACGTGAACCTATGCCGATCGAGAAATTCTCCCACCGACGAAGGTTCGCTCTGGAACGCCTTCGAGAAATCTCCAGGCGCCAGCTTCAGCGTTTCGACGATTCGCCTTTCATTCGAACGGAAGCTCTCCACCGAGCCGCGCAATGTATCCAGGTCGAGCAACCGCGTTGAATCCGTCAAGTAGACGTGGCCGGCCCCGCAGAGCGAAAACAGCATCGGGATCAGCGGTTCCCAGCCCGAACCAATCTCGAGCACCGTCTTCCCTTCCAGTGTCCCCGCGGCTTCAGTCAGCCACTGAATCTGGATCAACCCCTCGTCGATCGCGGCCGCTCCCCGCGAAAACTGGGCCTGGTATGGGACAATCCGGCGTTTGAGCCTTCGGAGTTCACTCTGGAAGGGCAGCATGCCCTTACAGCAGTCAATCAGCCACTTTACTTGCCAGCCCATTTAGATCCTTATCCGGCGTCGCATCGCGAAATCGGTCCGGCCGGTTGGGTTCATCGCCGGGCCTTGTCCCCGCGGCGGGGAGACTTTCCCGGGATTGGACATCAGGCTCAGCAGCCTGCCGGTCTCTTGGGGGCGAATCGACATACGTCTGTGTAGTTTAGCAGTTCGATTCCGAAAACCAGACTGCTCAATACCGCGCCAGGTCTTCGAAATCCACATTGCCGCCGGACAAGACAACACCCACGGAGCGAATCTCCTTCGGCAGTTTGCCGAACAGCACGGCGGCGGCCGGAACCGCGCCGCTCGGTTCAACCAGAATCTTGAGGCGCAAGAGCAGAAATTTGACGGTGGCGCGAATCTGGTCTTCGCTCACCGTGAGGATTTGTTCAGCCAGGCTCTGAATCACCGGGAATGTCAGATTTCCCGGGCGCGGCGAGCGCAGGCCATCGGCGATGGTATCCGGATGAGCCACCGTTACCTGGTGGCCCGCTTGCAGGGAGAGGAATGTGTCGTTGGCTCCTTCGGGTTCGGCGCCAAACACGCGGATGGCGCGGTCGAGATCCTTGGCGATGGTTGCGCAACCGGCCAGCAGGCCGCCGCCGCCCACGGGAGTGATGAGCGCGTCCAGGTGGCCGGCTTCCTGCAGCAGTTCCAGAGCGGCGGTGCCCTGGCCGGCCATGATCATGGGGTGGTCGAAGGGCGGAACCACGGTGGCGCCGGATTCGCGGATCAAAGCATCGGCAATGGCTTCGCGGCTTTCGGTATGGCGGTTGTAAGTGACGATGGTGGCCCCGTAGCTCCGCGTGGATTCCATCTTGAGCCGCGGCGCATCTTCGGGCATCACGATCGTGGCGTGCGCTCCCACATGTCGGGCGGCAATCGCAACGGCCTGCGCGTGGTTGCCTGAGGAATAGGCAACGATGCCGCGTGCCAGTTCCTCGCCAGACAACGAAAGCACCAGATTGGAAGCGCCGCGGATCTTGAAGGCTCCGCCGCGCTGCAGATTTTCGCACTTGAAGAAGACCTGCGCACCGGCCCGGGCATCGAAACCGGCCGAAGTCATCACCGGCGTGCGGCGGGCTAGCGGGCGAATGCGAACGGCGGCTTGGCGCACGTCGTCGGCGTGAATGGCAAGGGGCATCAGATTGAGGATAACAAGCAGGAGGACAACCGGCAGTGAAAAACAATCAGGCCGTCCGCCGCGCGGAAAGGGCGGACCTGACGCCGCCCTTTCCGGTGAGCCGCGGGCTACTCTTCGGTCTGGCTAAGCTTGGCGATGACGCTGAGATCTTCGAGCGTCGTGGTATCGCCTTTCACCGTGCCGCCGGCCGCGATTTCCTTCAGAAGGCGCCGCATGATCTTGCCGCTGCGCGTTTTGGGAAGCGCATCGCTGAACCGGATATCGTCGGGCTTCGCCAGGGAGCCAATCTCCTTGCCCACCCAGTTTCGCAACTCCTCTTTCAATTCCGGGGAAGGCGCATTGCCCGATTTCAATGTCACGAACGCCGCGATGGCCTGGCCTTTGACATCGTCCAACCGGCCCACGACCGCGGCTTCCGCCACCTTGGGATGCGCCACCAGCGCCGATTCCACTTCCATCGTGCTCAAGCGGTGGCCGGACACGTTGATGACGTCATCGATGCGGCCCATGATCCAGAAGTTGCCGCTCTTGTCCTTGCGCGCCCCGTCGCCCGTGAAATATACGCCCGGAAGTTGCGACCAGTATTGATCCTGGTAGCGCACCGGATCTCCATAGATACCGCGGAGCATCGCGGGCCACGGCTGCTTGATCACCAGGTAGCCGCCTTCGCCCGGAGCCACCGGCTGTCCTTCACGCGTTACCACGTCGGCAATCACGCCCGGCAGCGGACGCGTCGCGGTGCCAGGTGTAGTCGGCGTCGCACCCGGCAGCGGCGAAATCATGATCATCCCCGTCTCCGTCTGCCACCAGGTGTCTACAATCGGGCAATTGTTGTGGCCGATGTTCTCGCGGTACCACATCCACGCTTCCGGATTGATGGGTTCGCCCACCGTGCCCAGCAGCCGCAGGCTCTTCAAGCTGTGTTTCCGCGGCCATTCGGTGCCGAAGCGCATGAAGGCGCGGATGGCAGTGGGCGCGGTGTAAAAGATGTTGACCCGGTGCTTGTCGATCATGCGCCAGAAGCGGTCGGGTTCCGGGAAGTTGGGTGCGCCTTCATACATCATGGTGGTGGCGCCGTTCTGCAAAGGGCCGTACACAATGTAGCTGTGGCCCGTCACCCAGCCGATGTCGGCCGTACACCAGTAGATATCGTCGTCTTTCAGATCGAACACCAGTTTGGTGGTGAGGTACGTTCCCACCGAATACCCGCCGGTGGTATGCAGAATTCCCTTGGGCTTGCCGGTGGTGCCTGAGGTGTACAGCAGGTACAGCGGATGTTCGGCTTCGAGCGGTTCGGCGGGACATTCGTCGGAGGCCTTGGCCATCAGTTCATGCCACCAATGGTCCCTTCCGCCAAACATCGTTTGCGGCGTTCCCGTCCGCTGATAGACCACCACGTTCTTCACTGAGGGACAGGAAAGCACCGCCTCATCCACCGCCGGTTTTAGCTTCACTTCCGAGCCGCGGCGGTAAGAACCATCCTGCGTGATGACGCAGCAGGCCTGCGAATCCGTGATGCGGTCCACCAGGGCGTTGGCGGAGAAGCCGCCGAATACGATGGTATGCGGCGCTCCGATGCGCGCGCACGCCAGCATGGCGATCGGCAGCGCCGGGCACATCCCCATATAGATGGCTACGCGGTCGCCCTTCTTCACGCCCAGCGCCTTCAGCACATTGGCGAACTTCGAGACTTCGAGCAGCAGTTGCTGATAAGTCAACGTCTGCACTTCGCCCGGCTCGCCTTCCCAAATGATGGCGGCTTTATTCCGCCGCCACGTGGCCACGTGCCGGTCCAGGCAATTGTAGGAGAGATTCAGTTCGCCGCCGGAGAACCACTTGGCCCACGGGCAGTCCCATTCCCGCACCTTGTCCCACTTCTTGAACCAGTGCAACTGGCTGGCGACGTCTCCCCAGAACCTTTCCGGATCGGTCTCGGCTTCGTGGTACATCCGCTCGTATTCCGCCATGCTCTTGACATGAGCTTGAGAACGGAATTCCTCGGAGCACTCGAAGACGCGATTCTCCGTCAATACGGAATCAATGTTCACCTGCGTACTAGTCGACATGAATTAGTCCTTTCGAACAAAAGGCGCTGCATCGGGCCGGTCAGGCTGCGTTGGTTTGCGCCGCCGGCCGGTGGGCCAGCATTTCGCAAATCAGCGCCACGGCGGCCAGCACGGCACCGCTGTAAAACGCAGCCTGGTAATTGTGATACCTGTCATACAATACCCCGCCGATGCGCGGCCCGATGATGCCCGCCACGCCCCACGCGGTGAACAGCATTCCGTAATTGATGCCGGCGTTCTTCGTCCCCCAGAAATCCGAACAGGCGGCCCCATTCACCGAAAGCTGGGTGCCGTAGCACCAGTAAACCACGAATACCGCGGCGTAAAGCATTGCGACATTGCTGCCCACGGCATAGAGCACCGGCATGGCCAGCATCGAAATGCCGATCATCACGCGCAACACGTTGATGCGGCCCAACCGGTCGGACATCCAGCCCGACAGAATGCGGCCGGAAGCGTTGCCGCAGGCGCCAATCACCAGCGTCATCGTGGTCAAGGCCGCCGCCGCAATCCCCACGCTCTTGGCGAAGGGCACCAACTGGCTGATCACCATCAGACCCGCGGAGCATCCCAGCGCGTACGCGATCCACATCAAATAGAAGGCAGGAGTGCGCAACACTTCAAAGGGTGTGAACTCGTGGGTGCTGCCGCCCGATTTGGCGGCCGCCGCGGGCGTCCAGCCGGCCGGCTGATAACCGGCCGGAGGGTTCTTCAGCAGGAACGCCCCAATCAGTGTCATCACCAGGAAGATGCCGCCCAGAATCTGAAACGTGGCGGCCAGGCCGTACGCCGGAATCAGGATCAACTGCGACAGCGGCCCAAAGATGGCCGATCCCGCTCCATAGCCGCCCACCGCCAGCCCTACCGCCAGGCCACGCTTGTCCGGAAACCATTTGGCCATCACCGGAATGGGTGTGGCATACCCGAACCCGTTGCCCAATCCGCCAATTACGCCGAAACAGATGAACAGGTACGACAGGCTGTGAGTGTAAGAGCAGAGAAAGAACCCCAGGCTCACCAGAATGCCGCCCGTCAGCGAACAGTAGAACGGGCCAAATTTATCCTGGATCCGCCCGGCCGCCACAAACGTCAGCGCAAAGACCGCCACCGCAATCATGAAGACCATTGAAGTGTCGGCGCGCTTCCATCCAAATTGTTTTTCCAGCGGGGCCACAAACACGCTCCACGCGTAGAGAGTGCCCAGGGCCAGGTTCATGCAGAGCCCGCCCACTACCCGCCACCACCGGCTGATCCCGGTCGTGGACGCCGCTTGAACCTGCGAGTGCCGCGCGGCAGTTGCCATAGCTAAACCTCCTGTTGCTGAGCTTCTTTTCGGCTGTTGGTCTATCTCGTCCTAAGTTCGCAAGCCGCGATGGCGCGCGCGCGATCCTACCAGCTCCAAGAATGAAACCAACAGTGTTTCAGGTCCTGATAGCTGATTTATCCCACAGCTCACTCATGCCGTAAATCAGGTAAAACGTGGAGACTTACGCCATATGACGCAGGAAGGCGCGGTTGCGCCCGGAAATGGGGAAGCCGGTGCTCGTCCCAAGACAAAAGTCTGGCAGGATGCACCGGATTCCGGAGCGGCGCTATTTCTGTGTAGTCGGCTTGCTTTCCACAATGCCGAGATCGGTGAGCACTTTGGGATTCGCCTCGTCCGTCGCCAGCAGGTTGTGGCAGGCGTTGCAGTCCTGCGTGATGGGGTCGCCGGTCTGCGGGGAGTGGGAGCCATCGTGGCAGCGGAAACAGCCGGGGAAATCGTCGTGGCCGATGTTGATCGGATACGCCCCCCAAGTGACTTTCATTTCCGGGAAGATATTGCGGTCGTAGACCGCCAGCACCTGGTCCGCGGACGACGTGACTTCGGACCGCCGCTGCGACCAGATGGCCGGATAGCTGTCCTGGTAAAACTTGGCGAAGGCGGCTGGTATCTTCTGAGCGGCTTCGTCGCGGGACAGATAAGGAACCTTCAGGATGGCAACCGCGTTCTTCTTGGCGAAGGGCAGGGAGGCGGAAATCAGGCCGTCGTGCATTGCCTTGTCCACGGCCGTGGCTGGAAGGTCGTAACTGTGCGCCGGACGATTGTGACAGTCGACGCAATCCATGGTGCGTTTCGTCAGGCCGGCGCCGTCGGGTTTGGCGTCGGGCGCGGCATAAACCGTGGTTTTGCCATTGTCCGTGTATTTCACCCAGGGAATGTTCTGCCGGGCTTCGTCGGCATGGCCGTACTCGATCACCACTCCGGGGCCCAGGTGCGTTCCGTGAATGCCCACACCGTGATTGCCGCCGCCGATCTTCATCAGCAGAACGGTCTTGGTCAGGCTGTTGGTCTCATCGTCGGCATACTTCGAAATAACCTTCAAACGGTCCTCGCCGTACTTCTGCGGCCAATGGCACTGTTCGCACGTCTCGCGGGCCGGGCGCAGGTTGTGAACCGGTGTCGGAATGGGCGTCGGATAGTTATGCAGGGCCACCGCAATCACCTGCCCCACGCCGGAAAGTTTGCTTTTCACAAACCAGCCTGCGCCGGGCCCGATGTGGCATTTCACGCACTCCACGCGGGAATGCGGAGAGTTTTGATAGGCCGTGTACTCGGGCTGCATCACGGTGTGGCAGGTCTGCCCGCAGAACGTGACGGAATCCATGTAATTGATGGCGCCGTAGGAAATCTGGCTGGCGATGGCGATATTGATTACCGTAGTGGCGCAGAAGAAATAGGCCAGCTTGCGGAGTTCGAAATTGCTCCAGCTGAGGGGCGGAAAATCAGGCGGGTAAATACCGCTGACGCCTTCGCGTCTTCGCTTCAGCCAGATGCCCAGGGGAATCATCGCCAGGCCGGCGAAGAAGGGCGCCGGCAGAACCATAAATACCAGGATCCCAATATAGGGGCTGGTGGTTTCGCCCTTTAACGTGGTGGGCAGCAGAAACAGCCAGAAAACCGTGGCCGTGGTCACCAGCACCACCCCCACCAGGCTCATCCAGTTATTGGACAGGTGAATGATTGGAGACAACCATCCCTTGCTCTTCGGTTGCGAATTGTCAGGCGTCATTATTTAATCAGTCTCCCGCAACGTGGGCCTTCTCGTTCTCTTTGGAGTGCTCAGTCTTCTTTACTGTAAACCCAGTGAGAAAGGCAGTGTTGAGCGGGTATACGTCGGGGTCGAAAATGATGGAGTAGAAGTGCCAGACCAGGATCGCCAGGGTGGCCAGCAGCGCTTCGTAGAAATGCACCGAAGTCGCGATGTCCAGCCAGCTCTTGGGCAGCATCCTCATGGCCAGGTTGTTGGCCCAGAGCAGCAGTCCGGTGGCGGCCATTACGACGGCGCCCCAAACCACGGCCCAGTATTCGGCCTTTTCGACATAGCTGTGGGCCGAACGGAAGGGTGGCGTAGAACCCAAACCCAGGTTGTATGCGAACCCGGCCATCGCCTCCCGCGGATCGTTGAGGTTGGGCAACATTTCCTTCCAGTGATTGCGCAGCTTGCGATTGACAATCAGTGAAACCACATGCGTGAGCGAAACCGCGATGAAGACCAGGGCGGCAATGCGGTGAACAATGCTGCGTATGGAATGCGTGCCCTCCAGCAGAAGCAGGGGGCGGGCCCACCACGTATCCGGATACTTCAGCGCGAAGCCGGTCCAGACCAGCGTGAAGAAGGAAATCACCAGCAGCGCGTGTTGCAGCCGTTCGAACGGCAGCATGCGCAGTTCGCCGTGCCCCACCTCCGCGGCCGCATTCAACGGTGCGCGGCGCGCCACGCGTTTGGTAAACCGCAGACGGATCAGTTTGCGGATCCAGTCGCCGCCCTGGTGCAGCAGCATCAGGCCGATTGTCACGGGAATGAGCAGCAGATAGAACTGACGGATCCACCGCAACGCGGGCAATTCGGTTTGGCCTTGCGCCATATGCACCTGTCCGATGGCAAAACGCGTACCGGCGCCGGGGTGGCATTGGCCACAGGTCTTAGCCAGATTTTTCGGATTAATGGTGGATTTAGGGTCCGACGACGGCAGGATATTATGCACGCCGTGGCAACTGGCGCAATTGGCCACCGTTTGCGACCCGGACTTGGCCGCCAGCCCGTGGAACGAAGAGTCGAAGCTCACCAGACGGTCCGACGGCAGGCCGAACTTGCGCGTCAGGCGCACATCGCCGTGGCACTGCCCGCAGGTGTCGCGAATGTGAGCGGCGTTCACTGGCGAGGCGTCATTGGTGTGTTTGATGATCTTGTGCTCACCGTGGCAGTCGGTGCACAGAGGAGCCTCGGCAATCCCGTTCGCCATAGCTTTGCCGTGAACGCTGGAGCGGTATTGGTCGGCTACGTCGCTGTGGCACATTCCGCAGGTGTCGGGAACGGCTGACCGGAAGGCCTGCGATTTGGGCGGCAATAGCTCATGGGCGCTGCCATGGCACAGCGCGCAATCCGGCGCGCCTTCATTTCCCGCCTTGCGCGCCAACCCGTGGACCCCGTTGGCATAGTCGCCGGCTTGGTCCTGGTGGCATGTGACGCACTGGGGTTTTGGAATGTTGGCAGGATGCGGATACTGATCGTGGGATTCGTGGCACGTATCGCAAGTCAACGACCCATGGGCGCTCTTGGTCAGCTTCTGGGCCTGGTCGTGGCAAGCGGAGCAGTCCGTGCCGGACGGCTCCGCTGCCCGGGCATTCACGCCGGTCGATAAAAGGAAAAGACCGAAAAAGGCGGAACCGAGCGCTCGGCCGGCGGTTCGAAGTGCCCGGTTCTTCATGACAGTTATACCCCAGTTTTAGATGTGACGATCCAGGCCTGATACGCATACGCAGCGCCTAGAACCACACCGTAAACCACGGCGATTACGGTGAGAACTTTGCCCCACTTGTCGATCTGATCGAGTTTGTGGGTGATTACGGGTTGATCGGGGCTGCCGCCGTCCAGGACGTGCAGGAAATTCTCTTCATGGCTGGCAACGGTCTTACGCTTCACTAAAAGAATGACTACGGCGAGGGTTAACACGACCCAGGTATAGAGGAACGGGCTCAAATTGATCATAAGGTTCTCCACTCTCCACTCATGGTTGACTTCACACTTGAATATGCGGTCTTGGATGAGCCGTAATTCCGATGTTCGGATCACTCAAGCCGCGCCTGTCGAAATTTTTCCCAGTTGCCTCTTCGATGGCATCCACAACCAGCAGTAGATATGCATCGAGGGAGCACTGAACCTGCTGACGAGTCTCGCAGGAACCGTCCTGGGCCTGGTCGGCGCAAACCGAGCAGACGTTGTGGCGGATGGCATCGATATACTGCTGGATGTCATCGCTCTGTACGGATTGGATGGCTTGCGCCACTTGAGGAAACAGGCGGAACAGGGCGCAACTGGAAGGTTGCTCCAGGCCGCACTGGCCCTCTACGGTACGTTCGGTGCAAACGCTGCAAATCCGGTCGCGGACCAGACTCTCCAGTTTCGCTAATGAGTGATCCATGTCTGAATCTCCTTTTGCCTGACCAATCAGTAATGCACGCCGAAGTCCAAGCGGGCGGCAAGCTAAACTATGGAGTTTTGCAACGTTTTTGGCCGTAAGGTCGGTGAAGTGGGGCTATTGACGCAGATTCAGAGCTAATTATGTGGGTTATTTCGCCAGTCTCTGAGGTGTGTTCCTTTTCGATACGCAGGGCGGCGGCCATGATCGCCAGGAGAACCGTACTGAGTGAATCCTCTTTCGACACGATCGATACGATCCCGGCATCCCAAGCCCGTGCAAGAAACTGCGTCTCTTGCAGATCATGGCAGGTGATCAGAACAACCCGTTCGGGATTGGAAAGGGGGAGGGGCAGACGTCCAAATGACGGTTCGTCCAGGACTAGCACCGAATGCTGCGACAGATCCGGGCGATCGACCGGTTCGACGTGCCAGGCGCAGCTCCGGGTTAGCGCTTCCCGGACGACTGCTGCGTACTGGCCATCACCAATCGATAGCTGAACGGATTGCATCATGCACGACTCCACGCCTCCACCTTCCAACGACTGTTACTTCTTCTCGACGTAGCCGTCCAGAGATTTATTTTTCTGGAAGTACTTACCGGCGTCGGTCAAGTTCTTGTTCATTGCGTCCTTATCCGTGGCGACGTTCTTCTCGTGGCAATAAGTGCAGGTTTTCTTGGTGGTCTTGGTGTATTCCGGTTTGCCATACGAGGCCGTGGAGCAAACCAGAAAACCGCCCAGCAAAATGGCAGCGGGCAATACGATCTTCAAATTGGACATGATGCCTCCGAAACTGAGGGTAGCAATTGCATCACCATGCACTATCTCTAAACAGGACAGCACTTTCGACGCCATCGAAGCCGGCCCCAATGGGGCCATTCCCCCTGAAATGGCCCACCCTGGGCCAATTCCCCCAAAACGACTGATATAATCCAAGTACGTAATCGTGAATGTCTAAGCTCATTCCAGGCTGGCAGAAAACCAGCGTGCTCGAATCCGTGTTTGATCAGCTTTCGGACGCGCTTATCCTTTACGATCCGGAGTTCCGGATCACCGGTGTGAACCGGTCGGCCGAGCGCTTATTCGGCGTTTCCTCAGAGGAAATGCTGGGTAAGCACTGTCAGGATATCTTCAAGTGTGAAGTGTGCGAACCGGGCTGCGGCGTGCTGGTGGGTCTGAATCAGACGCCTTCCGCGCCCCATTCCACGGTGCGCCTCCACACTGCCAACGGCATGGAACGGCTGGTGGTGATGCGTACTACGCAGATGTTCGACGATGCCGGAAACCTCAGTGGCGTGGTGGCTACCATCAAGGACATCACCGAAGAGGCGGCGCCGCAGAAACGGGAAGTGATTGCCGAATCGCCTTCCATGCGCGAAGTCCTGAATTTCGTGCGGCGCGTGGCTGCCAGTGAAGCCACCACCATTCTGCTCGAGGGCGAGAATGGCGCCGGCAAAGACCTGGTCGCCAAGACCCTCCATTACCAGAGCGTGCGCCAGGCCGAGCCCTTTATCGCCATTAACTGCGCGGCCATACCGGATTCGCTGCTCGAAAGCGAATTGTTTGGGTACGAGAAGGGCGCCTTTACCGACGCGCGCTCGCAAAAGCGGGGCATCTTCGAACTGGCCGACAAAGGCACCCTGTTCCTCGACGAGATCGGCGAAATCCCGCTCATGCTGCAAGCCAAACTCCTGCGCGTGCTCGAGGAGCAGACCTTCCGGCGGCTGGGCGGCTTGAAAGACATCAAACTGGACTTGCGCGTTGTGGCCGCCACCAATAAGAACCTCCGGGAAGCCGTCAAAGAGGGCGCCTTCCGGCAGGATCTGTATTTCCGGCTCAACGTGATCCAGATTCTCATCCCGCCGCTGCGGGACCGCGTCGAAGACATCGTACCGCTTACCAAGTTTTTCGTTGAACATTACAACCACAAATTCAAGCGGAATATCGAAGGCTTGAACGAGGCGGCCGCCAGGCTCTTGATGAGCCACGACTGGCCGGGCAATGTGAGAGAGTTGCGCAACGCGATTGAGCGGGCCATGATTCTGGAGGAATCCTCCCTGATCACGCCACCCAGCCTGCCGATCGCCATATCACGCCCCGAATCCAGCGCGCCCGCGCTGCCGCTAGCCGTGAGTTCGGATCTTCCCGTGGACGGACTTTCGCTCGAAGACAACGAACGCAATCTGCTGGCGCGGGCTCTCGAGAAGACCAACGGCAACCAGACGCAGGCGGCGCGCCTGCTGCGCGTCACCCGCGATACGCTGCGCTACAAGATGAAGAAATTCAACTTGCGGTGAGCCGAAACACACACACTACGGCATGTTCCCTGCCGCTACCTCGGCAGCACGCAAGCGGACCTTCATTGGGGCGAGCCTAATCCTGCTCGATGATTTCGATTAGGTGGGCCACTGGCGTTGCCAAAAAGGCGCAGCGCCGCATTCCAAAGGCTTCCGAGTGGAACGTATTGAGGTGCAGGTAACCCTGGCCCTGTAAGTCCTCGAGCGCAGCGTCGAATGTCCGCGTCAGAAATCCGACATGGTAGAAGCTCATGCGTTTTGCGAGTAACTGGCTGATTGGGGACGGATCGCCGGCCGCTTCCACCAGTTCGATGTAACTTCCCGGACCGACCTCCACGAAGCAAACCCGCACTTTCTGCGACTCGATGTTCACGATTTCCCCGACGCTGCGCGCCACGGGCCCGTAGGCTTCGATCGCCCGTCCGATATCCTTCACCGCGCATCCTACGTGGTGAAACGTCAGCAGTTGGCTTACCACCGGTTCATCCATGTTATCGATACCCCCGTATCTTCATTGCTGGAGAGGCGGACTAGCGAAGCAGCCCCAGGATCTGGCGGGCGTCGCCCAGGCTGTTCGCGAAGAAAAATAGAGTGAACACCACATAGCTGAAGGTCACCGCAATGGCGGCTCCGCGAATCCACGGGTTGCTCTCGTACGCCGCGTATCCCTTCTTTCCCAGCCGCTTCTTCAGCCAGATGGTGTAGTAATGGCAGCTCGCCACGCCCACCCCGTGGAGCGCGCCGTAAATCAGCATGTTCCAGGCAAGCCCGTGCCACGCGCCGATGCCGATGAAGACCGCCATAATGGAAATGCCGATCACATGCGGCGTAGCTTTCGCCCCAAACCGGCGCCCCAGGATTCGCGTGAGCGGGTAGAAGACCATATCCCGCATGTAGCTGGATAAGGTAATGTGCCATCGGGTCCAGAACTCCTGCAGGTTCCGCGAGCTAAATGGCCGGTTGAAATTCTCTTCCACCTGGATGCCCAGCAATCCCGCCGTGCCAATCGCCATGTCGCAATAGCCGCTGAAATTCAGATACAAGTACATACAGAAGGCGAGCATGGCCACCGGTAAGTCAATCCACGGATGAGGATGACTGTCCAGCAAAAGGCCCTTATAACTGAGCTGCTCCAGCAAACTGGCGATAAACAAATACTTAGTTGCTCCCACCAGAATCCGGAGCAGGGATTGTCTCGCCGGTGTGCTCAACCGGTCGGGGTTGTAGAGCGACCGGTGGAACACGCTGTAGCGGCTGATCGGGCCGACCGATAGCGTGGGGACGAAGAAAGCGAAGCTCAAGTGCTCCCACAGCGTTGGCATTTCCACCACACCGTTGCGGACTTCGCCGACCATATAGCTCAGCCGGAACGCCATGTAAGATATGCCGACAAAGAATTCGGCAATATGCTTCTTTCCGACAAATTCCAGCGGCTTCCGGAAAGGTTCGGAAACACCCGGCAGGTATTTCACCGCCAGCATAACTGCAATCGGGAAGAGAAATGCAAGGGATGGAAACCATCCAGGTTTCCGGGAGTAACGGCGCAACAGAATGTAATGGAACGACACGACGGCCAGATAGATCGCGAAGACCGGTAAGGCAACCTGTAGATAGGTTTTGAGCTGCCAGAAATTGAGGCCGCCCATGGCGCTGACCAGGCACAGTCCGAGCCCTCCCAGAATATTAACCAGGGCGAAAAGCTTCAACCGGGCGCTCGCCGGCGCAAGCCGAAGCGCCGCGGCCGAAGCCAGCGGAAACATCACGAAGGGCACAATCAGCCGGAGCAGTGCAACCATCTGTCAAACCGTAATTCCCAAGTTCTGAAGTGCTCGCTTCTTCTTTTTTCCACTTCTTGTTGTCAGGCCGGCTGGAATGCCACCCATGCAATCGCTCCGCGTCACTTATGGTCTTACCGGTAGTGCTTCACCAGCCGGAGACGCTGCCTTCGCGGCAGTCCTGCGCCGCCAAATGCGTTCCGCCCGGAAAGTCGCCGCCAGAATAATCACCGGGAAAACCGGCACCATGTAACGCGTTAGCGGCACGATCAGGCTATGAATCAGAATCCAATATGTTACCGTGAGGGCGCAGAAGAATCGGGCCTGGTCAGCAGGCTTAAACCAAGTCGCCAGTTCGAGCAGCCCCAGCGGCAGCATCACTAGAGCACACAGGAACAAGACGATTTCCGACCTCCGGTTTCCGCTCTCCACCAGGTACCACATCTTGATGAACTTCCGAGCCTGCATCCCCGCGACCGACACCCATCCATTGGCTTGAATCTGGCGCTGATACTGCCACAATCCAATCCGGAACAGCCACGCGTTGATCGCCGAACCCTTCTCCACCACGGGTTTCTTGATGCCCGCGGCAGCCGACTGCGCGAACAGGATCGGATATTCGGTTCCCTTATCGTTATAGAACCGTTCGTCGGAGCCTTGCATGAACGTGGATCCGAAGTTGCTCGAAACCACAATGAAATCGTTTAGAACAACGACATTTCGGATGGTCCACAGCGCCACCGTAATACCGAACAGCAGGCTGAAGACTACCGCCGTCCGGTACGCCCGCTTCCAGACCCAGTACGCAACGAAGAGTACAGGCAGGAACAGGGCATTCGCCCGGAACATATTGGCGATCCCCATCCACAGCCCGCCCCAGCCTTCGCGTTTGCCCGGGCCCGCGCACAGGCATGCCATGCCGGCAATGAAAAACATGGTGAACAGCGACTCAGTGGCAACCCAGGAAGCGATGATCCAGGCCGGAGGATAAAGCAGCCAGGCCAGACCCGCCAGGAATCCCACCCGGACACTTCCCATATTGCTCCCCATGCGAAGCAGCAGCAGGGCGACCGCGGTGTCCGCCAGGTATTGCAGACACACCACCGCCCACAGCGCATTCCGCAACCCGGCCCACTCCAGCAGCGCCAATACGAAGGGATATCCCGGCGCTACGGTAGTGTCGTCCCTGCTGTCGACATCGTTGAACTTACCCTCAGTGGCAATGCGATGTCCGATTTGGACGAAGTACTTGGTGGCGTTAGCTCCGGCAAACGGCTGGACATAGCCCGCGAACATGAGCGCCATGAAAAGCACGATCTTGCCCAGCCCGAGCATCACAAGCCAACGCCGCATAAGTGGTCCTGACAGATCAGCGGGACAAGGAGCTCCGACACCCCCAGGGCCCTTTTGTTGAACACCCAGTATACCCCACCACCTTCCGTCAATCGGTCCCGTTCGGCAGCCGTTTCTTCAAAATCCCTTGTAGATCAGATCCACTACCAGTGAATCGCCCGGCAGGATCAAAGCAAGCGTGCACGCCGCAATACACAACAGAATCACACAAGCCATTGCCATGGGGTTAACGCGCTTGGGTATAGTGCTCATAAAGTTGGATTAGAGTTGGGGTGATCAGTTTCGAATAGAGTGCGGCCCCGTTGAGATTCAGATGTTCATCTTGGAAAAAATCCAGGGCTTCAGCGTCGGGGACGCCGGCGAACATCCGGTCCCAGGGGATGCCTGCAAACACCACGCCGGGACCCAACAGCCCGGGCGTCAACCGTCTGTCGGGAACCAACGCCGAACCACGCTCCGAGGGAGACGGCATATGCAGAATCACCAACAGGGCGCCATGCTGGCGCGCCAGTTCGACGGTCTTGCGCAGGAAGTGGAGCTGGTAGGTGTTCAGCGGCGGCCCATCGAACCGGAACACGTCTTGGGTGGCTGCGGAATAGATGATCGAATCCGGCGGTATGGGCGCGGGGGTTACCTCATGCGGAACGAATGGTCCGCCCAGATAACCAATCTTCGTCGCATGGTCCACTTCAAAGCCGGCCTTCGGATCCACCAGATTGGGCCGCAGCAGACTCAGGGCCTGCCGCGGTGCGCCCAGAACATAATCGGCGTAAATCCCCATCCGGTAGCGCAGCGGTAGACCATCGAGCGCGCCTGGATGATCGCCGTAGCGGATCACGCGGAACAGTTGCACGTGTGGCTGGCTGGAACGCTGTACCCAGGCGGGCGCGGCGATGACCAGAACCTTGACCTTGCGGTTCTCCAGCAAATCCCGCGCCACGTAGTAATTCATATCCGGCCCCTGCCAGCTCTGCGGCACCAGGACCACTTGAGCGTCGCGGCCCAACGCGCGGCTGAACTCCCGCTGCACATACCCCACGTCCATGGCGGCACGCAGCAGCGACGTCCCGCACATGGCGATGTCCAGGTCTGTATGCTCCTCGAATATCTGGCGGCGCACCCTGTCAAACGGACCCGCGCGCTCCGAAATGCCGCGGTAAGCCTGTTCCACGGACACGTGCCCGCCCCACCACAGCGTGACTGGCAGCGTCAGCAGGAACAGCAGGAAAACCGCAAAAGCAGCCGCGCGGCCCGTGGAAGATAGTGCGGGAGTCATAAAGACGCTGGCCGTCTCACTTTTCCGCCACGCGGCGGGCGATCAAGTCGGCGAATTCCCCGACGTTATTCGTCGATTCGGCTTCGCCTACTCTGAAGCGGATCTTGAAGTGCTGCTCCACCGCTAACACGATGGAAATCTGTAGCAGAGAGTTCCACTCCTCCACGTCGTGGGCCGATAACTCAGGAGTAAGCACCACTCTCTCCATGAATAAGTCGTCGAAAATGGGTTGTAATTGGGCGATAACTTCAGATTGAGTCATAGGATCTCTCGGCGATCTTGATTGTGGTAGGCTTGGCCGCGTAAGCTGGTACGTCTAATTCGAATTCGAGCCGATCGTCCGTCGCTACGGTCGCTGTAAATCCCAGGGCTGGGTAATGGCCTTTCACCATTCCATTCTTCGCGGTGGGCAGGTAGACGCCTTTGATTCGCGTACAGTTCCGCGCCACGGCCAGCCGCACGAGTTCGTTGAGGACTTCTTCCTCCACTTGCCGCTTCAGCACGCGGCAACTCATCAGCCAGGTGTCGATCTCCACTTCCTGGCCCTGCACTCGGCCAATCACCACGGAAATCAATCCGTGGTCGCCGAACCGGTCCGCCAGCCGCACTGTGAATCCGAAACATTCGCCATCTGCGATCACCGCTTGCACCTGCGCTTCGGTGCGCCGCCGCGTGGTCAGGTTGAACTGGTTGCTCTTGTTGATCAACTGCGAAATGCGTGGCGCATCCACGGTGCGAAACTCGCGAATCGCCGCTTCCATTGCCAGCGACTCCAGATAGCTGCCCATGTCCGTGACGTGGGAGAGCAGTTCCCGCCGCTCCGCTTCTTGCTTATACTGTCCCACGCGCTCCCGGTCTTCCGCGGTGAGGCTCTTCGGTTCGAAGAATCGCGCATCCTGCAGCATGCCGGCATACTCGGATGGATCTTCGCTTAGCAGAACCGTTTCCACTTCGGGCAGAAACTGGCGGACGATTTCGATCTCCGCCGGATTGTCGTCGATGAACACAAAGCTGTCGAGCCCCAGATTCAAATCGGCTGCGATCTGCCGGATGTTCTCCGATTTCGGCTGCCAGTTGGCCTTGAAGGACACAATGTCCTTCATGCGCAGCACCATTTCGGGATGCTTTTCGAAGGGCTCGACGGCTTTCTCGTAATCGTTCTTGCTGCAAACCGCCAGCAGAATGCCTCGCCCGGTCAGCGAGAGCAGGTATTGTTGGAAAGCCTTGAAGGCTTCGCCCCGCGGCGATGTGTCTCCAATTTCAATGCCATCCAGTCCGTCGTCGCCCACCACGCCGCCCCACAGAGTGTTGTCCAGGTCCAGCACCGCGACCTTTTTGGGGCTTTGCCGCAGCGACACAATCAGGTGCGCTGCCTCGCGCGCCACATCCAGCGTCAACTCGGGGCCATAAGGTTGCTTGCTCTCAAACCACGCCCGTGCGTCCCAGGCGTTCCTGGTGCCGCGCCGCGCCGAGAGAAACTCCGCATCGCAGATGTGAACATAGGAGGGGGCATTCAGGCCAAGCTCCAGATTGGTCAGTTTGCGGAAGTTCCAGTCCGAACCCAGCGTTCGGGTACGGTAAGGCCCGGGATCGGAGCGCCCGGGTAAAGGGAAGTTGAAGAGTACGATCTCCGCGCCGGTGCGCTTGTGAGCGGTCTGGCAAAGTTCCAGAATGTGCGCCGCTGTTGCCCTGGCTTCGCCTTCCTGCTTTTCCCGCGGATCAAACAGGTACCCGCTGTAGGCGCAGCGCCGGTGCGAAGGCACAATCACGATGACTTCCGGCCGAAATTCGCTCAGGCGGCTGGATTCGTCGATAATTTCAGAAATGTAATTGTCGTAGTCGCCCACCAGGAACTCCGCTGAGTAAGAAGTGGGATACCACGCGGCAGCCAGAAAGTGCCCGATCAATTCGTTGAGCGGATAAAGCGTATATCCGCCCAGCACGGCCACGCGAATGGCTTGTTGCTCCGGCGACAGTCCCCGTTGCGCTACTCGTTTCCGCAAGGAGGCCAGCATCAGGACGTCGACCAAGGTTTGTGCCGCCACAGTCTGGTCCCGTAAGGCCGAAAAAAAACGCCGATCCTTGGCTGAAGCCAGTTCCTTCAGTTCCGCCACGCCTCTGGCTGCGGAGATCGCGGGCCCAGAGGCCGGCGGCGGCGATGTGCTGCTCTCCAAAGTATCGCGGCTCATGCTGCTTCTATTTTATTGCGTCATCCCAAGGACGGCCCGGTGTGGCAGACGGGGTGATGCGGACTTATGGTCGATCATAACATAACCGGATGAATGGTCCCCCGCAAACGCCTGTACCTAAGAACACTACCGG
>Ga0182030_10010551_pt1 | contig 18741 bp, 16 predicted proteins | sample 812S3MmetaG_FD_121299 | JGI IMG/M metagenome (GOLD analysis project Ga0182030, IMG submission 121299) | Permafrost microbial communities from Stordalen Mire, Sweden - 812S3M metaG (Illumina Assembly) | ecosystem: Environmental > Terrestrial > Soil > Wetlands > Permafrost | place: Sweden...
ATCTATATGTTCAACCAGGTGTTCACCTACCAATCGAACCTGGTTGGACCCGGCACCGGTGGTAATCCTCATATCGGCCTCCATGCAAACGTTGACGTTCAAGGCTTCTTGTTCGTTCCCGGCTGGACCTTCCTCGGCGGTACCTACGATGCCGTTATCGCGCAGCCATGGCTCGATGTGAGTGTCGGTTCGGGCACGACCGGTCTTGGCAGTGCGCAATTCTCCGGCCTGTTCAATACTTACATCGCCCCGGTGGAATTGAGCTGGAAGCTTGGGAACACCGGCTTTGCCTTCAAGACCGGTCTGGGCATCTATGCGCCGACTGGAACTGAAACCGGTGCATTCAAGCTTGGCAACGTCGGCGCTCCTTATTGGACGTTCCAGCCTGAAGCGATCTTGTCGTATCTCGGGAACGGTTGGAACCTGACCGCCGCGGTCTACGACGAAATCAATACCGTCAACAACAACACGCACTATACGTCGGGTGATATCCTGCATGCGGACTTCACCGCTACCAAGACCTTCGGCAAGTGGACACTGGGTCCTGTAGCCTACTACTACGGTCAGGTTACCAACGACTCCTGCCCGGTCTCCTGCGTCCTGGCTTACGGGAGCCCCTCGGCAAACCCGACCCTCAGCCACTCACAGAGCTCTAGCGTGTGGGCGGTCGGCGGTCTCGTAGCCTATGACTTCGGACCGGCAAGCTTCCAGGTCTGGGCGACTCAGGAAGTGTCGGCGAAGGCTTCCAATGCGGCCGCTGCTGCTGCTGCTTCCGGAGGCGATCCTTCGACGGTCTCACAGGGCACGACGGTGTTCGCAACGCTCAGCTATCGTATCTGGGCGCCTGACGAGCCGGTTAAGCCCGTGTTCCACAAGTAAGGAATACAATGCGTGTCCCCCTTTCGGTAGACGGTTGACCGTCTATCGGGAGGGGGACATTCTTTTGGGTAGCTGCCAGAGCCTCCGTTCCGATCGCATCGGGACGGAGGCTCTTTTTCTGGGACACGTTGCAGGCGCGTGTCGCGCGCGTCACGAGGATGGTACGGATCTTTCGGTTTCTTCGCGTCGGTCTGCGATCGAGGAGGGGACCGGGTTATCCGCGAGCGACGATGCGTTCCGCGCGAACGTTATTCTTCGCCCGCGCCGCGATGCAGGTCGGCCTCGATCTGCAGCCGCGTTCCGCCGCCGAAGCGCGCCCGATAGACCTGCAAATTCTCCATCACCCGCTGCACGTAATTCCGGGTCTCGGCGAACGGGATCTGTTCGACCCAGTCGACCGCGTCGACCTTGGGATTGCGCGGATCGCCGTAGCGTTCGATCCATTTCTTGACGCTGCCGCGGCCGGCATTGTAGGCCGCGAATGTCATGATGTAGGAGCCGCGATAATCCTCGATCAGGCCGCCGAGCTCGGCGGCGCCGAGGGCGGCGTTATAGACCGGATCGCCCTTCAGTCGGCCGAGGTCAAAGCCGGCGCCATATTTCTTGCAGACGTAACGGCCCGCGTCCGGCGTCACCTGCATCAGGCCATAGGCTTGCGCGGGCGAGACATCACCGGGGTTGAAGGCGCTTTCCTGCCGAGCGATGGCAAAAACAATGCTCTGCTCGACCTCGGGCCCGATCGACTTGAACGGTGGAATCCCGGTCACCGGGTAGGCGTAGAAATCGAATGGCAGCCCGCGATTGAGCGCGGCCTTGCCGACCAGCAGCATGCCGCGGGCGTCGCCATTGCGGGAGGCCAGCTCGCCGAGCCCCACCAGCGCGTCGGGGTCGCCGTTTTCGCCCATGTCGGCGAAAATCGGGATCGCGATCTCGCGTTCGTCCAGCGCATACAGCAGCTGTACCGCGCGCACGATTTCCAGCCGTTCGATGCTGCGCCCGCGTGCGGCCGGCGCGCCGTTCAGCTCGATCTGGGGAAGTCCCAGTTTCGCGCGCGCCAACTGACCGTAGTAACTGGTCGAGTGCGCGGCGGCCGCCGCATAGGCGGCGCGGGCGTCCTGGGAGCGGCCGGCCGCTTCGGCGGCTCGGCCTTGCCAATAGCCGGCGCGCGCCAGCGCGGTCGGGTTGACGCTGCCGACGCCGATGCGCGCAAAATGCTGCGCGGCCGTTGCGGGGTCGGTCAGAAAGCGCAATGCAATCCAGCCCGCGGTGAACTCCTGCTCGGTCTTGTAAATATCGCGCGCGGGCAGTGCGGCGTCGCGGGCGATCAGATAGGCGGTGCGGTGCTCTCCGACGTCGAGCATTTTGCGCGACAGCAAGCGCCGCTCGACCCACCATTCGTCGAGATTGTAGAGGCGGTCCGGGTCCCTTGGCGCGCTCAGCATCAGCTGCGCGGCCTCGGCGAATTTCTCTTGGCGGCGGAGCAGCTGGATCTTGCTGAAGATGTAGCCGGCATCGCCGCGCAGTTCGTGCGGAACCGCCTCGAGCAACGCTCCGGTGTTGGAGGCCTTGTGAAAGGCCGCAATGCGCGCCTTCGCCAGGGCGACCTGATTGCTTCCGAGCCGCTTTGCGGCCCGCATCGCTGCCTCGTGCTCGCTGCCATAGAGCAGAAGATCCATCCTCGCCTTCTGATCGCCGGGCGTCAGCAGCCCGCCGAACAGATCGAGCGCCGCGTTTTCGGTGTCCTCGGACATGGAATCGTGGCGCCACGCCTCGCGCACCAGGCGCTCCGCATTGGCGCGGTCGCCGCGCGCGAGCATCGCGCGCGCCAGCGCGAATCGGCCTTTGGCCGATACCGGCGATTCGTTTTCGAACCATGCTGACACGGTCGCGTCGTCGCGATGGTCGTCCCACAGCGCCGCTTCGCCGCGCCGGCGCAGGAATGTCTGCGAGGGCCAGCTCGGGTTGGCCGCGATGAATGCGCGATAGCGCTCGACCGAGGCGCCGTTGTCGTCGCTGCGCAGGATGATCCATTCGGCGAGTTTCCTGGCAACCGGATCCGATATCGCCGCCTCGGCCTGGGTCGCGTCCGCGGGCTTGTGTTTACGCACGAGCTCGATGACGTTTTCCAGCGCATCGGCATCGGCCTGCGGGGTCGACGACGTAGCGGCCATCGCGGCCGGAGCCGTCGGTTTGCGCGCCAGCGCAGGCGCCAGGGCCGCATGCTGACGCGTCGCGGGCTCGATCACGGAGGCGGCCGCGGTCGGCGCAACCGGGGATGCGGCATTCGCCGCTGCATTTTTTGCAACCGACGTGGTCTTGGGCACGACGTTGCGGGCGATCGGCCGCGGCTTCGGCAGTGGAACTTTTGGTTTGATGGCGGCATCCGCCGCCCATGCCGATAACCCCACGGCCAGCGCCAGGCTCGTGGCCAACGCCGTCGATCGCAAAGCGGCTGCCCGGTCGGACTGGGTCACGGCGTTCCTTCGCGGCGAATCGTTCAATCGCTCAAGCTCTATTTGATTGAATATGTAGACAAAACACCAGATACGCCGGGGATTGACGGGTGTCTGCGCCATCACCGCGGCGAAATCACGGCTACGGTCGGGTCCGCGCGGGCCTTTCGCCGGATCGTCAGACCCGATATGAATTGGTCATTCGCCAGCTTAGACGGCATGCAGCGGGCGTGCGGAGAGGATTCATGGCAGCCAGGACGAATTTTCGAGGCTCATTCACCGCCTTGGTTACGCCTTTCAAAAACGGCTCGCTCGATGAAGCTGCCTTCCGCGCGCTGGTGAGCTGGCAGATCGCCGAGGGCACCCAGGGTCTTGTGCCGGTCGGCACCACCGGCGAAAGCCCGACCGTGAGCCATGACGAGCACAAGCGCGTCGTCGAGTGGTGCGTCGATGAAGCGAGGGGCCGCGTACCCGTGATCGCGGGCGCCGGCTCCAACTCGACCAGGGAAGCCATCGAACTCGCCGAACACGCCGAGCAAGCCGGCGCCAACGCGGTGCTGGTGGTGACGCCGTATTACAACAAGCCCACGCAGGAAGGCCTCTATCAGCACTACAAGGCGATCAACGATGCGATCGGAATTCCAATCGTCATCTACAATATTCCCGGCCGTTCGGTGATCGATATGACCGTGGATACCATGGCACGGCTGTATGAACTGAAGAACATCGCCGGCGTCAAGGATGCCACCGCGAGCATGGTGCGCGTTTCACAGCAGCGCGCGGCGCTGGGCGAGGATTTCAACCAGTTGTCGGGCGAGGACGCCACCGTGCTCGGTTACATGGCGCATGGCGGGCACGGCTGTATCTCCGTCACCTCCAACGTGGCACCGCGGCTGTGTTCTGAATTTCATCTGGCCTGGCAGAAAGGCGATGTCGCCACGGCGTTGAAGATCCACGACAAGCTGATGCCGCTGCATACCAATCTTTTCATCGAATCCAATCCGTCGCCGGTAAAATACGCCCTCTCGCTGCTTGGCAAGATGGATGAGACGCTGCGCCTGCCGATGGTGCCGGTGTCCGAGCCCACGCGGGTGGCGGTGCGCAGCGCCATGGTCCATGCAGGTCTGATCAACTAGAGCGTTTTCCAGCGAAGTGGATAGCGACTCCGGGGGCGGGGCTGGATCGGGCCGTTGCTCGCGGCGGCGAATAGAGGAGGGAACCTTCGTGCTGAAGGAATTTCGCGAATTTGCGATGAAGGGCAATGTTGTCGATCTGGCGGTCGGCGTCATCATCGGTGCGGCGTTCGGGGCCATCGTGACCTCGATGGTCGCCGACATCATCATGCCGATCATCGGCGCGATCACCGGCGGCCTGGATTTTTCCAACTATTTCACCGGCCTGTCGAAGGCCGTTACCGCCACCAATCTTGCGGATGCGAAGAAGCAGGGAGCGGTCCTGGCGTGGGGCAACTTCCTTACGCTGACGCTGAATTTCATTATCATTGCGTTTGTGCTGTTCATCGTTATCAGGGCAATGAACACTCTGAAACGCAAGGATGACGCGGCTGCGGCGGCTCCGCCGAAGCCGAGCCGCGAAGAAGAATTGCTGACGGAGATCCGGGATCTCCTCAAGAAGGCGTAAGGCGGTAGCGTCGAAAATTGGACGTCGTCGCTGCCTTTCACAGACAATGTCCAGAGGTTTTGAATGATGGCCGAGAAGAACGAGCGTCCGATCAAGGTCGTCGCTGAAAATCGCAAGGCCCGGTTCAACTATGCGATCGAGGACACGGTGGAGGCCGGAATCGCGCTGACCGGCACCGAGGTCAAGTCGATCCGCAACGGCAAGACCACGATCGCGGAATCCTATGCGGATACCAAGGGCGGCGAGATATGGCTGATCAACGCCAACATTCCGGAATACCTGCAGGCCAACCGCTTCAATCACGAGCCGAAGCGGCCGCGCAAGCTCTTGCTGCACCGAAAGCAGATCAACAAGCTGATGGGCGCGGTCGACCGCGACGGCATGACCCTGATCCCGCTAAAGCTTTATTTCAATGAACGCGGCCGCGCCAAGCTGCTGCTGGCGGTGGCCAAGGGCAAGAAGTTGCACGACAAGCGCGAGAGCGAGAAAAAGCGCGACTGGGGCAGGGAGAAGGGTCGCCTGCTGCGGGCGCGGGGATAAAACCTTCGTCACCCTTCGAGGCTCGGCGCAGGCGCGCCTCACGTCTCGGGGTGACCGGCAACGGAAGCGTCATCGTCGCGTGAGTGCAATTGCGCTCGTCGCCGCAGCTGCGAGCCGGCTTCGGCGAGCTTCGAAGGATGATCGTGTAAGGAAGAAGCGATGAACCAGAAGAATCTGCTCGACGTCGACTGGAGCAAAATTCCCGCACCGACCGATGACGGGGCGGCTGCGCATCTCGTCGGCATGACGATCCCGCCACTCAGCCTGATTGCCACCGACGATACTTCGGTGACGCTGTCGGCACTGGCCGGGCGCACCGTGGTGTTCGCCTATCCCAGGACCGGCGAGCCCGGCAAGATCAGTCTGGTCGACGACTGGGACATGATCCCCGGCGCGCGGGGCTGTACGCCGCAAACCTGTGCGTTCCGCGACCTGTTCGCAGAGCTGAAGGCCGCCGGCGCCGAACACGTGTTCGGCCTATCGACGCAGAGCAACACCTACCAGACCGAGATGGCCTCGCGGCTGCATCTGCCGTTCCCGGTCTTGTCGGACGAGAAGCTCGCGCTGACGCGCGCGCTCGACCTGCCGACCATGCAGGTGGCCGGACTGACCATGATCAAGCGCCTGGCGTTGATCATCGACAACGCACGCATCACGCATGTTTTCTACCCGGTCTTTCCGCCCGACCGGAATGCCGGCGACGTGCTGGCCTGGCTCAAGGAAAATCCGGTTTAGTCCGGCGCTGCATCGCCACACAGGGCCGTCATCCTGAGGAGGCGCTTCTTCAGCGCCGTCTCGAAGGATGGCCACATACGCCGAACTCTTCATCCTTCGAGGCTCGCCCGAGAAGGCTCGCGCCTCCAAGCCGTTACGCGGGGATGACGTCGCGCATCGGGCGCGGGCGAGAGGCTATTTGTCCAGATCAGCCCGCACTCTTGCGAACACGTTGTGAAACATCGCCGGCGTCAGCACCCGGGTATTGGTGTTGTAGCGCGAGCAATGATAGCTGTCGTAAAGCCGGAGCGCGCCGGTCTGATGCACTGCGCCGTGCGCAAACGGCGCGGCTGAGGCACGAAGGCTCAGCGCTTTCAGCGTGGTTTCGTGCGCGATGCGGCCGAGCGCCACGATCGCGCGCAACCTCGGCATAGTTTCGATCGTCGCCGACAGGAATCGCCGGCAGGTATTGATCTCGGCCGGCAGCGGCTTGTTTTGCGGCGGCACGCAGTGAACCGCATTGCCGATCCGACAATCGACCAGCGCCAGCCCGTCGTCGGGCCTTGCCTGATAGACGCCTCTGGCAAAGCCATATTCGAGAAGCGTTGCGTAGAGGAGGTCGCCGGCATAATCGCCGGTGAAAGGCCGCCCGGTTCGATTGGCGCCCTGCAGGCCGGGCGCCAATCCGACGATCAGCAGCCGCCCGTCGGGATCCCCGAACGAGGGCACCGGAGCATTGAACCATTCCGGCTCGCGTTCGCGTACGGCCTTGCGGAAGCTGGCGAGCCTCGGACAGAGCGGGCAATTGCGGTCGGGTTCGCTGCGCAGATGGGTGGCGCCGGGCAGCGGCTGGCCGCGCACCGGGTCATTCTCAATCGTCGAAATCGTCGTCATCGCCCCTTGGCGCCATGGTGGTCGCGCGCTGCAGGAATTGCGGCGCGTGATGGCGCGGCTCGCGCGGGGCCGGACGCTCGGACGGATCGCGGCCAAGCTTGGATTGCAGCTCAACCAGATCCGTGAAGACGTCGGCCTGGCGTCGCAATTCGTCGGCGATCATCGGCGGCTGACTTGAAATCGTCGAGACCACGGTCACCCGCACGCCGCGGCGCTGCACCGCTTCGACCAGCGAGCGGAAATCGCCATCGCCGGAAAACAGCACGATCTGATCCACATGCTCGGCAAGTTCCATGGCGTCGACCGCAAGCTCGATATCCATGTTGCCCTTGACCTTGCGGCGGCCGCTGGCGTCGATGAATTCCTTGGTCGCCTTGGTGACGACGGTATAGCCGTTGTAATCGAGCCAATCGATCAACGGACGGATCGAGGAATATTCCTGATCTTCAATGATCGCGGTGTAATAGAACGCGCGCACCAGCGTCCCGCGGCTCTGGAACTCCTTGAGCAGGCGCTTGTAATCGATGTCGAAGCCGAGCGTCTTGGCGGTTGCGTAGAGGTTGGCGCCATCGATGAAGAGCGCGATCTTGTTGGAAGCAGGGGAGGACATTCAGATTTTCTCGTATGTTTGTTGCTAAACGTTTTTGGCGCAGCGGCAGCGGACCGCGCATTTAGGATACTGCCAAGCCCCGGACGGATCAGTTTGGACGACGTCACCGCAAATCAAGGAGAGGAGAGGGCAATAAAGATAGATGTGTAGTTTTGGCGACGCAATGAAGCGTTTTCTTGTCCGATCGGCCGTTTGTGACGGATTTCGGACGCTCCCCCGGATGGGTTAGCAGAGCCGATTGCAGAGGCCAACTCACAAATTGGCCTTGCGAAAAGCCCCGCGTCCCTATAACTACCGGCCATAATCAGCATATTCGGTCCCATTTAACGGAGCGACAGTCCATGGCGCGCGTCACCGTAGAAGATTGCATTGATAAAGTTGACAACCGGTTCGACCTGGTTCTGTTGGCGGCGCATCGCGCCCGCATGATTTCGTCCGGCTCACAACTCACGATTGATCGCGATAACGACAAGAATCCGGTGGTATCGCTGCGCGAAATCGCCGACTCCACGGTTTCCCCCGAGGATTTGCGTGAAGAACTGGTTCATTCGTTGCAGAAATTCGTCGAAGTCGACGAGCCGGAGCCCGATACCGTGCCCTTGATCGGATCGGCCGGCGCCAGCGTCGATGCCGACGACACCGAGGTCGCGGTCGAACGGATGACCGAGGAGGAGCTTCTGAAGGGCCTCGAGGGCCTCGCACCTCCCGAAGAGCAGCCGGAAGAGGACGAGTAAACCGCCGCGCGCGGGCATCTCCAGCCATCTCATTCACCAAAGGCCCGGACATTTGTCCGGGCCTTTGCTTTTATTGACCTTTTTATGGTTACCTTGCCTCCCGCTGGGGCGCGGACGAATTCCGCGAGGGCTGCCTTCGATTTGATCGGAGGGCCGCCGGTTTCGCGCTAGACTGCGCCCCCGATGTCCGAAATCGGGCGTTCCCCGCCGCGCGCGGGGAAGTGCCGCTTCGGTCGGGAGCGAAATAGGCTATTTCAGGAAGCGGCCACGCTCGAGGCCCGCGCAAAGGCAGTGATTCAATGGCGTATTGGCGCCGCAGCCCCCGACAGATGCAGGCCGCAGCCGATTCGGCTGCGATAGCGCCTCCGTCGGCCTTGGCAGTGCCCGCGCCGGCCAGGCCCGCCAAGCCGGGCAAGTCGCCCCGCTCGGGGATGATGCGGCAATACGATCTGGTCGAACGCGTCAGATCGTATAACCCCGACACCAACGAAGATCTGCTGAACCGCGCCTACGTCTATGCCATGAAGGCGCACGGGGCGCAGACCCGGGCATCCGGCGACCCGTATTTTTCGCATCCGCTTGAAGTCGCAGCCATCCTCACCGACCTCAAGCTCGATGACGCCACCATTGTCGCGGCGCTGCTGCACGACACCATCGAGGATACCGAGGCCACCCGCGCCGAAATCGACCAAATGTTCGGGCACGAGATCGGCGCGCTGGTCGAGGGTCTCACCAAGCTGAAGCGGCTGGAACTGGTTTCGCGCGAAGCCAAGCAGGCCGAGAACCTGCGCAAGCTGCTGCTGGCGATCGCCGACGATGTCCGCGTCCTCCTGATCAAGCTCGCCGATCGTCTGCACAACATGCGCACGCTGGAGTTTGTGCCGCCGACGGCCCGCCACCGGATCGCCGAGGAGACGCTTGACATCTATGCCCCGCTCGCCGGCCGCATGGGCATGCAGGAGATGCGGGAAGAACTCGAAGACCTTTCGTTCCGCACGCTCGATCCGGAAGCCTATGCGGTGGTGATGCAGCGGCTGGATTCGCTGGCCGAGCGCAACCGCAACCTGATCGGCGAAATCGAAAGCCAGCTGTCCCGGAATCTTCAGAACAACGGCATGACCGCGCATGTCTATGGCCGGCGCAAGCAGCCGTTTTCGATCTGGACCAAGATGGAGCGCAAGTCGGTCGGCTTCGAGCAATTGTCCGATATCTTCGGATTCCGCGTCGTGATGAATGACGTCGAGGCCTGCTATCGCGCGCTCGGCGTCGTGCATACCACCTGGCCGGTGGTGCCCGGCCGGTTCAAGGACTACATCTCGACGCCGAAGCAGAACGACTATCGCTCGATTCACACCACCGTGATCGGCCCCGGCAAACAGCGCGTCGAACTGCAGATCCGCACCGGGGAGATGGACCAGATCGCGGAACTGGGCATCGCCGCGCACGCATTCTACAAGGATGGTGTCGGTTCGCCGACCGAATTGCTGAAACGCGAATCCAACGCCTTCGCCTGGCTGCGCCATACCATCGGCATTCTGTCGGATAGCGCCAACCCTGAAGAGTTCCTGGAGCATACCAAGCTCGAGCTGTTTCACGACCAGGTGTTCTGCTTCACCCCGAAGGGCAAGCTGATCGCCCTGCCGCGTCAGGCCAATGTGATCGATTTTGCCTATGCGGTGCACACCGACGTCGGCAACAGCGCGGTCGGCTGCAAGATCAATGGCAAGTTCGCGCCGCTGTCCTCCGAGTTGCAGAACGGCGACGAGGTCGAGGTGCTGACTTCGGAAGCCCAGTCGGCGCCGCCGTCGGCGTGGGAATCGCTGGCCGTCACCGGCAAGGCGCGGGCGGCGATCCGGCGTGCGACGCGCGCCGCCGTGCGCGACCAATATGCCGGTCTCGGCCGCCGCATCGTGGAGCGGTTGTTCGTGCGCGCGAAAATCGAATACGCCGACGACAAGCTCAAGGGTGCGCTGCCGCGGCTGGCGCGCGCCTCGATCGACGACGTGATGGCGTCGGTGGGGCGCGGCGAGATGAAGGCGTCCGACGTCGCGCGGGCGATGTATCCGGACTACAAGGAAGAGCGCATCGGGCGGTTCGGCGCCAAGAAGAGCCTTGCGGTCAAGCTGAAGCTGAAATCGCCGCCCGACCCCGCGCGCAGTTCGTCCGCGATTCCGATCCGCGGCATCAATTCCGATTTGCCGGTCAAGTTCGCGCCGAACGGCGGGGCGGTACCGGGCGACCGGATCGTCGGGATCGTTTCCCCCGGCGAAGGCATCACGATCTATCCGATCCAGTCGCCGGCGCTGAAGGATTTCGAGGAGGAGCCGGAGCGCTGGCTCGACGTGCGCTGGGATGTCGACGATACGACGCCGCAGCGCTTTCCGGCGCGAATCCTGGTCGACAATGTCAACGAGCCCGGAAGCCTCGCCCAGGTCGCCACCGTGATCGCCGAGCATGACGGCAATATCGACAATATCAGCATGTCCAGGCGCTCGCAGGATTTCACCGAACTGACCATCGATCTTGAGGTCTATGACCTGAAGCATCTCAGCGCTATTATCGCCCAGTTGCGCGCCAAGGCCGTCGTCGCACGGGTCGAACGCGTCAATGGATGAGAGCTTGGTTCATGAATGTGGATTCGAATCGAACTCACGAGCACAATCTCACCTCTCCCAGAGGGAGAGGTCGGCGCGTAGCCCCCGGTGAGGGGTTTCACCCTATCGATAGATCTTAACCCCTCACCCCGGCCCTCTCCCCATGGGAGAGGGAGCGTGCTTCCGACTTCTCTGAGACTGTTTTTTTGAGCTTCCGCGAGTCCTGAAATGCCCAAAAGTCCTCCGCTGCGCCTCGGAGTCAATGTCGATCACGTCGCCACCCTGCGCAACGCGCGGGCGGGCCGCAATCCGGATCCGGTGCGCGCCGCGCTTGCCGCGATCGAGGCCGGCGCCGACAGCATCACCGCGCACCTGCGCGAGGATCGTCGCCACATCCGCGACGCCGATATGGCGCGGCTCAAGGCCGAAATCTCAAAGCCGCTGAATTTCGAGATGGCGGCGACCCCGGATATGCTGGGGATTGCACTTGCGACCGCGCCTCATGCGGTGTGCCTGGTGCCCGAGCGCCGGGAAGAACTCACCACCGAGGGCGGGCTCGATGTGGTCCGACAGCACAACTCGCTCAGGCCTTTCATCGCGCAATTGAACGATGCCGGCGTGCGGGTGTCGTTGTTCATCGCCGCCGAGCCGCGGCAGATCGAAATGGCGGCGAAACTGCGCGCGCCGGTCATTGAAATTCACACCGGCGCCTGGTGCGACGCCGTGGTCGACGGCCATGCGGCCAAGGCGGCATCCGAATGGCAGCGGATCGTCGCCGGGGCCGCCCTGGCGCGCTCCGCCGGTCTCGAAGTCCATGCCGGCCACGGCCTTGATTATGTCACCGCGGAGACGATCGCAGGCTTGTCCGAAATCTCCGAACTGAACATCGGTTATTACATGATCGGGGAGGCGTTGTTCGTCGGCCTCGGCGAGACGGTGCGGGCGATGCGGGCGGCCATGGATCGCGGGCGCAAGCAACTTGCGAGCCTGCGTTCCGGAACCCTTGCGGCCAAGCCATGATCATTGGCATCGGCTCCGACCTGATCGACATCCGCCGCGTTGCCAAGGTGATCGAGCGTCACGGCGACCGCTTTCTGGACCGCATTTTCACCGATGCCGAGCGCGCCAGGGCCGGGCGCCGCGCCAAAAACGAGAAAATGGTGGTGGCGACCTACGCCAAGCGGTTTGCCGCCAAGGAGGCCTGTTCCAAGGCGCTCGGCACCGGAATTCGGCGGGGCGTCTGGTGGCGGGATATGGGGGTGGTGAACCTGCCGGGTGGCCGCCCGACCATGCAACTGACGGGCGGGGCGCTCGCCCGGCTCGAGGCGCTGACGCCGCCCGGCCATCAGGCGCGGATCGACCTCAGCATCACCGACGATTGGCCGCTGGCGCAGGCCTTTGTCATCATTTCGGCGGTCAATCCGGGCAAACCGTGACCCGCCAGCAATACGCATCATCACCAAGAAATAGAGCCTTCGTTCCGATTCCATCGGAACGGAAAAGGCTGTGGTGGCCGCCGGTCCGTCGCAAAACTAAAAATCTTTGACTTGTCAATGGATTGGCAAGTTTTGACGCGGCCGTTGATTGCGCGGTTGCGAACAACCGTCTAAAACGCCGCAGGGAAGCCAGAGCGAATTCAGGTTTGCGCCGGAACTCGTTCTCAATATCAGAATCAAGACCATGTTCTCGACGCGAAACGAACGACGATTCGCGTGAGGACAATGCTCTGCCGCCGCGCGGCGATCGCGCGACGGGGAATCGGGAAAGCCATGAGCGTGACATCCGGGACAAAATCTGAAAGCGGCTTCGGTGAAACCGTCCGCGTCGTCATCCATGCTCTGCTGATTGCCCTGGTGATCCGAACCTTCCTGTTCCAGCCTTTCAACATTCCTTCGGGATCGATGAAGGCGACACTGCTGGTCGGCGACTATCTGTTCGTTTCGAAATATTCCTACGGTTACAGCCATTATTCGATTCCGCTGTCGCCGCCGCTGTTTTCGGGACGCATCTTCGGTTCCGAACCTGACCGCGGCGATGTCGTGGTGTTCCGGCTGCCAAAGGACGATTCCACCGATTACATCAAGCGCGTGATCGGGTTACCCGGCGACCGCATCCAGATGAAGGAGGGGTTGCTCTATATCAACGAGAAGCCGGTGGTGCGCGAGCGCCTGGGCGATTTCATCGGCGAGGACCCTTGCGGGTCCGACGCCACCGCGCGGGTCAAGCGCTGGAAGGAAACCTTGCCGAACGGCGTCAGCTATGAGTCGCTGGATTGCGTCGACAACGGTTTCTACGACAACACCAATGTCTACACCGTACCGCCGGACCACTTCTTCATGATGGGCGACAACAGGGACAACTCGACCGACAGCCGCGTCCTGTCGGCGGTGGGCTTTGTGCCGTTCGAGAATCTCATCGGCCGCGCCCAGATGATTTTCTTCTCGATTGCCGAGGGCGAACACGCCTGGATGTTCTGGCGCTGGCCCACCGCGGTGCGCTGGAATCGCATATTCTCAATTGTGCGATGAACGACGAAACACCTGATATTCAGACCTCATCGGCGTCCGGCGAAGCGAGCCCTCAGCCCGATGTCGGCCGCGAACTTCAGGCTGCGAAGAAAAAACGCGGCAAGATCAGCGCCAAGGCTGCCGCGGCTGCGATCGAGGCGCGGATCGGGCATAAGTTTGCCGATCCGGCGCTGCTGGCCACCGCCTTCACCCATGTTTCCGCGCTGAAATCCGCGCGCAAGCGCGGCGACAGCTACCAGCGTCTCGAATTCCTCGGCGATCACGTGCTCGGGCTGATCGTGTCCGACATGCTGTATCGCGCCTTCCCGAATGCCGACGAAGGCGAGTTGTCGAAGCGGCTCGCCGATCTCGTGCGCAAGGAAAGTTGCGCGGACGTGGCAAAGTCGCTCGGGCTGCTCGATGACATCAAGCTCGGCGCGGTCGGCGCCGGGGCGGGTGCCCGCTTGCGCAAATCCGTGCTCGGCGACATCTGCGAGGCGGTGATCGGCGCGGTATTTCTCGACGGCGGCTACAGTGCCGCGGCGCAGTTCGTCGAACGCAACTGGACCGAGCGGATGCGCAAGCCGCGCCGGCCGCTGCGCGATCCCAAGACCGTTTTGCAGGAATGGGCGCAGGGCAAGGGCCTGCCGACGCCGGTCTATCGCGAGGTCGAGCGCACCGGGCCGCATCACGATCCGCAGTTTCGCGTGGCGGTGGATTTGCCGGGACTTGACCCGGCCGAAGGCGTCGGCGGCAGCAAACGCGCCGCCGAAAAGGTTGCAGCCTCGGTGATGATTGCGCGCGAAGGCGTCGGCGGCGGCAACAATGACGGATGAGTCTTCGACCAACCTCCCGCCGGCTGCGACCCGCTGCGGCTTTGTCGCGCTGATCGGCGCCCCCAATGTCGGCAAGTCCACGCTGGTCAACGCGCTGGTCGGCTCCAAGGTCACGATCGTCTCGCGCAAGGTGCAAACCACGCGGGCGCTGATCCGCGGCATCGTGATCGATAACAACGCGCAGATCATTCTGGTCGATACACCCGGGATATTCCTGCCGAAGCGGCGGCTCGATCGCGCCATGGTGTCGACCGCCTGGAGCGGCGCGCATGACGCCGATCTGGTCTGCGTGCTGCTCGACGCGCGCGAAGGCATCGACGAGGAGGCCGACGCGATCCTCACCAAGGTGGCAACCGTTCGTCACGAGCGCATCCTGGTGCTCAACAAGATCGATCTGGTTCCGCGCGAAAAACTGCTGGCGCTGGCCAAGGCCGCCAACGACCGCCTGGGTTTCGCAAGGACCTTCATGATCTCGGCCTTGTCGGGCGATGGGGTCGACGATTTGCGCCGCACGCTGTCGGAAATGGTGCCGGCGGGGCCTTTTCACTATCCCGAGGACCAGATGTCGGACGCGCCGATGCGGCATCTGGCGGCTGAAATCACCCGGGAAAAGATCTTCCGGCAACTGCATCAGGAATTGCCGTATCAATCGACGGTCGAGACCGATAGCTGGACCGAGCGCAAGGATAAGTCGATCCGCATCGAGCAGACGATTTTTGTCGAGCGCGAAAGTCAGCGCAAGATCGTGCTCGGCAAGGGCGGCGCCACCATCAAGTCGATCGGCGGGGATTCGCGCAAAGAACTTGCCGAGATCATCGGCGTGCCCGTGCATCTGTTCCTGTTCGTCAAGGTACGTGAAAACTGGGGCGACGATCCGAACCGCTACCGTGAAATGGGGCTTGAATTCCCCAAAGAGTAATCAAGCAATAATAAAGGAATAACCGGCGTTCCAATGACCTTACCCAAAAACGTGCTGTGGTTTGAAGTGTTGCTGTATCTGTCGCTGACGCTCGACGCGCTGTCGGTGGCGTTCCAGGATCGAACGCCGACCGCCGAGGTGACGGAATCGACGATCGCGGCAGCGACCGTGATCGCGGCCTGCCTGATCCTGTTGATGGTCTATTTCGTCTGGCTCGCCGCACAGCGGCGGAAGAACTGGCCGCGCTGGGCGCTGGTCGCCTCGCTGGTGCTATCCGTCATTTCGCTGATGCAGAGTATCGGCGACAGCGGCGCCCAGTTCGACAGCGTCATCGAAATCGTTTCATGCGCGCTGACCGCGGCCGGCCTGTATTTTTCCTTCACCGGCGATGCGAAGGGCTGGTTCAACGGGTGAGCATTACGAATCGTCATGCCGGGATGGTCCGAAGAACCGGACCTCTGATGCGCAGTTGCGCATCGGAAATCTCGAGATTCCGGGCTCGATGCTTTCGCATCGCCCCGGAATGACGATTGTGAGACGCTGCGTCTCGCCTCGGAATCCTGTACACTCCGCCTCATGGAATGGGCGGACGAAGGCATCGTGCTGGGGGTGCGGCGGCATGGCGAATCCTCAGCCATCGTCGAACTGCTGACGCGCGGCCATGGCCGCCACCTCGGCCTGGTGCGCGGCGGCGCTGGCAAGCGGATGCGGCCGATGCTGCAGCCCGGCAACAGCGTGCGCGCGGTGTGGCGGGCGCGGCTCGACGAGCATCTCGGCTATTACGTGATCGAGGGCACGCGGCTGCGCGCGGCCACCGTGCTGGCCTCGTCGCATGCGGTGTATGGCGTGACCCATCTGGCTTCGCTGGCGCGGCTGTTGCCGGAACGCGATCCGCACGAGGATATCTACGAGATGCTGGAGCGCACCCTGGATGATTTCGACGACGTCGGCGAAGCCGCCATTCATCTGGTCAAATTCGAGCTCGCGATGCTGGCCGAACTCGGCTTCGGGCTCGATCTGGAAAACTGCGCCGCGACCGGCGAGACTTCCGAGCTGATTTATGTTTCGCCGAAATCCGGCGGCGCGGTGTCGCGGGCTGCCGGCGAAGCCTGGCGCGACCGGCTACTTCGGCTGCCGCCGTTCCTGCGCGAAGGCGGCGGCGGCCCCAACGGCTGGTCGGATCAGGACCTTGAGGACGGCTTTCGGCTCACCGGGATGTTCCTGCTGCGCCACGTGCTGGAGCCGCGCGGGCAGGGCCATTCCGATGCCCGCGACGGGTTCATCAACGCGGTGATGAAGCACCGGGCGAGGGTGGCGCAGGTTTAGCCGCGGCCTGCGCGGATGGTCCGGATTGCGCCGGGGGCTTTTTTCTTGCGGCTGACATTCCAGAATCTTTGCGATGCTTCGGGGTAGCCGCGCCTTGTTTCTTCACGCTGCTGCTGGCAACCGGGGCGGTTCTATCCGTCGCTGCGGGGGCAGGATTATCCGTCTCTTGGGGGGTGGGATCCGCCGTCGCGGGGTTGGGATAGGGCACGCCAGCATTGACGCCAGGCTGTGACGTGCCGAGAGACAAGCCGTTGTCCGATGAACCGCTCTGGGCCAACGCCGGGCTGGATAACGCGAACACGGCAGCCACAGCTACTATCGAAAGCTTCATTGCGCTCACCTCTTGTTGCGTCTTGTTGCGGCACGATCGTATACCTCGCCCTGACGACAATCGTGTCTGGCTTTTTGTTTAATTGTGTTTCCGGATTTGTATATTCGTGGGGTTGGTTTGGTGAATGGACCCTATCGCGCGCGATAGAATACCGTCGCACGATTCCATTGCAGGGCATCTTTTGTGCCGATCGCATCCACGAAACATGTCTCGCCGGCAACCCGGATCGGCACCGACGAGCGCAATCCGTTTGAACGCCGAGGGGTTTTTTCTGACGGCTTACATTCCATAATGTCAGTGATGCTTGTGGTGCCTGTGATGTCTGTAGTGCTTGTGATGCCTCGTCCAGCCACTGCTGCCAACCGGAGCGGTTCCATCCGTCACGTTGGTGTTGGGATAGGGTACGCCATTATTCACGCCACGCATTGACTTGCCGAGAGACAAGCCGTTGTCCAATGAACCGCTCTGGGCGAACGCCGGGCTGGATAACGCCAACAAAATAACCACAGGTGCGATCGAAAGCTTCATTGCGCTCACCTCTTGTTGCTGCACGATCAACAAACCGCGCAAAGAATTTAAGTTCCACGCCCTGGCCGGATCGAGACTCGCCCGCGGCCCGCTCCCGCATGGCTTCAGTTTGATGTTCAGCGAGACGCGATCGCCGGCCTTTTGCGTGGCTTCGACGAGATAGGTGAGATGATCGGTACCGGCAACTGCCCGGATGACGCATGCGGCGATAATGCGCACCGGTGGCCGAATCGGCCGAGAAGGATGGGCGCAACCTCGCGAGACGCAGGGCCACGCTTCGGCGCGTGAAGCAGGCCGCCAAGCCATCGCAAGGCTGTTTTTTTGGCTATAACCGGGCTGATTCCACCGGCGGTGAGTCGGCCTGTTGGCATTTCCCAACTAATGTGGGAAGCCGCTCGCAAAAGGCCCTGAGATATCGCCGGGAAATTGTTGAAAGACTTGGGTTATGGGAAAACGACAGCTGCCGCCGGAAGAGCCGGCCGAGATCCACGACGTCCCGCTGCGTGACGCGCTGGAAGAGCGCTATCTCGCTTACGCGCTCTCGACCATCATGCACCGCGCGCTGCCGGATGCCCGCGACGGCCTGAAGCCGGTGCATCGGCGCATCCTCTATGGCATGCGGCTGCTGCGGCTCGATCCCGGCACGACGTTCAAGAAATCCGCCAAGATCGTCGGCGACGTCATGGGCTCGTTCCATCCGCATGGCGATCAGTCGATCTATGACGCGCTGGTGCGGCTGGCCCAAGATTTTTCCTCGCGCTATCCGCTGGTCGACGGCCAGGGCAATTTCGGCAATATCGACGGCGATAATCCCGCTGCCTATCGCTACACCGAAGCCCGCATGACCGCCGTCGCGCAACTGTTGCTCGACGGTATCGACGAGGACGGCGTCGAATTTCGCGCCAACTACGACGGCACGTCGAAAGAACCGGTGGTGCTGCCGGGCGGGTTTCCGAACCTGCTCGCCAATGGCGCGCAGGGCATCGCGGTCGGCATGGCGACCTCGATCCCGCCGCACAACGTCGCCGAGCTTTGCGATGCAGCGCTGCATCTGATCGACAAGCCGGATGCGAAGTCGAAGACGCTTCTGAAATGGGTCAAGGGCCCGGATTTCCCGACCGGCGGCATCATCGTCGACTCCAAGGAGAGCATCGCCGAGGCCTACATGACCGGGCGCGGCTCGTTCCGCACCCGCGCCAAATGGACCCAGGAAGAAGGCGCGCGCGGCACCTGGG